>OGYH01003668.1_pt1 | contig 9785 bp, 7 predicted proteins | sample 1576511 | NCBI WGS metagenome assembly OGYH01 (sample SAMEA3541522, study PRJEB24748) | human gut metagenome | biome: human gut; feature: human-associated habitat; material: faeces | place: China | collected 2012 | reverse complement strand
ATGCGCCCCGCGATGCCGAGACTGCCGCACCGGTGGCACCCAAGCGCACCGAGCGCGTGGATGATTTTGCTGATTTCAGCTTTGGCAAGATCGAGCTGTAACCCCTGAACCATGCAATGCCTCCTGCAATTGATGCAGGGGGCATTTTTGCGCTCCGGTCTGTGCAAAAACGGCACGGCTTTTTCCACGGACTTTTCGGAGCCGGTGGAAAACCGACACGGGGTGTATCTTTTTGGACGGAAACGTGGTAGAATAAAAAATAAAATGAGGGATGTCGTCCGCTGGAAAGACGGCCGAAGGAAAGGGATGAACACAGGCGTGGGCAAACTACATCAGATGCTTTTCTATGCCGGGTTGGAACCGGAAGAGTACCAGGCCTGTCTGCCGGAGATCCGCAAGGACAACCGGAAGAAGCTGCGTGCCTATCTGATCATAGCCGGTATCTTTCTGCTGGTCATCATCTGCCTGCTCGGCGGGCTCGGGGCGCTGCGCGCCAATCGGGGATATTATCTCCTCTCGTTTGTCGGCTGTCTGGTGCTGCTGGCGATCGAAATGATGCTTCCGGAGGATAACGGTCTGCTGCTGGACTGGCTGATGTATGCTTTCGAGGCGCAGCTGTATCTGCTGGGCATGCTGATCATGAAGGACTCGCCGGAGGAGCTTTCGGTCAGTTTCATCGCATTTCTGCTGGCCGTGCCGCTTCTGTTCGTGATGCCGCCGGTGCAGCATATCAGCAACATCCTGTTCTTTGCGGTGATCTTCATCGGGCTGGCGCTGCACGTTAAGACCGGGCGGATCGCGGTCATTGACATCATCGACTGTGTGGTGTTCGGGATGATGTCCAGCATCATTTCCAGCTTTATGATGGTCTCCATGCACCAGAATTTCCTGTCCGAGCTCCGGCTGCGCCGGTTTGCCAACTTTGATATCCTGACCAATATGCAGAATCGCAATGCCTACGAGAGCAGCCGGGACAGCTGGGCGAAAAAATGCACGGTGTCCCTCAGCTGTGTGTATGTGGACGTAAACGGCCTGCATGAGCTGAACAACGCCAGCGGCCACAAAAAAGGGGACCAGATGCTGCAGACTGTGGCGCTGGAACTGCAGGGTCGTTTCGGCCGGGACAACTGTTACCGTACCGGCGGGGACGAATTTGTGGCCTTTGTGCAGGACGAGCCGGAAACAGCGGTGCGCGCAGCGACGGACGAGCTGATCCGGGCATTGGAACAGAAAGGCTGTTCGGCAGCCATCGGGGTGGTCACCCAGAATGCAGGCAGCATGGATCTGGACACGCTGATCCGACAGGCCGAACAGCAGATGTATCAGGCCAAGGAAGAACATTACCGCATCCAGCGGCAGCTGGAGCACTGAAAGGAACCGACTATGCAGGAAACGACCATTGCAGCCATTGCCACAGCCCCCGGTGCGGGCGGCATCGCGGTGGTGCGCCTGTCCGGTGCGCAGAGCTATGCCGTGGCAGAGCGGGTGTTCCGCCCGGCAAACCCGGGCAAAAAGGTGGCGCAGGCAAAAGGCTACACGGCATTGTTCGGCCATTTTGTGGACGGCGGCGAGAAATTTGACGAGGGCGTGGCTCTGTTTTTCCGTGCGCCCCACAGCTATACCGGCGAGGATGTGGTGGAGCTTTCCTGCCACGGCGGCAGTGCGGTGGCACGCCGTCTGGTGGAGGCCTGTCTGGCAGCCGGTGCGCAGCCGGCGGCCCCCGGCGAGTACACCCGCCGTGCGTTCCTGAACGGCAAACTGGGCCTGACGCAGGCCGAAGCGGTCATGGACCTGATCTCGGCCGACGGGCGGCAGGGGGCAGCGCTGGCCAATGCGGCCCTGTCCGGTGCGCTGGCCCGCAAGATCGGGGAACAGAAGGATGCCCTCACCGCCCTGCAGGCCCATCTGGCAGCCTGGGTGGATTTCCCGGAGGAAGATGTGCCGGAGCTGGACGAAGCCCATCTGCGCAGCGTTCTGGGCAGCGTGCAGGAGACGCTGGACGGGCTGATCCGCAACTATCAGGCGGACACCGTCCTGCGCGAGGGCGTGGACTGTGCCATCGTGGGCCGCCCCAATGCGGGCAAGTCCACCTTGCTGAATCTGCTGGCCGGGTTCGACCGTGCCATCGTCACCCCGGTGGCAGGCACCACCCGCGACGTGGTAGAGCAGGCGGTGCAGCTGGGGGATATCCGGCTGAACCTCTTTGACACCGCCGGTCTGCGCGAGACCGAGGACGCCATTGAAGCGGAGGGCATCCGCCGCAGCTGGAAGAAACTGGAAGAGGCTGGCCTGATCCTGGCGGTGTTCGATGGCTCGGAGCCGCCTACCCGGGAGGATCTGGAGCTGGCCCGGCGCTGTGCGGGCCGCCCGGCCATTGCCCTGGTGAACAAGGAAGATAAACCCACGCAATTTGATGCGGAGCTCATCGCCCCGTACTTTGCCATGGTGCTGCCGGTGTGCTGTCAGGAGGAGGGCAGCCGCAAGGTCATTGCGGCTGCCGTGGCGCGCCTGCTGGGCACCAGCCAGATCGACCCCCACGCGGCCAGCCTGTCCGGCCAGCGGCAGCTGTCGGCGGCCCTGCGGGCGCGGGATGCCGTAACGGGTGCACGGGAGGCCGTGGAGGCCGGGTTCGGGCTGGACGCCGTGTCGGTGTGCGTGGATGACGCGCTGGACGCACTGTGTGAGCTCACCGGTGAGAACGCTTCGGAAGCCGTCATCGAACAGGTGTTCGAGCGGTTCTGCGTGGGGAAATAAGGGCGGGAATGTTCTCTTTTGACACCAAAAGAGAAGAAAAGTGCGGCGGTGCCTGCAAGGCATGAAAGCCCCAGTGGGGCTTTCAAGTCGCAGACCGGTTTGTGCAGCAAATGCTGTGCGTTCAGCACAGCAAGGTTACAGCGATTTCGATGCGCTGGAGCCACGAAAAAGGGGCTGCACGCCCCTTTTAACCCCAAAGCAGTGGGCTACACCGGAAAAAACTGAAGATTCACGCCTGTTCGGCGTGAAGATCTTTTAACCGTTTTTTCCGGCTCCGCCGATTGATAGCCCCTCAGTCGCTGCGCGACAGCTCCCCCCGGGGGAGCGAGCGCTGCTGCTGCCGTTTCCCGTTATGACCCCACCCGTGAAAATGGGTTACAGGAAAGTCCGCAGACTTTCCTGTAACCCGAAATTTAAAATAATTCTTCCGCTGAAAATGCCCAGAGTAAAACGGAGGGCATTTCAAATCAAATGTTAGAGGAAACCCGAAAGTATATGAACCATTTAGGAGAGTATGATGTCATTGTGATCGGTGCCGGGCATGCCGGCATCGAAGCGGCCCACGCCGCTGCCACACTGGGCGCCAGGACCGCCGTGTTCACCATGAGTCTGGATGCCATCGGCAATATGCCCTGCAATCCCAGCATCGGCGGCACTGCAAAAGGAACGTTGGTGCGTGAATTGGATGCCCTTGGCGGCGTGATGGGTCTGGCGGCGGATGCCACCTACCTGCAGAGCCGGATGCTGAACAAGGGCAAGGGCCCTGCGGTGCACGCACTGCGGGTGCAGACCGACCGCAAACGCTACCACGAATACATGAAGCACGCACTGGAGCTTACCCCCGGCCTTGCCATCCATCAGGCCGAGGTGGTGGGCCTTGAGGTGGAAAACGGCCGGGTGAAGGGCATCGTTACCCAGCTCAACGGCGAGTACACCGCCAAGTGCGTGGTGCTGGCCACCGGCACCAATCTGGGCGGCAAGATCTTTGTGGGCGATGCCTGGTATGCCTCCGGCCCGGACGGCATGCACGCGGCCAATGCCCTGACCGAGAGCCTGAAGGCTGCCGGTCTGCCCCTGCGGCGGTTCAAGACCGGCACCCCCGCCCGTGTGCACCGGCGCAGCATCGACTTCAGCCGGCTGGAGTGTCAGCCTGGTGACCCGGACAACGAGCTGCAGCCCTTCAGCTTCATGACCGACGCCCCCATGCACAACAAGGTGGAATGCTGGATCGCCTACACGAACCCGGAGACCCACAAGATCATTCTGGACAACATCCAGCGCAGCCCGCTGTACGGCGGCATGATCGAGGGTGTCGGCCCGCGTTACTGCCCCTCCATCGAGGACAAGGTGGTGCGCTTTGCGGGCAAGGACCGCCACCCCATCTTTGTGGAGCCCTGCGGTGAGAACACCGAGGAAATGTACCTGCAGGGTGCTTCCAGCAGTCTGCCGGAGGACGTACAGAATGCCTTCTACCGCAGCATCAAAGGCTTTGAGCACATCGAGATCCTGCGCCCGGCCTATGCCATCGAATACGACTGTGTAGACCCCACCAGCCTGGAAGCCACGCTGGAAAGCAAGGTGGTGCGGGGCCTGTATGGGGCAGGGCAGTTCAACGGCACTTCCGGCTACGAGGAAGCTGCCGCACAGGGCCTGCTGGCCGGTCTGAACGCCGCCCGCAATGCGCTGGGCAAAGAACCGCTTATCCTGCCGCGTCACACCAGCTACCTTGGCACCCTGGTGGATGATCTGGTGACCAAGGGCGTCATGGACCCCTACCGCATGATGACCAGCCGCAGCGAATACCGGCTGACCCTGCGGCAGGACAATGCCGACACCCGCCTGACCCCCATCGGCCGGGAATATGGTCTGGTGCAGGACGACCGCTGGGCAAAGTACCAGCACACCCAGAGCATTCTGGAAGCGGAGCGCCGCCGCCTGCACGACGCCCACCTGCGCACTGCCGACCTGCAGGCCGCCATGACGGCGGCCGGGCTGGCCCCGGCAGCCGAGGGCGGCATTGCCGAAGAATTGCTGCGCCGCCCGGAGATCCACTACGACCTTGTGGCCGGGGTCATCGGCTGGGGGGAGGGGATCACGCCCATGCTGGCGGAGCGGCTGGAGACCGAGATCAAATACGCAGGCTACATTGCCCGGCAGGATCGCATGATCCGGGAGGTGGCCCGCCACGAAAAGACCCTGATCCCGGAAGATTTTGAATACGCGGACCTCACCGGCCTGACGCTGGAAGCCCGCGAGAAGCTGGCCCGCATCCGGCCCAAGAACCTGGGCCAGGCCAGCCGCATCCCCGGCGTGTCGCCGTCGGATGTTGCACAGCTGAGCATCGCCCTGGCGGCCCACACCTGATCCAGAACAACAGAAAGGAATCAAAACCTATGATCGACAAACAGCGGCTGGAGGCCAAGTGTTCCACATGGAACATTGCCCTCACCGGCACCCAGCTGGACCAGCTGGACGCCTTTGCACAGATCCTTGTGGACTACAACCAGAAGGTCAACCTGACCGCCATCACCGACCCCGAGGGCATCGAGGACAAGCATTTCCTCGACAGCCTGCTCTTTGCCAGCCAGCCGGAAGTAGCCGGCCGCATGGTGGATGTGGGCGCTGGTGCCGGGTTCCCGGGCATCGTCACCAAGATCTACAAGCCGGAACTGGAACTCACCCTTATGGAGCCCACCGGCAAGCGGGTGGAGTTCTTGAAGTACGCCTGTGCCCAGCTTGGCCTGACCGGCGTGGAGTTTGCCAAGGAGCGCGCAGAGGAAGCCGCCCGCAAGGTGTGGCGGGAGCAGTTTGACCTGGCTTCAGCCCGCGCGGTGGCGGCCCTGCCCATGCTGGCGGAATACTGCCTGCCGCTGGTCAAGGTGGGCGGAAACTTTCTGGCCATGAAGGGCGCCTCCGGAGAAGAGGAGCTGGCCGCGGCCCGCGGGGCCATCAAAAAACTGGGCGGTGCCTACAAGGAGACCCGCACCCTGCACCTGCCCGGCGGCGACACCCGCACCCTGATTTTGTGCCAAAAGATTTCGCAAACTCCGACAGCCTACCCCAGAAACGGCGGAAAAATCGCCAAAAGCCCGCTGAAATAACGGAATAGCGAACAAAATATGCAAAACCCTGCCGAACGAAATTTCTGGCAGGGTTTTTGTTTGTGTGGTACACTGGCTCTGAACCAACTTTTCCACATTTTCCCGGGAAAGCGTGGAAAACAAACCCAGATATGCCGCAAAAAAGGAGGAGCCGTGTTATGTTTGAACGGAAGAAGTCCGCCGGAAAAATTTATTTCCTGCCCATCGACCAAATCCATCCGTCGCCGTTCCAGGCGCGCCGGACCTTTGAGGAACAGGAGCTGGCAGGCCTTGCCCAGAGCATCCGTGAAAACGGTCTGCTGCAGCCCATCTCGGTGCGTAAAGCAGCCGAAGGTTACGAGCTGGTGGCAGGGGAGCGGCGGCTGCGCGCCTGCAAGCTGGCCCAGATGACCACCATTCCGGCCATCCTGTGCAGCTATGCCGATGAGCAGACGGCGGCCCTCGGCCTGCTGGAAAATATTCAGCGCACCGATCTGAACCCTTTTGAGCAGGCGCAGGGCCTGCGGGACATTCTGGTGCTGTGGGACTGCACCCAGGCCGAGGCCGCCAAGCGGCTGGGCATGGCGCAGCCCACACTGGCCAACAAGCTGCGCCTGCTGCAGCTCACGGGGGACCAGCGCCAGTTCGTGCTGGACAACAACCTCACCGAGCGTCACGCGCGGGCCGTGCTGCGCCTGCCGGAGAACCGCCGCAGCGAGGCGCTCATCAACATTGCCAAGCGGCGGCTCAACGCCCGTCAGACCGATCGGTACATCGAACAGCTGCTCAACAGCACTGCAAAAGGGCGGCACCGCATCTCCATGGTCCGGGATGTGCGCATCTTTGTGAACACCATCGACCATGCCATCCGGCTGATGACCGACAATGGGGTACCGGCCACGGCCCACCGGGAAGAGAAGGATGGCTACATCGAATACACGGTGCGCATCCCCACGGCGGCAGCGGAGAAGTGAACTGTTCCATGTGGAACAGAAAAAACGTGTAAAAAATCTGCAAAATACGCCTTGAAAGAGAACTTTTTGCCTTGTAAAAACGGAAAACAGAAGAAAAATACGCACAAAAACGCCTGAAAGCGGTTCAAAAAGCCAAGGGAGTGTGCTATACTACTAGTTGAGATGTCCGCGCGACGGGAAACGAGCGGGCACAACTGCGAATGTTCCATGTGGAACAACCAAAATTTCCCGGAAGGAAGAAATGCGCGTGGCAAAAATTGTAGCAATCGCAAACCAGAAAGGCGGCGTCGGCAAGACCACAACCGCCGTCAACCTGTCCTCCTGCGTGTCGGCTTTGGGCAAAAAGGTGCTCATCGTGGACCTGGACCCCCAGGGCAACACCACCACCGGTTACGGCATCCCCAAGCGGAGTGTGGAGTGCGGCACCTACGAGGTGCTCATCGGCAAGGCGACCGCCGCCCAGGCCATCCGCAAAACCGAGTTCCGCACCGATGTGATCGGCTCCAACACCCGTCTGGCCGGTGCCAGCCTGGAGATGATCGACCTGCCGGGCCGCGAGAGCCGCCTGCGCAAGGCGCTGGCCGGGGTGCAGAAGGACTATGACTTCATCTTCATCGACTGCCCGCCCAGCCTGGACCTGCTCACCCTGAACGGTCTGAGCGCCTGCGACAGTGTGCTGATCCCGGTGCAGTGCGAGTATTATGCGCTGGAAGGTCTGTCGGAGCTCATCAGCACCCTCAAGACCATCCGCAAAAAGTACAACCCCTATCTGGACATCGAAGGCGTGGTGTTCACGATGTTCTCCCTGCGCTACAACCTCACGGTGCAGGTGGTGGAGCAGGTGCAGAAGTACTTCGGCTCCAAGGTGTACAAAACCACGATCCCGCGTTCGATCCGCATCTCCGAGGCCCCCAGTTACGGGCAGCCCATCAATTTCTACGAGCCCAAGGGCAAGGGCAGCGAAGCGTACATGGATCTGGCCATTGAGTTCGTCAAGAACAACCGGCCGCACGAGCCCAAAAAGACCCGCGCGCGGAGCAAGAGCGCTCCGGAACCGGCACCGGTCAAAAACGCTCTGGAAGACTAAAACACAGGGGGAACAACAAGAACGATGGCAAAAGGAAAAGGAGGACTTGGCCGCGGGCTGGAAAGTCTGTTTGAGGACGCCGCCCCGAGCTTTGAGTCCGACGCAAAGATCGAGACCCTGCCCCTGCGTGAGATCGAGCCGGACCCCGACCAGCCCCGCAAGACCTTTGACGAAGAGGCACTGGGGGAGCTGGCCGCCAGCATTGCGGAGCACGGTCTGCTGCAGCCCATTGCGGTGCGGCCCCAGGGACTGGGCGGCTACAGCATCGTGGCCGGCGAGCGCCGGTGGCGTGCCTGCCGCATGGCCGGCCTGACCGAAGTGCCGGTGGTGGTCAAGGATGTGTCCGACGAGCAGGCCATGGAGCTGGCGTTGGTGGAAAACCTCCAGCGTGAGGATCTGGACCCGGTGGAAGAAGCCGCCGGCATCCGGGAGCTGATGCTGCGCTGTGACCTGACCCAGGAGCAGGCAGCCCGCAAGCTGGGCAAGAGCCGCAGCGCGCTGGCCAACAGCCTGCGTCTGCTGAACCTGCCGGAAAACGTACTGGAGCTGCTCAAGAGCGGGTTCCTGAACATGGGCCACGCCAAGGTGATCCTGGGCCTGCCCACGCCGGAGCTGCAGGAGCAGGCGGCGCAGATCGTGGCGGACAACCAGCTGAATGTCCGCCAGACTGAGGCGCTGTGCAAGAAGCTGGCAAAGCCCCCGAAGGAGGCAAAAGAACCGGAACCCCGCGGCACCCTGCCGGTGGAAGTGGAAGAGAGCCTCAAGCAGGTGCTGGGCAGCGAGGTGAACGTGGCCTACCACGGCGGCAAGGGCAAGCTGACGGTGCATTTTTACTCCGACGAGCAGCTGCGCGCCTTTGCAAACCTGCTGGGACAGTACCAGATGGAAACCGAATAATCATGCGATCCAAGGCGGGAACTGCCGCCTTTGAACGGCAGCGGAAAGCCGCAGGTGCACCGCTGCAAGCCCAATAGAGTTAAGGAGAGTCAATCATGCTGGATATCAAATTTGTCCGCGAGAACCCGGACGCCGTTAAGGAAAACATCAAAAAGAAGTTTCAGGATGCAAAGCTGCCGCTGGTGGACGAGGTCATCGAGAAGGATGCCAAGTACCGTGCAGCCCTGAAGGAAGTGGAGGCCCTGAAGGCCGCCCGCAACAAGCTGAGCAAGGCCAACGGCCCGCTGTTCGGCCAGCTGAAGAAGTGCACCGACGAGGCACAGAAGGCTGAGCTGCAGGCACAGATCGACGCCAACAACGCCGCTGTCAAGGCAGACGCCGACAAGATGGCAGAGCTGGAGAAGGAAGAGGAGGAACTGTCCGCCCGCATTCAGGAGATCATGTACTCCATTCCCCAGATGATCGACCCCAGCGTGCCCATCGGCCCGGACGATACCTATAACGTGGAGGCTCAGCGCTTCGGCGAGCCTGTCGTGCCGGATTTCCCCATCCCGTACCACACCGAGATCATGGAGAGCTTTGACGGCATCGATATGGACGCCGCAGGCCGCGTGGCCGGCAACGGCTTCTACTACCTGCTGGGCAACATTGCACGCCTGCACGAGGCTGTGCTGGCCTACGCCCGCGACTTTATGATCAACAAGGGCTTCACCTACGTCATCCCGCCCTTCATGATGCACGGCAACGTGGTGCAGGGCGTCATGTCCTTCCCCGAGATGGACGCCATGATGTACAAGATCGAGGGTGAGGACCTGTATCTGATCGGCACCAGCGAGCACACCATGATCGGCCGCTTCATCGACCAGACGCTGGACGAGAGCAAGATGCCCCTGACCCTGACCTCTTACAGCCCCTGCTTCCGCAAGGAGAAGGGCGCACACGGCATCGAGGAGCGCGGCATCTACCGCATCCACCAGTTCGAGAAGCAGGAGA
>OGYH01003652.1_pt1 | contig 9860 bp, 7 predicted proteins | sample 1576511 | NCBI WGS metagenome assembly OGYH01 (sample SAMEA3541522, study PRJEB24748) | human gut metagenome | biome: human gut; feature: human-associated habitat; material: faeces | place: China | collected 2012 | reverse complement strand
CTGAACCAAATATGTCCCTGCCATACTCTGCCTTTTTTCGCAAACTCCGCAGGCACATACGTCTCTGCGGCACTTTCCTGTTTGCCTGTTTTCTCATCACACTGCCCTCCTTTCCTTACTCTGCGGATGCCAGTCCGTTCACGGCCCAGTCATAATCCACCATGGCCTGCAGCAGGGACAGCTTCTGGGTCTGGGCTGCCACCTGGGCGGTGGTATAAGAAGCCTTCTGGCTCTCATAGGTATTTTTTGTAATGGTTCCCGCTGCCAGCTTCGCGTCGGCAGACTTCATGGAAACCTCCTGCAGCGCCAGAGCCGACTGGGCCTGCTCATAGCTTGACTGGGCCAGAAGCAGGGAATCATAGGCAGATTTCACACTGTTGGAGATGGTCTCCCTCTGATTCTTTTCCGTCTCGCTCAGCTTCTCCTTTACGCTGTCTGTTCTGGCGTTGGTGAGTTGCTTTTTCGTCAGGCGGTAGGCGTAGCTGTTCTCCAGAGCTGTCTGGATATCTGCGTTCACATCAATGGCCGCGATCTTACTCTGGTCCGGCTCTGCAAGCTCCGCGATCTCCACATCCGCGCCGTAGCCCCAGCCTAACATCAGACACAGGCTCTCCTTTGTGGAGGCCAGATTGCTCTCGGCAGTCACCAGTGCTGCCTCCGCATTGGAGACGGACTCCTTTGCGCTTAAAACCTTGGACTGGGTAGACATACCCGCTGCCAGGCGGTTCTGCTCAGACTGGTACGAAAGCTTCGCCTGCTCAACGCGGGCCTTCTGGCCATCCAGGTTATAGTACTGGGTCCAGTAGGTGATCATAAGCCCCTGTGCCTGCTTGGCCAGCTTCGCCTCGGACTGATCGTACTGGAGCCGCATGGTAGCCTGGTCATCGGTGTTTTCATCGCCCTGCTCCATCAGGCTTTTGGCCTGCTGTTCATTGCGCAGTGCCGCTGCCACACCACTTCCGTAGTTGGCATCGTCTGAGTCCGGGTAGCTGATATTGGAATAAATCTCATTGGCCTTATCGTAATAATCCTGGGCCACATCATCCCGGTTCTTGGTCAGATAATCCTTGTAGCTGATCTCGTTCTGGACCACAGTCGGATTGTACTCATGAACCAGATCTGAAATCTCATCAAACTCCAGCTTATTATCGCGGAGTGTCGCCCATTTTTCTGCTGAATAAGCAAATTCCGGGCTTCTCTGGGCAAATGCCTGAAATGGCATTGCCGTAATGACGCCGGCGGCAAGCACTGCGCCTGCCAACCGTTTTGCACGTTTCCGGACCATTTTTCATCTCCTCCTCATTAAATATCCAGAACCTTCAATTCCTTCCTGCCATTCATCAGAGCGTAATAAACCGGCAGGATAAACAGCGCTACCAGCACACCGACACTCAGTCCTCCGATGTTTACCACCGCAAGGCCCTGCGTGGTGGAACCGCTGCTTCCAAAGGCCATCGCCATCGGCAGCATGGAAAGAATCGTGGTCAAACTTGTCATCATAATCGGACGCATACGAGTGGCACCGGCCTCGATCAGCGCTTTCTTCAGCGGCATCTCCATACGGTACTGATTGACCGTATCTACATAGAGGATACCATTGTTTACGACGGTACCAACCAGGATCAGAAATCCCAGAATGGAGGTCATGGACATGCTGACTCCGGTCAGCTTCAGAAGTCCAAAGGAACCAACCAGGCTGAACGGGATGGTGGTCATAACCATGAAGGAGAACTTCGGGGACTCGAACTGCGCAGCCATGACCACAAAGATCAGGAATACTGCCACCGCAATCGCGTTGTACAGACCGGAGAACTCTTCCTGCATCATACGGTCTCTGGAGTTGGTACCGCGGGTAATGGTTCCGGTCAGGTTCGGGCTGATAACCTCATTATCGATTTTGGTCTTCACTGCCGCACTGGAGCTGCTGTCCACATAATCTGCGGAAATCGTGATCTGGTAGGACTTATCCTCCTTCTCGATGGAAGACGGGCTGTCTTTATAATAAATTTCTGCCACATCGGACAGCGCCACATAACCGCCGGACGGCTTCTTTAAGATGATGCGCTCCAGCTGCGGCACGGTCCTATACTGATCCTCCGGATACTCTGCCTTGACGCTGATCTCCTGACCGTCCACCTTTAAGGTGGTAACCTCCTCACCGTCTAACATCTGTTTTATCATGGTTCCGATCTGGGCTGCAGTCAGTCCTTCCGCGGAAGCAGAAACCGGATCCACCTTGACAGCCACAACCGGCGCGGTATTCTCAATGCTGGAATGAACATTTTTTACATCGTCCCGGGCGATCAGCTCATTTACAATCTCATTGCTGACCTCCTGCAGCTCATCGTACTGGGTTCCCTTTAAGATGGCCTCATAACCACGGCTCCGTCCCATCATGCTCATGGAGGTGGAGGCCTCTACCGTAATGGTGCAGTTTTCCAGATCCGCCATCTCATTTTCCCACTGGCTTACCACCTCATCGGTAGACATCTTCCGGTCATCCTTTAAATAAGCGGTAATGGTTCCTTTATCATTGTTGTAACGCAGCATATAGGATTCCACATCCTCATGAGCTGCCACGATGGATTCTGCCTCTGCCAGGATTGCGTCTGCCTGTTCGGTAATCAGGCCCGGGCGGGTCTCAATGCTGACGCTGACGGTACCGGTATCATCGGCAGTCATCAGCTCAGTCTGCATGCCGCTTGCCAGGAACACCGTTGCTACAATGATGCCGACGGAAGCCAGCATAACGATGGCCTTGTGTTTCAGAAGAGTCGGCATAATCTTGCGGTATCCATCCTGTAAGAATGTCAGCGGACGGCTAGCCGGTGCGGATGACCGCTCCTTCGGCTTATACATCATATAGCACAGCGGCACGATGGCGATTGCGGAAAGCAGGGACGCACACATACAGAATACAATGGTGTAGCCCATGGCTCCGAACATCTGGCCGCTCATACCGTTTAAGAATGCCAGAGGGATAAATACAACACAGGTGGTTACCGTGGAGCCAAAGATGGAAGCCACCACAATATTGGTTCCCTCCAGGGCCGCCTTCGCGTAGCCCAGCGCGCCCTTGTCCTGCTGCTTATCCATGGCCCGGAAGCAGCTCTCCAGCACTACGATGGAGTTATCTACCATCATGCCGACACCGAGAACAAGACCACTCATGGTGATAATGTTCAGGGAGAATCCCGCCCGGGTCATGATGATCAGGGACATCAGGATGGAGGTCGGGATCGAGCTTCCGACGATCAGGGATGCCTTGAAATCTCCGAAAAACAGGAAAATGATGATCATGGAAATCACGACCGCCATCACCATGGTCTCTGCCACATCCTTTAAGGAGTCCTGGATGGAGTCTGCCTCATCCCTTGCTACGGTGATGGTCAGGTCATCATCATCATTCTGCAGGCTTTTGATGACCTTCTGCACCTGCTTGGACAGATCCATGGCGGTGCTGCTCTGCTGCTTGGTCAGGGAAATGGAGATGGTCTCCTCACCATTGTAACGGGAGACACCGCCCTTCTGCTCCTCTGCGTAGGAAACCACTGCGATATCTTCCAGGTAAACGATCTTGTTTCCGGATACCGTGATCGGCATTTCCAGCAGCTCATCCAGCGTGTCATGCTGCGTTAACGTAGACACGGATAAGTCCAGGTTGCCGGACTCTGCGCTTCCGGACGGATAGGACAGGTTGGCTGCCGACATGGCGGACTTGATATCGCTGATGCTCACATTGTACTGCTCCATCATATCGGACATCAGTTCAATTTTGATATACTCAGAAGAACCACCCATCGTGGATACCTCTGCCACGGTACTGAGCTTCTCCAGCTCCGGCACAATCTTCTGATCTACATAGTCATAGAGATTTTCCTGGGACGGATTCGCAATGGTAAGCATCATGCTGGCCTGCGCATTGTTGTTCATCTCCATGACCGTCGGCTCTACATCATCCGGCAGGTCACGAATGCTGTTTAAGCTCTTGGTTAAGTCGCTGTAGGCCTCATCCATATCGGTGTCGTAATCATACTCCAGCATGATCATGGAACGGCCCTCACTGGTGGTGGAGCTCATACTCTTCACACCCTCCAGCGTGCTGACCTGATCCTCAATGAGCTGTGTTACCAGCTCATCCATGTCCTCCGGGCTGGCGCCAGAATAGTTTGCCATAATGATCATCATCGGCTGATCCATATCCGGCATCTGCTCCAGTGTTGCGTTAAACACCGAAGAAATACCGAACACGATCAGGCATAAGAGCGCCATCAGCACGGTGACCGGACGCTTCAGTACAAATCTGGTAATTCCCATTTACGTCTGCCTCCTTACTGTGCTTTCGGTGCTGCGTTTCCGTTCTGTACGCCGCCAGCTGCAGGCGCGCCCTGCGGTGCCTTGCTGCCTGCGTCCTGTGCGTCATCTGCCGGAGCCTGATCGCCTGCGCCCTGTGCATCACCTGCCTGGGCCTGACCGCCTGCGCCCTGACCGTCACCTGCTGTATCTGCTGCCTCAGCATCGGATTTCAGGCGGATATCCGCACCCTCGTACAGATTGGAGCTCCAGGTGCTGACTACCATATCATCGGCCTTTATACCAGAAAGGATCTGCGCGTTCTCGGAATCATAAAGGCCAATCTCCACGGAAGCCATCTTCGCCTTGCCATCTTCATATAAGTAGACATAGCCCTTGCCGCCGCTGTAATAGATGGCATCTACCGGAACCAGCATCACGTTCTCAGCGCGCTCGGTCACCAGCGTGATCTTCACGGTACTTCCGATGGCGATCTCATCGCTGCTCTCCATATCCCCCTTTACCTTGAACAGGCCATTGCTCTCATCGACCATATTGCTGATCTCGGTGATGTTTCCGGTATAGGTATTTCCGTTTTTGGAAATCTCGAGCTCATCTCCGGTCTTTAAATTCTGTACCATACGCTGGGTCGCATAAAAGGTGATGCTGTTCTGACCCTCGCCCGCAATGACACAGAGCTGTGCAGACTGGTTGACGCGGTCATACACATCCACGTCCACACTCTCCACGCGGCCTGCGATCGGTGCGGTGATGGTGCTGTACTCCACCTGCTTATCGTACTGAAGCTTGGCAGATTCATACTGGAGCTGCGCGGATTTCAGACTATTCTGATACTGCTCGTACTCCTGGTCAGACAGATCGCCGCTGTCGTAAAGGATCTGCATTCTGCTTAAGTTGCTCTGGGCCTGGGACAGATTGACCTGGGCGGAATCCATGCTGTTCCTTGCAGACTCCACCTGCTCGGTGTTGATCTCCATCAGCACCTGTCCCTGGCTGACCATATCACCTGCTTTGACATTCACGGCAGTCACATCACCGCCGGCCTTGGCGTACACATACACCACATCGGCTGCCTCAACCGTACCGGTCAGGCTGGAGGTTACGGAAACATCTCCCGTAGTCGGATTTGCCGCATTCACCACCGTTACCGTGGATTCCTGCATCATGCCTCCGGGACCTCCCATGCCTCCGGGGCCTCCCTGACCGCCTTTTGTGCCCTTCCCTGTAAGGAAAAATGCTGCGCCTGCAAGAATGATCACTACCGCGCCTGCTCCTGCCATGATTTTTTTCTTCTTATCCATCTTACACTCCTTCACCTTCTATATTTCCTGTTACGTTACATGCGGCTGCCCCGCAGGATCACCACCAGCACGATCATGCCTGCCACCAGAAAGCTCCATCCGGCAATATAAACCAGATGCAGGCTTTCTGTGATGCGCACCGCAGAGATTCCTGTTTTCTCCAGAAAAGAGGCTGCCGCCAGAATCCAGACTCCGGGATGATACAGCAGCGTAAAGGTCTTAAAAAACTCGGACCGCTCTGCCTCAGGCCGGAACCGGAACATCCCGGCTGACATGCCAAGGCCTCCCACGAACAGATAACACAACGCGCTGAGCATGCCCTGCACCGGAAAGGTATCAAACAGTCTTTCTCCGGTCCCCAATAGCAAAAGCAGGACCAGACAGATGCCCGTATACCCAAACAGTTCCTTTTTTAATATTCCGTGATCCGGTGGTCTTGCTGAAGATTTCTGGTTCATAAGGCACTCCTTTCCGCACATATTCTGACATGCTACAAAGCTTAAATAAGAAATGTGAGAAAAGTGTGAGAAAATCCGCATAATTCTGTGAGGGAAGTTTCAGAAGCCGGGAAAAGATGTTATAATCCCAGAAGAACGTAGAAGGGAGAAAGATTCATGCCGCACATTCTTATCACCGATGATGATCCGCACCTGCGCCGCCTGGTGCGTACCTATGCAGAACTGGAAGGCTTCGAATGCACGGAGGCCGGAGACGGAGCTGCCGCGGTCACTGCTTTAAAGCAAAGTACCTTTGACCTGGTGCTTTTGGATGTCATGATGCCGGGACCGGACGGCTTTGAAACCCTCGAAGCCATCCGCGGCTTCAGCCAGGTACCGGTCATCATGCTGACTGCGCGAAATGAAGAATATGATAAATTAAACGGATTCCGGCTCGGCGTCGATGACTATGTTGCAAAGCCATTCAGTCCCAAAGAGCTGATGGCCCGCATCGGAGCCGTGCTGCGCCGCACCCGGGTCCATGCAGCACCACCTGTCACAAAGGAGCTGGCCTTTGGCGGACTTTCTATTTTTCCGGATTCCCGGATCGTCACATTAGACGAAAAAAAGATCACTCTGCCGCCCAAGGAATTTGACCTGCTGTACAAGCTGGCACAGAATGAACATATCGTCCTGAGCCGTGACAAACTGTTGGAGACCGTATGGGGGTACCGGTACTGCGGGGATGCCCGCACCGTGGACACGCACATCAAGTCCCTGCGGGAACACATCGGCCCTTACCGAAAGCTGATCCAGACTGTATGGGGAGTGGGGTATAAATTTGAAAAAACAGAGGAAAATTAGACTTTCTGCCCTGAAAAACCGGATGGTTTTCCGACTCTGGGCCTTTATGATGATCCCGGTCATGTTCGGGATCGGCTTTATGTGGGTGGTGCAGATTTTTCTGTTTGAACAGAATTACGCGAATGCCGCCGTTAACGAAGCTCTGAACCGGCTTTCTCCGGTCATGGAAGATTTGCGTACCCGCGATATCGGAGAGGATGAAAAGCTCCTATCCTTTATCAGTCACATCGGCGGGGAGCTGCTCCTGGTCTCTGAGGACGGCACCCTCATCAAAATGTACTCTTCCGGACACCTGGTGCAGCCGCAGGAATGGGAGCGCAAACTCGACGATCCGAAGATGACCATCCAGAATCCTGATTTCAGGGAGCTGCTGGCAGGCCGCCCCTACCGGCACATTAAGCGGATGCACGGAAAGATCATCGGCTACGAGCTTGGTTTCCCGGTCACCTGCAACGGAGAGCATAACTACCTGATCCTGCACAACGCCCTGATGACCCGGACCGTTTTAAACCTGAACCGTTCCCAGCTCATCATTCTGAGTATTCTTCTGACCGGCATCGCATCGGTACTGGCCGCAGTCCTGTCCAGACAGTTTTCCCGTCCCATCTTTCAGATCAAAAGTGCGGTGGACAAGCTGACCGAAAACGACTTTTCCATCGGCCCGGATCTGGAACGCCGGGACGAGCTCGGACAGCTGTCCCAATCCGTCGGAAAACTGCGGCTGGCCTTGCAGCGGCTGGATGTCCTGCGCCGGGAGGTCATCGCCAACGTTTCCCACGAGCTGCGCTCCCCGTTAGCCCTCATCACCGGCTATGCGGAGATGGTGCGGGACATCACCTGGAAAGATGACGAGATGCGCAATGAAAATCTGAATCTCATCATCAGCGAGTCCAACCGCATGAGCGAGATGGTAAACGACATCCTCGACTATTCCCAGTTTTCTGCCGGCTACAGCAGCTTAAAGAAGGAATGGTGCGATTTACGGGATATCGTAACAGCCGAGCTGACCCGCTGCAGACAGGCAGCTGCCGAGCATGGCATCACGCTGACACTGCTGGTGACAGAGGAAACCTCTGACCGCAGGTCATCTGCTTCGGCTGCTGATGTGCAATCCTCCCGGCCGTTTTTCTTTGAGGTCGATGCCCTGAAAATGAGCCAGGTCATGCGCAACCTGCTAAACAATGCCATCAACCACACACCGGAAAATCAGGAAATCCGGATCTGTCTGACTCCGCAGCCGGCTGCGCGTTTTCAGGAGCTTGCCGGCGCACCGATTCTGACTGGCAATACAGCTTCCTTCACCGGTGACACATCGGCAGAAGCAGCCTTTTCCGTTTCCTGCTGCCTTGTCGAGGTCATCAATCCCGGTGATCCGATTCCCGAAGAGGACCGTGCTATCATCTGGGAGCGCTACCAGCGCAGCCAGCACCAGAACGGGCGCAGGCTCGGGACCGGCATCGGACTTTCCATTGTCAGCACGATCCTAAAGGCACATCAGATGCCGTACGGAGTGGACTGCCAAAATGGTTATAATGATTTCTGGTTTTTGTGCCGTTGAATGATTTCTTTCATGAAACGGTCTGCCGCATCCACAGCCTCCGGTGTCCAGAACTCGGAACCGCCGTGGTCCGCGCCGTCCACCAGATACAACGTTGCTTCTTTTCCGCATTCCTTTAACTTCTTATATAAACGCACACTCTGATAGGGACTCACCTTGCGGTCCTTGGTTCCGTGCATGATCCACACAGGCGGGAGCTTAGTCTCCGGGCGGATATAAGTCACAGCCGTTGCCCGGGCTGCAAGCTCCGGATGCTCTCTTAAGTTTGCTCCCACCTCCATGCCTTCCGGGCTGGTCTCCAGATGATGCTCCAATGTATCCGGGAAATCATCCATCTCTGTCATGCTTACCGCACCGTAGTAATCCAGAATTCCCATGACATCTGCAGATACTCCCGGATATACGGAGGCATCCAGCCACGGCTCCTGATCTGCCAGAGCTGCAAACACGGCGGTATGGCCGCCTGAGGAACAGCCGCCCAGGAAAAAGTTTTCCCCGTCCAGATGGTAATCTGCCGCATGCAGGCGCATAAAGCGGACTGCATTTCTGGCATCCTGAATCGGTGCCGGAAAATGGGCAATTCCGGAATGACGATACTGCACCACAGCTACCACATATCCGCGAGCAGCCAGTCTCGCATAATGCGGACAGCTCTTATACACATCCTGTACGCCCCAGGCAGACCCCTGCACAAACACAAAACATGGATGAAGCTTTTCCGGCTCGTTTCTGGTATATGGCTCCAGAATCTGAAGCACCAGCGTATGACCGTCCACTTCTGCATACGGAATATCATGCCAATGGTAAACTCCCGGCTCGTCTCCGGTGGTCGGGATATGGACTGCCCCTTCCACCTCTTCGGTCAGTCCCGGATATTCGTCATATTCCCACGCTTTTACTTCCATCTATTTTATTCTCCTTTCTACTGCTGCCGTCCATGCCTATACCTGGGCCTTCAGCATCTGCATACTGGTCATACGCAGGGAATGCTCCTTCGGGATCTGTTCCTCCGGTGCTTCCAGATCAACCAGCTTCAATGCTCCAAACGGGCAGGCCTTGACGCAGGCCGGAAGCATACCTTGATGTACCCGCACATAGCAGCCGTCACATTTGATCATCTTTCCATTTTCTCCGAAGGATGGAATTCCGTACGGACAGGCCATGGCACAGCTGTGACAGCCAATACAGTTTGTGGTATCATAAACCGTAAGATTTGTCTCCGGGTCTTTCCTGAGACAGGCACTCGGACAGCCGGTGATGCAGGGCGCATCCTCACAGTGCATACAGGCTAAGGAGAGCCGGTGATAACTGACACGGTTATTCTTTTCAAGCTCCATATCGAAAATATTACGGTACGGGCGCTGTCCTTCCCTGACTTCATAATCA
>OGYH01003640.1_pt1 | contig 9885 bp, 9 predicted proteins | sample 1576511 | NCBI WGS metagenome assembly OGYH01 (sample SAMEA3541522, study PRJEB24748) | human gut metagenome | biome: human gut; feature: human-associated habitat; material: faeces | place: China | collected 2012 | reverse complement strand
GGCGTCGGTGGGGCAGGCCGGCAGGCAGTCGCCCAGCCCGTCGCAATAGTCGTCGCGTACCAGGCGCGCCTTGCCGTCGACCATGGCGATGGCGCCCTCGTGGCACGCGTCGACGCACAGGCCGCAGCCGGTGCACTTGTCCTCGTCGATGTGAATAATCTTGCGGAGCATGGAACCTCTTTCGCTTCGTGTCGTATTTCGGGCAGCATCATAGCGGGCCAACGCGAAAGCGCAAGGGCCTCCATGGAGATGATGGAAAGTTGTGGACGAACCCCTACTCGGTCAGCAGTGCCTCCACCTTCTCGACCTTGGTGTGCAGGGTATCGCTGTGCCCCGGGCGGATGTCGGCCTTCAGGATCACCTCGGTGCGGATGCCCTGATCGGCGAGGATCATGGTCGCGTCGCGTACGACGGCCATGACCTCGTCCCAGTCGCCCTCGATCTCGGTGAACATGGAGGTGGTGCGGTGGGGCAGGCCGGAGTCGCGGATGACGCGGACGGCCTCGGCCACATAGGGCGCGAGCTCGTCTCCCACGCCAAAGGGCGCGATGGCAACGGCAACAAGCGTGTTCATAGGAATCTCCTTTTGCTTCTCGGCTTATGCGGCTGATGTGCTGGTGAGTTCCAGGGGCGCTTCGGCCACTTCCTCGGCGGTGAGGTTGTAGAGGGCGTCGAGGAAGGCGACTTGGAAGCTGCCGGAGCCGTTGCAGGTTTCGGCAGCGCGCAGGCCGGCCAGGTTGTAGGCGGCCGTTGCGGCGAGCGCCGCCACGAAGGGATCGGCCACGCAGGCGTAGACCGCGCACACGCCCCCCAGCGAGCAGCCGGAGCCGGTGATGCAGGTCATGAGGGGCGATCCGCCGGAAAGGCGCGCCACCTGGGCGCCGTCGGTGACAAGGTCGGTAGTGCCGGAGACGGCCACGGCCCCTCCCGTGAAGCGGGCGCACGCCACGGCGGCGCGCTCGGCGGCGTCCACGGAGTCGGTGCTGTCCACGCCGCGGGGACCGTCGCCGGCGTCATCGGTCTCGCTACCGGCAAGCCCCCACAGCTCGGCCACGGCGATGATCTCCGAGGCGTTACCGCGCAGGATAGCGGGGGGATTCTCGCGCACGGCCTCGATGAGCTGGGTGCGCAGGCTGCCGATGCCGATGCCCACCGGGTCGAGCACCCAAGGCTTGCCCGTCGGCGCGCGCCGTGGCGGGAACCGTTTGCTCGTAGACGGGCAGCAGGGTCCCCAGGTTAATGTACACGGCCCCTCCCAGGGCTGCGACGCATTCGCCCTCGTCGGGCAAATACACCATGGCCGCCGAGCCGCCGACGGCCAGCTGGGCGTTGGCGACGAAGTTCTGGGTCACGGTGTTGGTGATGGAAGGCGCCAGCGGGTTCGTCTCGCGCACCTCGTGCACGGCGCGGGCCATGAGCGCTCGCAGTTCCGCCTCGGTGCGGGCGGTGGGATTGGTGGAAGGTTCGATCACGACGATTCCTTTCCGGAAGCCGGAGTACTGGCTGCGAGTTGCGCCAAAAAAGGCGCTCCCCGCAGGAAGCGCCCCTTGTGCTTGGTGAGCATGCTCCCTACGACAGTGTTAGCTGACAGGTTCGAAGGGTTGGGCAAGTGCCCTCTCAACCGCATCAGCGAGGCTGCCATAGGCTTTCGGCTCGCTTCGCCGGGGCGGTACCCCTGCATGCTTTCAGCTTAGCACGTTTGCCACCGCGCTCGGATAGCGCTGTTTCGCCTGCTGCTTGAAAGGCAGAGAAAGGAGGGAAAGCGGGCGGGGGCGCGCTGTGCTATGATGCGCCTCATGACTTTCGGAAATGACAGAGGAAGGGCCGCGACGCCCGAGGCGGCCAGCGTGATGGCGGCGATGTCGGGGGGCGTCGATAGCTCTGTGTGTGCGCTGCTTTTGCAGGAAGCGGGCTTTGACGTGCGCGGCGCGACGATGGTGCTGCGCGGCGGCGAGGTTTTAGGCGACGCCGGGGAAGGCGAGGGGTCGACGTGTGGGTCGACGCGCGATGTGGAAGATGCGCGGGCGGTGTGCCGGCGTCTCGACATTCCCCACGACGCTTTCGATCTGCGCGATCGTTTCGATGCGGCGGTGGTGCGCCCCTTCTGCGATGCTTATCTCGAGGGGCGCACGCCCAACCCCTGCATCGACTGCAACCGGTTCCTGAAGTTCGAGGCGCTGCAAAAGCGCCGGCGTGAGATGGGGCTCGATTACGTGGCCACGGGGCACTACGCACGGCGCCGTTGGGACGAGGCGACCGGGCGCTGGCAGCTTCTGCGGGCGAGCGACCCGGCCAAGGACCAGAGCTACGTGCTGTACCATCTTACCCAGGATACGCTGGCCCACATGCTGTTCCCCTTAGGCGAGCTAACCAAGGACGAGGTGCGCGAGATGGCCCGCGCTCACGGCTTCGTCACGGCGGAGAAGCCCGAGAGCCAGGATATCTGCTTCGTGCCCGATGGCGACTACGCAGGATTCATTGAAGCATGGTGCCGGGCGTGTCGTTGTGAGGGAGAAATCTTGTGCACGCCCTTAGGGCTCGCGGGCAAGGGCGGACCAAGGTCCGCCCCTACGGGGTCGGGTTCGGTTGCTGCTTCGGTTGCAACCGCTTTCGAGCCGGGCGAGATCGTGAACCGGGAAGGACGCGTGCTCGGGGAGCATGCGGGGCTCATCCGCTACACCATTGGGCAGCGCAAGGGCATCGGCGTGGCGGCGCGCGAGCCGCTGTACGTGCTGGGGAAGGACGCGTCCGCCAACCGGCTTGTCGTCGGCTTCAAAGACGAACTGCTCAGCTCAGGAGTGGTGGCTTGCGATGTGAATCTTATCGGCGGAGGCGTTTTGGAAGGCCCGCGCAACGTGCAGGTGAAGACCCACTACCGCCAGCGGCCCGTGCCGGCTGTCGCCGAGCAGACCGGTCCCGACGAGCTGACGGTCACCTTCGACGAACCTCAACGCGCCGCCGCCCCCGGCCAGGCCGCCGTCCTCTACGAAGGCGACGTCGTCCTCGGCGGCGGCACCATCGCGAGGACTTTCTAGGCCGCCCGGGAGGGAACAGAGGCAGGGGGATGCTGCCCGCGCTGCTTCGGCCTACAGCCCGGCGAGGCCGATTTGGTAGCCTTCCACGAACAGGCTCAGCTTCTCGATGTAACTGGTGGCAAGGGGGGAGAGCTGCCGCTCGTTGTGAACGATGTAGCCCACGCGCATGAGCTCCTTGGTCTGCAGGGGCACGCTGGCGATGCCGGTGTACATCTCGCTGGAGAGCACGCCGGTGGAGATGGTGTAGCCGTCGTGATGGGCGAGCAAGTTCGACAAGGTGCCGCGGTCGCTCACGGAGATGCACTTCTTGTGAGGCAGCTCGGCCAAGGGTTCCTCGGAATAGAAGAACGAGTTGTTTGCGCCCTGCTCGAAGGCGTAGCGGGGGTAGTCCTCCAGATCCTCTACGGTCACCTCGGTGCGCGAGGCTAGGGGGTGCTTGTCGCTGACGAACACGTGGGGCTGCGCGGTGAACAGCAGGTTGAAGGAGAGGTTCGCGTCGGAAAGGGCGTGCCCGATGACGCTCTCGTTGAACGTGGAGAGGTACAGCACGCCCAGATCGCTGCGGAAGTCGCGCACGTCCTCGATGACCTCGGAGGTGCGGGTCTCGCGCAGGCTGAAGTTGTAACTGGTGCCCTCGTATTCCTCGGCCAGTTCCAGGAACGCCTCCACGACGAACGCGTAGTGCTGGGAGGTGATGGAGAGCTTTTGTGCCGCTTCGCCGCCGCGGCCGGAGTAGCGCTGCTCCATGAGGTCGGCCTGCTCCACCACTTGGCGCGCGTAACCCAATAGCTCGATGCCGTCGCTCGTGAGTGTGATGCCGCGGTTGGAACGCTCGAAGATGGTGACGCCGGTTTCGCGCTCGATGTCGCGCACGGCCACCGACAGGCTCGACTGGGACACGTACAGCGTGTGCGCCGCCGCCGAGATGGAGCCGTGGTTCGCGATGGCGATGAGGTAGCGAAGTTGCTGCAGGGTCATGGGAAGCTCCTATGGCGGGTTGGAATTCAAGTCTAGGGAACTGCTAGGTATTATACGGCCGCCGAGCGGCGATGGAAGGGGGAACTTGGCGGTTCGCGACGGTTTTCTCGGCCGCGTCGCCATCGGAAACCGCTATGGCGCGGGGCGTTGACGAAGCGGGGGCATTCAGTAGGATGGGGGCACTACCAGTTACGAGCGCACCGACTCAACCAGGGAAGAGTGCCGAGGGAGCGCGGGGTGTTCTGACCGAGCGAGTTCCGCAGATGGTATTGAAGGCGCGGTGATGCGGGGAGACGTAATGCCCGCTGCGCCTTCGATACCAGCGAGGACTGTCTGAGCGAATCAGAATTCCCCGCGCTCCCGCCCCGCGGTGCGTTTCAACCAGAAAGGACCTGCCATGACCATCCACAAGAACGTCACCGAGCTGATCGGACACACGCCGTTGGTGGAGCTGACCAACTACGAGCGCGCCCACGAGCTGCCCGCCACGCTCATCGGGAAGGTGGAGTCGTTCAACCCCACCGGCTCGGTGAAGGACCGCGCCGCCCAATCGATGATCGACGCCGCCGTGGAGGCCGGGGTTCTCGACGACGAGACGGTCATCATCGAGCCCACCTCCGGCAACACCGGCATCGGGCTTTCTGCCATCGCCGCCGTGCGGGGCAACCGCATCATCATCGTCATGCCCGAGACCATGTCCGTGGAGCGACGCAACCTCATGCGCGCCTACGGGGCGGAGCTCGTGCTCACCGAGGGCGCTAAGGGCATGAAGGGCGCCATCGAGGAGGCCGAGCGGCTGGCGGCGGAGATTCCGAACTCGTTCATTCCCTCGCAGTTCTCCAACCCGGCGAATCCGGCCGTGCACGAGCGTACCACTGGCCCGGAGATCTGGGAGGACACCGATGGCGTGGTGGACATCCTCGTGGCCGGCGTGGGCACCGGCGGCACGCTTTCGGGCACCGGGGCCTATCTGAAGGCGCAGAACCCGGCCATCCAGGTGGTGGCCGTGGAACCGGCCGGATCCCCCGTGCTCTCCGAGGGCCGCGCCGGCGCCCACAAGATTCAGGGCATCGGCGCCGGGTTCGTGCCCGAGACGCTGGACACCGCTATCTACGACGAGGTCATCGCCATCGAAGACGAGGAGGCCTTCGAGGCCGGGCGCGAGCTGGCTGCCCATGACGGACTGCTCGTGGGCATCTCCTCGGGTGCGGCCGTGGCCGCGGCGGCGAAGTTGGCGCGCCGACCCGAAAACGCGGGCAAGAACATCGTCGTCATCCTGCCCGACACGGGCGAGCGCTACCTTTCCACCGCCATGTTCGATTTCTCGTAAGCCTTCCACGTTTCTCTTTCGTTACAAATTCGTGGGCTCATCGACAGCTTCGGGGGCGCTGGGCAACGGCCGTGGTAGCATACGGAAAGCACCTTTTCGACCGACAGAAGAAAGCAGCACATGGCAACCTCGGCGCCCTCCATATTCCCCGCTTTAGCCCAGCTCGACATCGGCGACGTTCTCGCTCATATGCCAGGCGGCTTTTTCGTCTACCATGCTGATGGCGACGAGGCGGTGGTCTACGTCAACGAGGCCTGCCTGCGCATCTTCGGCTGCGCTGACGAAGAGCAGTTCGTCGCGCTGACGGGCGGCACCTTCCCCGGCATGGTGCACCCCGAGGACATCGAGGCCGTGGAACACTCCATCAGCCGTCAGATTCAGGCCGACCGGTACTCCATGGACTACGTGGAGTACCGCATCATCCGCCGCGACGGCTCGGTGCGTTGGATAGAGGACTACGGCCATCATGTCACGTTGGACGCGGGCGAGTTCTTCTACGTGTTCATCAACGACGCCACGGACAAGCTGCGCGAGCGGGCCGATGAGCTGGAGGCGGTGAACGCCCAGCTGCGCGAGGCCTATGTCCGCGAGCTCGAGCACCGCACCATGCTGCGCAACGCCCTTTCCGAGGCCGAGGCCGCCAACGTGGCGAAAAACACGTTCCTCTCGAATATGTCCCACGACATCCGCACGCCGCTGAACGCCGTGGTGGGCTACGCGTCGCTCATCTCGGCCCATGGTGGCGAGGCCGAGCGGGTGCGCGCCTACAGCGACAAAGTGCTGGCCGCTTCCGAGCAGCTGCTCGACGTGGTGAACGAGACGCTGGAGATCAGCCGCATGGAAGCGGGCCATGTGCAGCTGGCCGAGGCGGAATGCTCGCTTTCCGAGCTGGTTCTGCAGGCGCGCATGGACATGGTGGATCTGGCGGACCGCGCCGACGTCACCCTGGCCTGCGACATTGAGCCTCTGGCCCACGATCGCGTGCTCGTGGATGCCGTGCGCCTGTCCCACGTGCTCACCCAGCTGGTGGACAACGCCATCAAGTACTCGCCGGCTGGCAGCGCCGTGCGCATCAGCGTGGCCGAGAACGCCGGCGCGCCCCAGGGCTTCGCCAGCTTCCGCTTCGTCGTGGCCGATAAGGGCGTAGGGATGGAGCCCGCGTTCATGGAGCGCATGTTCATGCCCTTCGAACGGGAGAGCAACACCACGGCTTCGGGCGTTCAGGGCACGGGACTCGGGCTCACCATCGTGCGCAACGTGCTCGATCTTATGGAAGGCGAGCTCGCCGTGGAAAGCGCGCCGGGGGAGGGCTCCACTTTCACCGTGGACATCACCTTCCGCCAGGCTCCCGCCGACGTGGCCGCCGAGGTGCCGCGTCCGAGCCGCGGGCGGGGCCCGGTGCACCGCATTCTGCTCGTGGAGGACAACGAGCTCAACCGCGAGATCGCCTGCTGCCTTCTGGACGATGCGGGCTATGCGGTGGACACGGCGGAAAACGGCGAGGTGGCCGTGGGGATGATCGAAGAGGCCGATGCGTGCGCCTACGACTTGGTGCTCATGGACATTCAGATGCCGGTCATGGACGGCTATGCCGCCACCCGCGCCATTCGCGCGCTGCCCGACCCTCTGCGCGCATCGCTGCCCATCATCGCCGTGAGCGCCAACGCGTTTTCCGAGGATCGCAAGCGCTCCCTGGAAAGTGGCATGGATGCGCATCTTCCCAAGCCGCTCGACGTTCACCGTCTTCAGTCCCTCATCGAGAAGGTCGTGCATTAGACGATTCTAGTAGCTGTCGGCGATGTCTCTCAGGTAGTCAGCGTACTGGCGGGCCAGGGCACTGGGGGCCTCTAGGCGCACGGCGGTGCCGAACTGGGCGAGCCAGCCGAAGAACACGGGGCTGGCGGCCACGGTGACGTGCACGCGGGCATGGGTCGCATCCACCGGCGCGCTTTCCACGTCCTTGCCGAAGCGGTCGATAATGGCGCTCATGACCGATTCCTCCACCAGCAGCGTCGCCGGCGTCGTCTCGCCGCCGAACATGGAGAACGTGCGAGAAGTGTAGGCCGCCGCGTCGAAGGTGGCGATGCGCTCGTTGCGCACGGCCGCCTCGTCGGTGATGCGCAGCCCCTGCATGCGGTCGACGCGGTAGCTGGGGAAGGAGTCGTGCTTCTCGTTGTAGGCGATGAGGTAGTAGCAGCCCTCGGAGTAAATGAGGCACACCGGCGTCTCGCAGTAGATGCGGCCGCCCCCTTGGGGCTGTGGGCGCTTGTTCACGTCGTGCTTCACGTAGCGGAAGGCCACCTGCCGGTGGCGGCGGATGGCCTCGTGCAAGGTGTCCACGTGGTGGAACACCGATTCGTTCTGCATCTTGATGCGGCCTTCCACGTGCACGTTCTTGGAAAGCGCGGCGGCCTGGTGGCAGGAGCCCAGAGACGCCAGGCCTTCGGTGAGGCGATGGGCCATGCGAACCGTGAGAAAGCGCGAGGACTGCACGGCGTCGGTGAGCAGCATGAGCTCGGCGGCGGTGAAGGTGCGCGAGACGAGGGCGTAGCTGACCGGGTACGTGGGAAGCTTCGCGATGTCGAGACCGAAGTCGCGAAGGGCGTCCAAGTCGCGGTACACCGATTTGCGCTCGGCCTCGATGCCCGCCTCGGCCAGCCCGGCGATGATTTCGGGGCAGGTGAGGCCGTGGTTCTCGTCGGTGCGCTCGTAGAGCATCTTGGCGAGGTTGAGCAGCTTCAGTTTCTGGCTCTCGCCCGCCATCGCGCGCCCCTTTCCCCATGATCGCCTACGTTGGCTGATCGTCTTCGTAATCGTGGTCGATGACGACATTGTAGGTGTAATCGGGATATTTTTCCTTCAGATGGGCGATTATTTTGTCGCGGATGGCGTCGTCGTCGGCCTTAAAGCCTATGACCAAATCGAAGTAGACGGTCGAGGTTTTCTCGTCCACGTAGAAGCCGTGCACCTGCAGGATCGCCGGGTCGCTTTTCGCGAGGGCGTCGAGGTCGGCATGCAGAGGGGCGAACGCACCGGTCGTGTTGGCGGCGTAGATGCCCACGGTGGCGAGGATGCCGAACTTCTCGGTGAGCCCTTCGCTGATCTGGCGGGTGAGGGCGTGGATGTCGCGGGCGCACATATCGTCGGGCACTTCGATGTGCACCGAGCCCAAAATCTCGTTGGGGCCGAAGTTGTCCAGCACCACGTCGTAGGTGCCGCGCACGTCGGGGAAACTGTTGGCGTAGGCAGTGATGTCGTCGACGAGCTTTTTGTCCTCGGGGCTGCATGGTTTACCCAAGATGGAAAATGGCAAATGACAGAAACGGACATTCCTTACAGTGCATAGATATGGTGCAGGGAAAATGAACGTCGATGTTCAGGTTCCAGAAGTTCTGGGCCGCCGCTACCACCAGCGTGCCGGCCGACAGCACTGCGTCATAGTTGGAATCGATGCCCGAGGCGATGAGGGCCTCGGAGTTCGTTTTGTCGCCGAAGCGCTTGAACATGATGCCGATGGCGATCTTCGCGAGGATGGCCACCACGATGACGGTGATAGTAATGGCCGAGTAGCTGGGGGTGCCGGGGTGGATGATCTTGTCGATGGACTCGCGCAGGGAGATGAAGCCGGCCACCAGGATAATGATGGCGATGACGACGCTGGTGAGGTATTCCACGCGACCGTAGCCGAAGGGGTGGTGGCGGTCGGGCCGGCGCCCGGCGAGCTTGGTGCCCACGATGGTGACGATGGAGGACAAGGCGTCGGTGGCGTTGTTGACGCCGTCCAAGATGATGGCGATGGAATGGGACATGAACCCGACGGCCATCTTGAAGGCGACGAGCAGCGCATTGCCGATAATGCCGTAGATGCTCGCCTTGACGATTTCCCTCTCGCGGTTCATGACTCTCACCCCTGATGATGTTGCTGTCCTGCTCGCTGCTTCGGCGGCGCGTCTCGTGGCGCACAGATTGCGGGCGCGCTTGGGCGCGCTTTCGTCCCGCAATTCGATTATAGGCCTCCTCCCGGCCGGCTAAGTCCCCGCCCCGTTGCCTTTCCGAAGCAGTTCGGCAACTATCTTACTCAGTGGAGGTGGCTTGGTACGTCGGGAGCACCCCACCATCTTGCCAGAGCGAGAGCGCCCAAAGATATCAAACCCCCAGTTTTTGTCCGGCACTGCAGACGGCGGCATCGCAATTACATGGAAAGGTGGTCAGAAAAGTGCTCAAAAGAAAAGACCTCCTGACCGGAGGCGGGAGGTCTTTTGGCGGTTGGCTGCCAGTGCTGTGAAGGCTGCTCAGGGGATTTCTATGCTAGGCGGTGGGCTTGTCGTTGTCGGCGGCGTCGGTCGCAGCGTCGGCGGCTGCGGTGTCGGCGTCGGAGGGGATCTCCTCGACGACGGTCACGCCGGCCTGGGCATCTTCGATGTAGTTGTCGGGCAGGATGATGGCGGGCTCGGCTGCGGCCTCGGCGGCTTCCTCGGGGGTCTCGGCCGGGGCGAAGGTGTCCTCCTCGACCGTTTCCATCACGGCGGCCGGAACGGGCTC
>OGYH01003637.1_pt1 | contig 9895 bp, 9 predicted proteins | sample 1576511 | NCBI WGS metagenome assembly OGYH01 (sample SAMEA3541522, study PRJEB24748) | human gut metagenome | biome: human gut; feature: human-associated habitat; material: faeces | place: China | collected 2012 | reverse complement strand
AATATTCCAGAGATTGTAGTGATCCGACTTGAAAAACGTTAAAGCAAAGAGGTGACCTCGGCCTTCCGCGCTCTGCGCGGCAAGGGGAAGGGCGCTGGCAAGGGAGGCGCCCGTGGCTAGGCGCGATCTGTGGCCGCAGGTGGAGCCTTTGCTCTCCCGGGTGGAACGGCCGGCCCGCTACCTGAACCACGAGTGGGGCTGCGCCGCGCCGGTGGCCGAGGGGGACTTCGCCTTCTGCATGATCTACCCGGACACCTACGAGCTGGGCCAGGCCAACCAGGCCGTGCGCATCCTCGTGAACGCCGTGAATGCCATGGGCGGCATGGGTGCCGAGCGGGCCTTTTTGCCTGCGGTGGATATGGCTGACCTCATGCGCGAGGAGGGCGTGCCGCTGTTCTCCCTGGAGAGCTGCCGGCCCGTGGCCGACTTCGACGTGGTGGGCATCACGCTGCCCCACGAGCTGGCCGCCACCAACGTGCTGGAGACGCTCGATCTCGCCGGCATCCCGCTGCGCACCGCCGACCGCGCCGAGGGCGACCCCATCGTGCTCGCCGGCGGCCCGTGCGCCTACAACCCGGAGCCCGACGCGCCGTTCTTCGACGTCATCTTGGTGGGCGAGGGCGAGGAGCAGCTGCCCGAGACGCTGGCGCTCATCCGCGAGCTGCGCGCCCGCGGCGTCGAGGCCCTCGGCGTCATCGAGGCCGACCTCGAGTCCGACGTGGACGCGCAGAAGATCAAGGAGGCCGGCGTCGCCTCCGTGGAGCTGAACACCCGCGGGGTATGCCACGTGGAAATGGGCATGGTGACCATGGCCTTCGAGGCCTTCGACGGCGACCGCTTCGACTACCTGTTCCTCGAGAACATCGGCAACCTCGTGTGCCCGGCCGACTTCGACACGGGCGCCCACACCCGCGTCATGCTGCTCTCGGTTCCCGAGGGCTGGGACAAGGTCATGAAGTACCCGCCCATGTTCGCCGCCGTGGATGCGCTCATCGTCACGAAATGCGATTACCTGCCCTTGAACGAGGACTTCGACATGGATCGCCTGAAGGCGCAGGCGCGCATGTTGAACCCCAACCTGGAGATCTTCGTCACGAGCGCTCGCACCGGCGAGGGCATCGGCGAGCTCGCCGACTGGATGCAGTCCCAGCGCGCCGAAAAGGTGCAGGCCTAGGATAGCTTTCATGGTGATCGATCTCATTGAAAGCGAAAAGCGGAGTCAGCATGAGCGATACGTCCAAAAGCTTCGTGAGTCGGAGACGGAAGAGGAATATTGCAAGGCGTCTATTCCCCAAGCGGCTCTTGACGAAAGGATCGAGCGGCTTTATGCGGGTCTGAACGTCTCTCACACGCGGCAGGACATCGACGACTTCGCTCTTATTGATTGGGAAGAGGAAGAGGATTGGCTGGATCCGTAAAGGTGCAGAATACAAGGAGGCCGCTCGATATCGAGCGGCCTCCTCGGCAATAGCCAAAGCTGCGCGGTTACACTCCGAGTGGGGCGTCGTCATCGTAGGGGAGACGGGCTACCAGCTCGCAGTACTCCTGGATTTGCTGGCGCGTCTCGTGGTCGAACAGGGCGATATGCTCGTGAGCCTCTTCGGCGAGCTGCTTTACCGGCCAGCGGCGCGCTTCCTTGTCGCGGCCCTCTTTCTTCTCGATGACGTCAGCCCATTCCTCGGCCGCGGCCATGGCGTGGCGCAGCTTTTCGGGAATGTCCTTCGTCTCGCCGGTCTTTTCCATGGCCGGAATGATGAGGTTCTGCTTCGCGATGATTTTCTCGAGCAGCTCTTTATCTTCCATGATGGTGCCTCCTTGGTGCGTTAGGTCCTATGACGGGATGTCGTCGGCTCTTTCGGGAAGGCGAAGGGGTCGACGGTTCCGAAAACCCATGGTAATCCGCGCCGGGTGCGGCGTCTCCTTTTGGTAGGAAACGGTCATCGAGTTAGGGGAGACCCGTTGCCAAATGGCGAACGTGCGCACCGGCGCCTGCCTCGGAACGAAGGGGGCCTAGGTGCGGCGTTTCTTCTGGCAGTCGGGGCGCGGCGCGGCGCAGGTCTCGCAGTGGTGCAGTGGGTGCTCGGCCAGCTCGGCTTCCCAGTCGAAGTCCGGGGGCGGGCCGGTGGGCACGTCGCCCTCGCCGGACGCGGTGCTTTCCGGACGGCCGTCCCACTGGAACTCTTCCATGATCACGCGGCCCTCTTCGTCGAAGGCCACACCCTCCGCGGCGAGCATCCCCCGCTGCTCGTCGGGGCCTCCGAAGGCGAAACCGGTGGCCATGCGTCCGTCCTTGAAAACGACCCGATGGCAGGGGATGCAGCCCGGATCGGTGCCAGGCTCGGGGTTGGCGTGCAGGGCGTAGCCGACGTAGCGCGCCGTGCGCGGGGCGCCGATGAGCCGCGCCACCTGGCCGTAGGTGGCCACCTTTCCGCGCGGTATGCGCCGCACGACGGCGAACACTCGGTTGGCATAGTCTCCCATGAGATCTCCTTCGGTGCGCTCTTCGCTGATTGGGGCCACCATAGCAGATGGAAGCGAAAAATTAGGCGCTTCTGCAGAGAAAAGTGCGATTGTGCGAGTCCCAAGGTGCCTAAAACTCGCTCGATCGTTAAAAAGTCTGCACAATAGAACGATAGTGCATGGAATTACTCGCACAATCGCACTTTTTTCCACACGAAGAGCCCAAAAGCCTGCAGGGTGGCTGCTACACGGTGCCGCGCGCGGCGGGAAAGCCCTTCTTCTCAGTTGCCCAACGTATGGGAGATGAGTATTGCTGAGGACGACGCTTACGTATAAGATGACCGCGCTGGCTGCAAGGGACGCGATGGGCGTCGAAGTGCAAGGGACGCGACAGGCGTCGAAGAACGCGATCAAAGGAGCGGGAATGAAGCTGAGGACGAAGATCATCGGAGTGGCGGCATGCGCCTTCGCGCTGTGCGTGGCGCTGGCAGGGTGCGCCAGCGCGCCGGCAGGCAACGACGCCGCGAACTTCCAGGGGGATTGGATTTTATCGAGCGGCACGGTCGATGGCCAGGAAGCCACCGAGGAGACCATGGCCCAGGCCCAGGAGATGGGGCTTTCCGTCTACCTGCAGCTGAACGAGGGCGGCAGCGCCGTGCTCAGCGTGCTCGGCACGAACATGGATGGCTCGTGGACGGCCAAGGACGCCACCACGGTGGAGCTCACCTTCGACGGCAGCTCGGCAGAGGCGACGCTCGAGGGCGAGGAGCTCGTGATGCAGCAGGACGGCGATGTCATGCGCTTCAAGCGCGGCGAGATTCCGCCTGTGGCCAGCGAAGTTCAGCGCGATGAGAACCAGGCGGCCGAGCCGGAAGCCTAGGCGACCTGCTGAAACGATTGTCAATAACATTTTGTGCAGCCCGCCGCCTTGTGACGGCGGGTCTTTTTGTGCAAGCGACCAAAGAACAGGCATTTTGCGAAACCATCCTCATACGGGTAAGATTTACTATAAAATGACCTTTTGGCTCAGAAAGTGATACACTGTAATAGTGCAACGTATGGGATTTTTTCAACAAACCTGTCAAGGGGAGTTTTGCCGTGGATGAACTGTTGAGAGCCTGGGAGACGACATTTGGCTGCAGCACGCTGCCTTTCGGTGTCGCCGAAGTGCTGCTTGACGATCGGGGGCGTCCCTATGATTTCGCCTATCGCTATATCAACGCCGCGGCGGCCTCTCTGACCGGGCATGTGGCGGAGGACCTGCTCGGTGAGGAGGCCTACGCCCTGTGGGGCGGCGATCCCATCTGGCTCGACCACTTCTACGAGGCGGCCTACGAGGGCCGCGCCTCGGAGTTCGAGGCGCCTTCCGAGATGCTCCAGCAGTTCTTCCGCGCCGAGGTGTTCCCCATTTCCGAGGGGCTGTGCGGATTCACCATCCACGACGTGACGGACTGGATTCTGCCCGCCCAGCGCTCCATGGAGAAGGCGGCCGCCGGTCTGTTCTTCTACGATATGCGCTACCGTCAGATGCTTCTGACGGAGCAGGCCCGCGAGCAAAGCGGCGTGGACAGCAACTATATCAGCCTGACCGAGTTCATCAACCTCACCTTCGGCAGCACCTTAAGCGAAGAGGTGCGTCAGAAGATGAAGGCCTTCCTCGAGCGACGCGAGGCCTTCTACCAGGAGGGACGCCTTCCCAACGGCCGGTGGCTGCGCATGAGCCTCGATCACACCGACCGCTCCGAGCGATTCGCCTTCGGCTTTCTGGAGGATTTCACACGCACGAAGCTGGCGGAGGAGCGCAGCGAGCAGTACATCGACATCATCGACAGCCTGGGAGCGGAGAACTTCGCGCTGTACCTGGTCGATTTGGAAACCCAGGAACTCGAGGTGTACCGGCGCGGCGAGGAGATGACGGCGGAATTCGCCCTGGCCAGCGCGGAAGAGGGCGACTATCCCGCCGCCATGGAGCGCTACATCGACACCTTCGTGGTGGCCGAGGATCGCTCCCGGGTGCGGGCGGAAATCGGCGGCGAGGCCTTGTGGCGCCGCCTGGAAGCGGGGGAGACCGATTTCTCCGTGGGCTATCGGCGCCTGTTCGGCGATGAAGAGCAGTACGTGGAACTGCGCATCATCCGCCTGCCCCAGCGCGATTCGAAGGTCATTTTAGCGGCCCGCAACGTCACCGGCGAAATGCGCGAGCAGTTGCGCCAGAAGGTGGCGTTGCAGAACGCGCTCGATTTGGCCGAGCATGCGAGCCAGGCGAAGTCGACCTTCCTCACCAACATGTCCCACGACTTCCGTACGCCTATGAACTCCATCTCGGGCTTCGCGTCCATCGCGCTGGACCACCTGAACGACACCGATCGTGTGCGCGACTGCCTGCGCAAGATCATGCTGTCCAGCGATCACTTGCTGAGCCTGGTGAACGACATTTTGGATGTGAGCCGCATCGAGAGCGGCAAGATGTCCTTCAACGAGGACATCGTCAGCCTGCCGGATGCCGTGATCGAGGTGCAGGGCATGTTCGGCGAGAAGGCGGCGGCCAGCGGCGTCGATCTGACGATCGATGTGGACAACGTGGCCCATCCCCAAGTGGTCACCGATCCCTTGCGCCTGAACCAGATCCTCGTGAACACCGTGGGTAACGCGGTGAAGTTCACGCCCTCCGGGGGGCTTGTCACCGTGGCGCTCACTGAGCTTTCCGACGCGCCCCGCGGCTTCGGCGCTTATCGCTTGACCGTGAGCGACACCGGCTGCGGCATGACGCCGGAGTTCCTCGATCGCATCTTTCTGCCCTTCGAGCGCGATGGCCTCGGGTACGCCAACAAGACCGAGGGCACGGGGCTGGGCATGACCATCACCAAGAGCCTCGTCGACCTTATGGGCGGCGAGATAGCGGTGGAAAGCGTCGTGGGCCGCGGCTCGATGTTCGCCATCACGCTGCCGCTGCGCGCGGCCGACGCCGACGAGCTGGCCGAGGCCCGCGAGAAAGCGGTGGCGGCCGAGCGGTGCCAGCGCGATTTTACCGGCTGCAAGGTGCTCGTGGTGGACGACGACGATCTGTCCCGCGAGATTCTGGTGGAGATTCTGAAGGACTACGGCTTTAAGCCCGAAGAGGCGCGCGACGGCGATGCGGCCGTGCGCAAGGTGGCCTCCGTGGAGCCGTTCTACTACGACGCCGTGCTCATGAACATGCGCATGCCCCGCATGGACGGCGACGAGGCCACGCGTGAGATTCGCGCCCTGGATCGGCCAGACGCCGCCACGCTGCCCATCATCGCCGAGACGGCCGACGCCTTCGAGGAGGGCCAGCGCCGCGCCCGCGACGCCGGCATGACGGCGCTGACTACCAAGCCGCTGAACATCCACGAGCTGGTAGCGCTTCTGGCCGAGTACATTCCAGAGAAATAGAAACGCGCGGGCCACGAGCGGCCCGCGCGTTCTTGCATCGACGGTTCGAAGAGGTGCGCTCTTAGGCCACCGGCGGGGTGCCCTCCCAGTTGCCGGCGATGGCGTCGATCATGACGCGGGCGCCGAAGGGCAGCTCACCGCATCCCACGACCTTGCGGGCCGGCTTGTGGTCGCCGAAGAAGGCGGCGTAGGCCTCGTTCATGGCGGCGAGGTCGGCGATGTCGGCCAAATACACGTTCACCTTCACGATGTCTTCCACCACGTGGTCGACCGACTCGACGATGGCCTTCACGTAGGCGAGACACTGGGCGGTCTGCTCGGCGGCGGTGCCGTCGATGAGCTTGCCGGACAGATCGAGCGGCAGCTGGGCGGAGATGTTGTTGTAGTGCGAGAAGGCCACGGACTGGGTGGCAAGCGGGCACTTCGGGGCGGCGTCGGTGTTGCACGCCTCGATGATGAGGCCGTGACGATCCTCGATGGCCTGGGGCGGGGTGCCGTCGCCATGGGAGACCACGGCCTCGACGGCCACGTCGCAGTGGTAGGGCAGATCCTTCACCGGCACCACGGTGCGGGCCGGCAGGTAGTTCACGGCGCGCGCGATGCCGGAATCGGGGAAGAACGTCTTGTACACGTCGTCCACCACGCTTGCATCGGCCAGGTTCTTCACGAAGATGGTCACCTTCACGATGTCGTCGAAGGGCACGTCCACGGAGGTGAGGATGGCCTTCACGTTCGCGAGGCACTGCGCGGTCTGCGCGGCCACGTCGCCCAGGATGGGACGGCCTGTGCCGGGATCGAGCGGCAGCTGCATGGTGATGTTGTTGTAGTGGGAGAACGCCACGGTCTGGGTGGAGCCGGCGTCGTAGGGGGCGGTGTGGGTGTTGTTGGTGAGCTTCACCAGGTCGCCGGCCTGCGGCACCGACTGGGTGCCCTCGCCGTTATCGACGAGCGCCTCGATGAACACGAGCGCGTCCTGGGGCAGGGCGTCGACGGCCGCCACGGTGCGGGCGGGCTGGTAGGTGGGGAAGAAGGAGGCCTGCACCTTCTCCACCGCGTTCAGATCCATGATGTCGGCCAAAAAGATGGACACGCGGATGATGTCGTTCATGTCGTGGCCGATGCTCTCCACGATAGCCTGCAGGTTCTTGAAGCACTGCTCGGCCTGCTCGGCGGCGCCTCCCGCCACGATGGCGCCCGTCGCCGGGTCGATGGGCAGCTGGGCGGAGAGGTTGTTGTAGTGGGAGAACGCCACCGTCTGGGAATACAGGTCGCTCACGGGCGCCTTGTCGGTGTTGCGGGCCACTACCACGTTCGGATCGCTCATTGGTACCCCTTTCAAAGGTAAGAATCAGCAGCGACGCACAAATTGTGCAAGTGCATTAAACATGACGAAAAGAGTCGTTGTCAATGAGGAAAGCTTATTGCTACATTGTCGATGGGAAATTGGAGTGATCTTGACAAATGAAACTTCTTCAAATGCTCAGGTCATGTCTGTAAAATTTGAGCATATGAACAAAACTAAGTCAGTTATGGGTTTTTGGCGATGAAGTCGCGTCGATGGCACCTTAATTTCGACTCGCGTTGAGGTGGTAGCCGCAAATCGACGAAGTTTAATGAAGAACCGTCAATTTGCGGCTACTTTTCAAGCAAAATGACCCGAATTGGTCTAAATCTAGCCGCAAATCGGCGAAGTTTAAGGTAAAACCGTTGATTTGGGGCTAGGTTTTAAAGACGGGGCGTTTGGGGCAAAAGGCGTTTTGGGCTGAGTCCTTGAACTGGATAAAGGGGATGTTTAGAATTATTCTTCATTTCAATGGCAATTCAAATGAAAGAAATTCTTAATGCTTCGACTGCACATACTGGCCAGCGGCAGCGGCGGGAATGCCGCCATTGTGGAGAACGCGGTGACGGGCGAGGGGGTACTTGTCGATTGCGGCATCTGCAAGCGGGACTTCTTCGCCCGGGCCGAGGAGGCCGGGTTCAATTTGGAGAAGCTGCGGGCCGTCGTGATCACCCACGACCATGGCGACCATACGAAGGGACTCGGCGTGGTCCTGCGCGGGCTGGCGAAGGCGGGAGCGCATCCTGCGGTGTGCGCCAGCGAGGCGGTGTTCGCGGCTTCGGCGCCTTTGCGGGATGCGGTAGCCAGCGTCGGCGCCGCGTTCGAGTCCTTCGACGGAGGCGATCGGCTCGATTTGGCCGGCCTGGCCGTGCGCCCCTTCCGCACTTCCCACGATGCGGCCGACTCCTACGGGTTTCGGTTCGAAGAGCGCGGAAGCGGTTGCGACTCCCTCGGCTACATGACCGACACCGGTGTCGTGACCGATGCGGCCTGGGAGGCGCTTTCGGGCGTGCACCTGCTGGCTCTGGAGAGCAACCACGATGCGCGCATGCTTCAGATGGGCCCCTATCCCTACGTCATCAAGCAGCGCATCGCATCGGCGCGCGGGCATCTGTCCAACGACCAGGCGCGCGAGGCCCTGGATAACTTGGCTCACGAAAACTTGCGCGCGGTGGCGGCCATGCACGTTTCCCAGGAGAACAACACCTACCGGCTCCCGCGCGACACCTTCGAGGCCGTCATTGCCGAGCGCGGCCTTCCCACGACGGTCTCCGTCGCCTTCCAGAACCGTCTCGTGACCATTGGGTAGCGGCTCTACAGCTGCACGGCGTACACGCGGCCGGCGCCGCAGAGCTTGCCGAAGATGTACTTGTTGGAAGCCGACTCGTCGGTAGTGTAGACGCGCCCGTCATGGGATTCGATGCCCTCTTGCATGGGCGGTCCGACCAGATCTTCCGTCAGGTTGCGGGAATCGAGGCAGAACAGCTCCACCTCGTCGCCGGAGCCGGTGGTGAAGGTGCCGTCGGGCGCGGCGAGGTTCACGTTGTAGGCGAGCAGGTGCGAGGGCGCGATGCCATAGGAGACCGACAGCACGATGCGTCCGTCGTCGGTGATACAGGTGCCCTGGACCATGCCGGGAATGGAGAACACGTTGTCGGGCACGGTGAGGAAACGGCCCGGCTCTGCAGGATCGGCGGCGAAAGCGTACATGACGGCGGGGTTCTCGGTGCCGTCCGGCGTGGTGATGTGGTGGTTCTCCGGCGTCTCGTAGTCGTTCGGGTAGTAGAAGTTCCCGAGCAGAAGCTGGCCCTGCTCGATGTTCATGAAGGCGGGGGAGAAGTCGACATCCACCTTCTCGGTGGCCTGCACGGAGGCGCCGTCCTCGGCGAACAGCAGGTCGTCCATGGGGATGACGAGATAGCCCTCCTCGCAGGCCAGATAGGCGTACTGCTCATTGGTGGTGATGGCCGAGCCGTGGCCGTCGTAAGGGGAGCCGTCGGGCAGGGAGACGTAGAACTTCGTGATGGTGCCGTCGGTGGCACGGCGGTAGATGGGCGAGGGGGAATGGTCGGCCATGTACCCGCTGAACAGCCACGAATCGTCGGCTTCCACGTGGTCGAGATCCTGGGGGACGAAGCCGGTGTTGATGCCGGGGATGTCGAAGGGGGATTCCGCGCGGTCGAAGAAGGGGGCGAAGGCGACGCGCATGTAAATGTTGAGGGCGACCATCGCGATAAGCGCGATGCCGACGATGACGCCGATGACGATGCCGGTGATTTTCAGCGCCCGATGGCTTTTCGCGGCCATGGCGACCTCCTTAAGCGTTGGCGGTTCGGCGAGCGACGATGGCTCGACTTCAGCATACCCGTGCCCGCGCTTCGGGCGCTGGCTCGTGGGCGCTACGTCATGAGTTTGTTTCAGTTCGCTTCGCTGGGCCGATGGTTGCCCTGAAGCGCCGTCAGTGGTGTATACTCTTTAGTCGCATTTTTCACGAGCGCGGCGGCTCGAACACTTGGGTTCGCGCTTCCGCAAACACAAAGGAGCCCCCTGTGATCAGAGAGATTGTCACCGACGAGGAAATCCTGTCGAAGCCCTGCGAGACCGCCACGGCCGAGGACGCCGCCATCGCCGACGATTTGGTGGAGACGCTGCTCGCCAGCGATGAGGCCATGTGCCTGG
>OGYH01003636.1_pt1 | contig 9896 bp, 8 predicted proteins | sample 1576511 | NCBI WGS metagenome assembly OGYH01 (sample SAMEA3541522, study PRJEB24748) | human gut metagenome | biome: human gut; feature: human-associated habitat; material: faeces | place: China | collected 2012 | reverse complement strand
AAGCGTTCCAGAAGCACATTTACGAGTCCTTCAGCCGGGCCGAGAATTCGGTGACGCTGCTTTTTTATTGTATGTGAACGTGGTTGTGGATGTGCTCCGAACAGTAGCAGTAATAGCCGTTGCACTTGGAGCAGTAACGAAATTCCTCGTTGGGGTAGTCGGTGTCGGTCTTGCCGCAGACAGCGCACTTGTGGATATAGCCCTTCTGCTGCTGGGCCTGCTTGGTGGCCTTCTTGAAGTTGACGGTCTGGCGGGAGGTCTGGTATTTGACCCGGCCGAAGAGCTGGAGGAAATTGTCCCAGAAGAAGATAAAGTAGTTCAGAATGGCAACCAGGGGGATGATGACGCCGGGGAGGGCGGCCAGGCCGGAGGTAAAGACGCCGAAGAGGCTGCTGAGGACGCTCCAGCCGAACAGGGCGGCGTCGATCCACGCCAGCCACTTGATCTTGATGGGGATGATGAAGAAAAGAAGCACCTGCATGTTTGGATACAGGGTGGCGAAGGCAAAGAACAGGGAGAGGTTCACGTAGGTCATGCTGGCGGTGGTGAGAAGCGGGAGCAGATGGGAGGGATAGAGAGGGGCGGTGACCGCGTAGAGCAGGAAACCGACCACCACGTTGAGCAGGACACCCAGGCCATAGAACACATTGAACTTAGCGGTACCCCACTCCCGCTCCAGCACTGAGCCGATCATATAGTAAAAGTAAAGAGAGACGGCCAGGAAGAAGAGGTTGCTGTCCAGCGGGACAAAGACAAAGGTGATGATGCGCCAGATCTGTCCGTGCAGAATGTAGTACGGCGAGAAGGCGAGCAGGGCGGACAGGGACACGCCGTAGCTGAACTGATCCATCAGCCAGACAAGTACATTGCCGACCACAATGACCAACATCAGGTTGGGTATGCCGAACCGGGGGTGCTTGTAGCAGAACCGGTCCAGCCAGCGTTGAATTGCACTCAAGTGAAGTTACCTCCCGTTGGGCGGAATGCCCGCCCCGTTGTGACGTACAAAGTAGTGTACCAGACGGCCGGGAAAAATTCCCGAATAAATTGTAAACATTTCGCCGCCGTTATTTCAGCAGCTTGCGGATTTTTTCCTTCATGGCCGGGGTGAGCACCTTGGCCGCCGCCCGGTAGGGCAGGGAGGGGAGGGCCAGAAAGCGCTTTTCCACCTCGGCGAAGGGCAGGGCCGCGAAGGCGGCAAAGAAGGCGGCCCGGCGGGGGTTGGCCTTTAGGGGGGAGGCCAGCCGGGGGTTGCCCGCCACCGCCTCGGCCAGGGGGCGCTCCACCTGGCCGAACCGGGGGGAGAGGGCATCGAACACAGCCTGCCCCCGGGCGGAGTTCACCAGCACCATGGAGACGCCCTTGTCCCGCTCTACCGGCAGGGCCAGCTTCTCGTCCAGGCCCCAGTAGTCGGCCAGGGTGAAGTCGGCGGGGCGGCTGGTGGAGGTGTACCGGCACCGGGCGCAGGCGGGGCGCAGGAAGAGCTGCATCCCGAAGCCCCGGCCGTAGCCGGTGCGGTTGAAGTCCTCGGTATAGACGCTCCCATCGGCAAACTGAACGGTAAACCAGGGGTGGGCCCAGCCATGGGACTTGTCCTTGAAGCGCACCGACACCGCCCTGGAGCCGCGGGCGGCCTCCAGGCCGTCCAGGTAAGCCCGGAATACCGCCGGGGAGGGCACCCCGTGGCACACCAGATCACAGGTGAGCAGGTTGGGGTAGTCCTTCCCCAAGTAGCGTTTGAGCCCGTCCACCTGGCAGGGCACGCCGGAGAAGAGCACCGCCGTACCGGCGTCCAGCAACGCCTTCACCTGGGAGAAGGTATCGCCCAGGTCGCTCTGGACGTACTTGGAGCCCCGCATGGGGGCCAGCTCCTCCACTGTGCGGGCGCACACGTGGCGGGTGGTCATGCCCTCGTCCAGCGCCGCGCCGAACACCGCGCCCCCTTGCTCCAGCACATGGCGGGCCAGCAGGGAGAAGAAGCCGCCCGAGGAGCTGGCTGTCCGCTCGGCCTCGTCGCGGTTCCAGACCGCGTGGGCCGCCGCCGGGGCGGGGCCGGGCACCGGGGGGTGGAGGATGGGGCAGGTCTGCTCGCACCTGCGGCACAGGATACAACGCTCCCCAATGACAGGCCGCAGGAAGCCTTCATGGTCGGGCTCCATGGCAATGGCGTTCACCGGACAAACCGACGCACAGGCGGTGCAGCCGGTGCAGTCCTCCGCCCTGCACAGCACCGGACGGGGGGCGGCCTGGGGCTCCGGCACCTCTGCGGGCAGGGGGGCGCCCTCGACGGCGGCCCTCAGATAGGCCAGGGAGTCGGCCCGGGCGGCCGCCAGCTTCTCGTACACCGCACCGTAGTCCATGGGGGCGTCCACCGGGGCGGTGGCCTCCAGGCCGACGATCCGGTCGGCGCAGCCCAGCCGGGAGAGCAGGCTGTAGATGCGGGAGAAGGTGGGCTCCGCCCGCTCCCTGGGGGACATGGAGGTGAAGAAGTCCTTCTGAAACTGGAGGGAGAAGGCCGCCCCGTGGAAGGAGTTGGTCACCACGGCGGAGGCGTGCCGGAACAGGCCCAAAAACTCCCGGGGGCCGGCGTCAAAGACCAGCTCGGCCGCCCCGTCGATCTTCCGCCGGGCCCCCGCGAGCTGCACGATGGGCCAACCGGTGCGCGCCGACAGGGCCAAAGCGTAGGGGGCCGCCTCGCCGGGGTCGGAGACAAAGTAGCACAGGATATAGGGCCCCTGCCGTTTGGGGGCCGCGGCCAGCTCTCCCCAGTCCTCGCCGGTGAGGAGGAGGGTGGGGTCCAGCACCACCCGGGCGTCCCGCCCGGCAGCCTCCCGCAGCAGAACCTGCCCCCGCTTTTCCCGCACGGACAGGGCGGAGAAGGGAGTCAGAAAGCGGCGCAGCTCCTCGGCCTTGTCCTCCGGCAGCTCAGGCACTCCCAGGCTGGGGGCGTAGGCGATGCGGCGGCCCTCCCGGACGAAGCCCAGCAGGAAGGGGGGGTCGAACTGCTTGTCCTGGAAGATATAGGGGTTCCAGATCTGGTCGCTGCCCGCCACATACACGTCGTAGGCGGGCGGGTCGGCCCGGAGCTGCTCGAAGGCGGTGTACCGCTGGGGGGAGAGGGACATCTCCTCGGCCACAAAGGCCTCGAAGCGCCGGAAGCGGCGCTGGAACGCCCCGTAGTGGAGGGCGGTGTGGGCATCGGAGGCCATGCCGCGCACGCCGCCGCTCTTTTTGAAAAGCTGGTTGGTGCGGGTGGTGTGGGGCAGGCGGTAGTCGATGATCTCGCAGTCGTGCCCCAGGGACTGGATGGCCCGCATGGTGGCAAGTGCCTGGAGCTGTGCCCCGTAGTGGTGGGCGAAATGAAAGGTGATGAGTCCGGTGCGCATGGCGCTCACTCCTAGAAAATCTGAGATGAAATCAGTTCAGTATATCCCGGAACTGCGGGGCTTGTCAACGCCGGCTGTTAGACACTCTTGCCATTGTGTCTGAAATTCCAACAGGAACCGCAGTTTTGTCTATGGCGTTGCGGCGATGGATGCATTATGATACAATTATAAAAATCGTCCGTGGGAAAGGAGCGTGCAGATTCATGAGCTTGCCGGCCAGACTCAGGGCCTTCGGCATCTCCAAGGCCCTGGACTACCTGGAGCGGGACCCGGACGCCAACCTTCCCAAGCTGATGGACTGGTTGGATAAATACACGGGGGAGCGGCTGGCCTCACCCTACCGGGAGCTGTTTCACAGGGCCATGAGTGACCCCGGCAACAACTGGCACCGCCTCATCAAGAGCATGTATACCGATATCGACAGCCGGGTACTGAAAAAGATTTTTGAGAACTTTGTGATTCACGCCGGGCTGATGGACTGGCCCAGCCGCAACGCGGCGGGGGAACTGGGAAACGGCCGCGCCCCCTGGGCGGTGATCATCGACCCCTCCTTTCCCTGCGAGATGGGCTGCCGCGGCTGCGGCGCGTCCATCTACGGCGTGCGGCCCTATATGGAGTTCGACAGCCTGGACGAGGAGATTGAGGCCCGGAAGGGGCGGGGCTGTCATCTCTTTATCTTCAGCGGCGGCAACCCTCTGGCCCGGGAGCAGGAGACCATTGCCCTGTGCAACAAGCACACCGACTGCGTGTTCGCCGCTTTCACGCCGCCCCGGTTCATTACCGGCGAACTGTGCGCGGATCTGCTGCGGGTGCGCAACCTGTTCCCCGCCATTCAGGTGGACGAGGACGGCGCCGACGCCACACGGGCCGCGGCCCTGCTGCGGCGGTACAAGCTGCCCTTCGGCGTGGCCTGCCGCTGCACAGCGGAGAACGCAGAGCGGGTGGCCACCGAACTCTATTATGACCGGGTCATTGCCACCGGAGCCAAATTCTGCTGGTTTTTTACCTGCCCGGCCTACGGACCGGAGCAGCCGGCCAGCCTGGAGCAGCTGGAGGCCATTCACCGGCGTGTGCAGGAGTTCCGCAGGAGCAAGCCCCTTCTGACATTGGATTTCTGGGACGGACCCAGCCCCTCGGCGGCCGCCCCGCAAGGAGGAACAGCATGAGTATTGTAAAGGATCAGAACCTGGCCCCGGCCGGCCGCCGGAAGATCAACTGGGTGCGGGACTTCATGCCCGCCCTGGGCGGCATTGAGGCCCGCTTCGAGCAGGAGCAGCCCTTCGCCGGCCTGCGGGTGGCGGTGTCCGTCCACCTGGAGGCCAAGACCGCCAACCTGGGCTATGTGCTCGCCAAGGGCGGGGCGGAGGTGCGCCTCACCGGCTCCAACCCCCTGTCCACCCAGGACGACGTGGCCGCCGGACTGGCCGACATGGGCGTGGAGACTTTCGGCATCCACGGCGCCATGGGGGAGGAGTATGAGAACCTCCTCATCGAGACCCTCAAGTTCAAGCCCCACCTGATCGTGGACGACGGCGGCGATTTGATCCACCTGCTGGGCGGCAAGTGCGCCGACCTGGGCGAGCACCTCATCGGCGGCTGCGAGGAGACCACCACCGGCATCCTGCGCCTCAAGGCCCGGGAGCGGGAGGGCATCCTGCCCTGCCCCATGATGGCCGTCAACGACGCCAAGGCCAAGCACTACTATGACAACAAGTACGGCACCGGCCAGTCTGTTTGGGATGCCATCATGCACACCGCCAACCTGGTGGTGGCGGGCAAGACCGTGGTGGTGGCCGGGTACGGCTGGTGCGGCAAGGGGGTGGCCATGCGGGCCGCCGGCATGGGGGCCAGCGTCATCGTCACCGAGGTGGACCCCTTCAAGGCCCTGGACGCCACCATGAACGGCTTCCGGGTCATGCCCATGGACGAGGCCGCCAAGTACGGCGACATCTTCGTCACGGTCACCGGCTGCAAGGACGTCATCACCCCGAAGCACTTCGCAGTGATGAAGCACAACGCCATCCTCACCAACGCCGGCCACTTCGACTGCGAGGTGGACGTGGCGGGCCTGGCGGCCATGGCGGTCAAACGGGAGCTGCGCCGGGACAACATCGAGGGCTTCACCCTGCCCGACGGCCGGGTGCTCAACGTCATCGGCGAGGGGCGGCTGGTCAACCTGGCCGCCGGCAACGGCCACCCCGCCGAGATTATGGACATGTCCTTCTCCGTCCAGGCCCTGGCCCTGGAGTGGCTGGTCAGGCACCGGGACGGCCTGGAGAAGAAGGTCTACCAGGTGCCCGCCGAAATCGACGACGCCATCGGCCGGGTCAAGCTGGCCGCCATGGGCCTGTCCATCGACGCCCTCACCCCCGAGCAGGAGGAGTACCTCAACGGCTGGAAGGCGTGACGGCCTCTCCGCGCAGGGGGACGGCGTCCCCTGTGTAAATCCGGCGGCTTGCACAACGGCGCCCCCGCCGGCGCTATACAAAGCCCCTGTTTTGTCTATTGCATATCGGGAAAAAAGTCGATAGAATAGCTACAGTCAATTGAATATGCCTTATCGAGAGCGGTGGAGGGAACGGCCCGATGAAACCCGGCAACCTGCAATGCAAGGTGCCAAATCCGGCGAGGAAATCGAAAGATGAGGATGGATGAGCACCACGCGCTCCGCCATCCGGCGGGGCGCGTTTTTCGTGCCCGAGTGAGAAAGGAAGGAACTACATTATGGCAAAGCGTCTGTTTACCTCGGAGTCCGTCACCGAGGGACACCCCGACAAAGTCTGCGACCAGATCTCTGACGCCGTCCTGGACGACATTCTGGCCCACGACCCCACCGCCCACGTGGCCTGCGAGACCTTCACCACCACCGGTATTGTCACCGTGATGGGCGAGATCACCACCAAGCACTACACCGATATTCCCTCCATCGTCCGCCGCACGGTGGAGCGCATCGGCTACACCGATCCGGCCTACGGCTTCGACTACCGCTCCTGCGCGGTGATGACCGCCATCGACGAGCAGTCCCCCGACATCGCCATGGGCGTCAACCAGTCCTATGAGCACCAGGAGGGCGGCACCGACGCGGCCGATCTCATCGGCGCCGGCGACCAGGGCATGATGTTCGGCTACGCCTGCGACGAGACGGATGTGCTGATGCCCGCCCCCATCGACCTGGCCCACAAGCTGGCCCGCCAGCTCACCGACGTGCGCAAGAGCGGGAAGCTCTCCTGGCTGCGCCCCGACGGCAAGAGCCAGGTCACCGTGGAGTACGGCGACGACGGCAAGGTGCTCTCCTGCCCCGCCATCGTGGTGTCCACCCAGCACGACCCCGACATCGCCCTGAAGGACCTGCGGGAGGCCGTGGTGGAGGAGATCATCAAGCCCATTATCCCCGCCCAGTACATCACCAAGGACACCAAGTTCTACGTCAACCCCACCGGCCGCTTTGTGGTGGGCGGCCCCGTGGGCGACACCGGCCTGACCGGACGCAAGATCATCGTGGACACCTACGGCGGCTCCGCGGCCCACGGCGGCGGCTGCTTCTCCGGCAAGGATCCCACCAAGGTGGACCGCTCCGCCGCCTACATGGCCCGCTACATCGCCAAGAACCTGGTGGCCGCCGGTCTGTGCCGCAAGTGCCAGATTGAGTTGGCCTACGCCATCGGCGTGGCCCACCCCGTCTCCGTTCTGGTGGACACCTACGGCACCGGCGTGCTGGACGAGGAGAAGCTCTCCGCCATCGTCAACGAGTGCTTCGACATGCGCCCGGCCAAGATCATCGAGCACCTGAATCTCCGCCGCCCCATCTACGAGCAGACTGCCGCCTATGGCCACTTCGGTCGCACCGACGTGGATCTGCCCTGGGAGCACACCGACATGGTGGAGAAGCTCAAGAGCTATCTGTAAGCGCCGGCCGTCCCTTTGCATCATCTGTACGCCCGCCGCAGGTTCTGCCTGCGGCGGGCGCTTTTTATGCAACAGCAGGGCGGCCTGGCGCCGGGCCGCCGCATCTTTTCATGGCACGCCCTGTGCGCATGAAGTTTTATACCGTTGACAAACGGGCGTGATCTGTTAAAATGAACAAGGTTCAGAATGGGGGGAGGCGTGTGCGCATGAATACCGTGGTCACCTCCCGGCAGGCGCTTCTGGCGGCCAGCCGGACGGTCGCCCGGCGGCAGGGGCTGGACGGGCTGAGCATCCGCGCGGTGGCGGCCGAGGCCCGGGTCTCCGTGGGCTCGGTCTACAACTATTTTTCCGGCAAGACGGAGCTGCTGGCCGCAACAGTGGAGGAGATCTGGATGCAGATTCTGTCCGCGCCGGAGGGGGAGGCGCCCCGGGACGGCTTTGCGGCCTACGTCCACTGGCTGTTCCACCGCATTCAGAGCGGGGCCGGGGAATACCCGGGCTTTTTCCAGGGACATGCGGCGGGTTTCCTGCCCGAGGGGCGGAGCGCGGGCCGGCGAACCATGGCGGAGGCCCTCGGGCGCGTCCGCCAGACGCTGCTGGAGGCGCTGGAGGCGGACTGTGCGGTGCGGCCGTCCGCCTTTGATGCTTCCTTTTCCAGGGAGCAGCTTGCCGCTTTCGTGCTGGACAGCCTGCTGGGGCAGATGAGCCGGGGCGCGGACAACTGTGAGGGGCTGGAGCAGGTGCTCCGCAGGCTGCTCTACCGCTGAGACGGGCGCGGGAACCCGCGCCCTGTTTTGTACATAAAATGAACAATGTTCATAATGAGGAGGAGCTTACCATGGTAAAAAAAGAAACATTGCTTTTGCTGGCGGGACTGGTGTGGGGGGCGGCGGGCTTCAACATCCTGCGCATCGGGCTGCTGGCTTACCCCGGACATGTAACCCTGTGGAATCTGGCGCTCTCTGCGCTGGTCTTCGGGCTGTTTCAGGGCATGGTGTTCGGAAGGCTGGTTCAGCGGCACACCGCGCGCATACGGGGGTATGGCTCGGAGCGGAAGTGGTTCTGGCAGTTTTTTGATGGGAAATCATTTTTGATCATGGTATTTATGATGGCCTTCGGCATCGGCCTGCGGGCCAGCGGACTGGCGCCGGAGGGCTTCATCGCCGTGTTCTACACCGGCCTGGGGGCCTCCCTGCTGACGGCGGGGCTCCGCTTTTTACTGGCAGTTTCCCGCGGGTAATTTTGAAACCCTGCCTTTACTTTTTTCCCTCATACTGCTATAATGGCAGAGAATTCAATGCACATGCAGTTGCGGCGGTGCCGCAGAACGGGGAAGCCGGTGGAACTCCGGCGCAGTCTTACCTCTACTGTAAGCGCGGACGAAGGTGCACAAGCCATTGGCCCAGCGGGGCTGAGAAGGCGCGCCGGAGGAGGAAGCGCAAGCCAGGAGACCCGCTGCAGAGTGGCAGTTGCGTAGCTCTGAGGTGGAGAGGTGCGGTGTACCCTGGGATTAGGGCCCTCCTCAGCCGCGAGGAGGGCCTTTTTGCGTCGAAAGGGGGACACACATGGGGAAATTGGAGCTCTATATCCCGGTGGGGCGGGAGCGGCTGCGCTGCGGCTACACCACCGGCACCTGCGCCGCCGCCGCCGCCGCCGGGGCCGCCGCCCTGCTGCTGGAGGGGGCGGCGCTGCCCGCCCGGAAGAACTGGGCGGAAAATTTTCCCAGCCCCAGCACCACCAGACAGCAGGCCGCCACCAGCACGATGTTGCGCACCGGCTTCCACCAGGCGTTAAGCTGCTTTTGGGCCTCTTTGCCGGGCTTCCGGTTCTGGGGCAGGTTGGTGAAGGGGATGTCCTGTTCCGTCTCCGCTGCCGCCGCCATCACCCGGTCGGCGAAATCCGAGGCGGGGGACTCCAGCTCCATCAGCTCCGCCTCCAGCCCCGACAGCTGTTCCCACATGGCCCGGCACTCCGGGCACTGAGCCAGGTGCTGGTCCAGCCGGCGCTGTTCCTCCTGGGTGAGGGCCCCATCCAGGGAGTAGGAGATCAGATCCCAGTACTGTTCACAGTTTGCCATGGCCCTCACCTCCTTCCTGGTTGTTAGACGGCGGGGAAGTAAAATAGTTCCCCGAGGAGAGCAGTTTCTCCCGCAGCTCCCGCCGGGCTCGGGCCAGCCGGGATTTCACCGTGCCCGGGGTCAGCTCCAGCACTTGGCCGATCTCCTGGTAGTCCAGGCCGTTGACCTCCCGGAGCAGCAGGATTTTCCGGTGGTTTTCCGTCAGGGCGTCGATGGCCCGCTGCAGCACCGCCCGGCGCTCGGCAGCCTGGGCCTGTTCCTCGGGCCCCGGGGCGTCGTCGGGGATTTGGACAGGCTGTTCTTCGTCCTCCAGACTCTGGTGGGTCTGCTCCTTCTGGCGCCGCCGCAGCAGATCGGTGGCGGCGTTGACGGTGAGCCGATAGAGCCAGGTGGAGAACTTGGCGTCCATGCGGAATTTGGGCAGCCCTTTCCAGGCTGATAAAAAGGCCTCCTGGGCCACGTCCTCCGCATCGGCGGGGTTGGACACCATCCGCAGGGCCAGGGTGTACACCAGCTTCTGGTATCGC
>OGYH01003632.1_pt1 | contig 9901 bp, 5 predicted proteins | sample 1576511 | NCBI WGS metagenome assembly OGYH01 (sample SAMEA3541522, study PRJEB24748) | human gut metagenome | biome: human gut; feature: human-associated habitat; material: faeces | place: China | collected 2012 | reverse complement strand
ACGTTAAACGGATATTCGACGTAGAACCGCACTTCATTACCGCTGACGTTATAGTCGCTGGCGTTGCTGGAAACCCGCAGTACCGAATAGCGAAGCCTGAATTTCAAATCTTTCGCCGCCCCGTTTTGCACCTGGTATTGAACCTGGTTGAACCATTCATGTTCTTTGCCGTTGCTGGTCTCTGACGTTTTAATGTTATCCCCGCGCACGTAGGCGGTGGTCCAGGTCAGCCCCGGTAGCCCCAGCCCGGCAAAATCCAGTCCATATGATGCCTGCCAGGAGCGTTCATCTTCGCCGTTAAAATCAGACCAGTAGGAGTTGGCCAGCCAGATGGTGTTCCCGCCATCGCCGACGCCGCCCTGGTTCTGGTAACCGCCGTAGTGGTAGCCGGTGCTGCCGCTGCTTTGCTGGTAAGCGACCTTAAAGGTATGGATATCCCAGATGTAGCTGGCGGCCAGGCTCCAGATACTGTTGCTGCGTCCGGTGTCATTGGCATCGGCATATTGCTGATCCAGGCGTGAGTGATAGCCGTTGAAGTCGAGAACCAGCTGTTGGTTGGCGGCGAACGGCTGCAGATAGTTCAGGCCGAGATACTGTTTGTTCAGCACATCTTCGACATGCGACGCGTACAGCGCGCCGCTGAGCTGGTCATTGAACCGGTAGCTGGCGCCGCCGAAGGACAGGCTTTTCAGACCGCTGTTATGGCTGTCGTCGCTTTTACGCTGCTGATCGGTCAGGTAGCCGGCGTTAATTTCCAGACCGTCGATTTCGCGTGAGGTCAGCATGGTGCCGGTATAGCTCTCGTAGAGCAGGCGCGAGTCGTCGGCGTAGACAATAGGCAACATCGGGCGCAGACTGCCGTAGCTGAGCACGGTATTCGAAAAGCGCATTTTGCCGGTGGCGCCGAATTTCGCGAGGTCGGATTTTGCCCGGCCGTCGTCATCCTGGGCGAAAAAGTCGATCCCGCCCGCGCCGCTGCGGCCGCGGCCGCCGTCGAGGCGCACGGCGTACTGTGCAATGCCGTCAACGCCGAAGCCGACCGGCCCTTGAGTAAAGCCGGACTCGAAGGTAGCGATGATACCCTGACCCCATTCGGCTTTATCCGGCAAACCATCGCGATAATCGCGTTTGATATAAGCGTTACGTAAAAAGAGATCCAGGTGGCTGTCTTCAATAAAGCCCTGACTGGTAGATTGTTGGCTGGCGAAAGCCGGCGCGGCGGCAATAATGCCAAGTGCGATGAATGATAATTCTTTTTTCACTGAGGGCACTTCTCTGTCTGTCGATATATTCAAGGGAATCACTGCTGACCAGATATTCTCCTGAAATAATGTCGAAAGCAATCATTGTGTGAGCAGTTATTGCAGCCGGAAACAGGTTGTATGGTGCATGAGCCGTGCGCCAGGCAGTAAGGGGTGGACTATTTATTATTCGGGTAAAGACGATTCTGGAAGCCAGATAGTGTGCGGCCTTTTTAATTTACCAAATAATATATTTCTGAATCGCCGGGCATAAAATAATTGGCTGTGATGCGCTGTGATAATAATTAACGGTTTGTGCGCTTAAATTATCAATTAATGCGGCTAAATATTTTAACGGATATATAAAAAAGGGAGGCAATAATGCCTCCCGCTGATGATTATTTAATCCCGTCGGCCTTCATGCGATCGCGAATATGCTGGGCGCGCGCTTCTGAGGCCGGGTGATCGTCAAACATCGAACTCTGACGACCGGCTTCCAGCTTGGCCAGTTTCTCGAAGCTGGTGGCCAGTCCCGACGGATTGATACCGCGCTTACGCAGCAGGTCGTAAGAGTAGTCATCCGCTTCCGATTCCTGACGCTGGGAGAACTGCGAGTTCACCAGTTTTTCGCCCAGATCGCCCAACTGAGACTGCGACAGGCTACCGACGATACCGCCCGCGGAGGCCGCCGCCGCACGCACGGCGTTGGTACCCAGGGCGACCTGCATGCCTTTCTTCACGTGGCCCAGCGCGACGTGGCCCATTTCGTGGCCGATCACCGCCTCGACTTCATTATCGTTCATCAGATCCATCAGCCCGCTGTAGACGCGGATGCAGCCGTTGGCCATGGCGAAGGCGTTGACATCCTTGGTCTCATAGACCTTGTAGTTCACGGGCTGACCATTGATGTTATCGCCCAGCGCGGCCGCGATTTTGTTCAGCCGCTGGCTGTATTCACTGTTGGCCGGGGCGATTTTCGCTTTGGCGTCCATCTCTTTACAGGCCTGGTCGCTTAAGGTTTTCACCTGCGCGTCGCTGAGAGAGTATGCCTGGAAGGCTTCGGCGCCTGAGCTGAGCAGACCGTTGGAGTCCATGTTCTGACATCCGGTGAGCGTTGCTGCGATCCCAAGAGCAAGTACGGTTGAGCGAATTTTCATTTTTATCTTCCACAATCTTATGGTTGTTTATCCGAAAATACGGCGACGGCAGGGAACCGTATTCTGCGTAAATTATAAAGAGTATCGCAGGATGCGGGCGAGCGGATTCCGGCGTAGCACAACCTGTTCCAGAGATTTCTTAAAGGGCAAAAGGATGCTCCATGTACATGACTTGTCGCTTGGGTTACATTGTTCACACTTTTTTCCGGCGTAGCCCAAAACGCGCTCTCGTCAAGTCGTTAAGGGCATGGCCTTCAACAGTCCGAACTGGAGTCAAAATGTCCTCACGTAAAGAGCTTGCTAACGCTATTCGTGCGCTGAGCATGGACGCTGTACAGAAAGCCAAATCCGGCCACCCGGGGGCCCCGATGGGTATGGCTGACATTGCCGAAGTGCTGTGGCGTGATTTCCTGAACCATAACCCGAACAATCCGGCCTGGGCTGACCGTGACCGTTTTGTGTTGTCAAATGGCCATGGTTCGATGCTGATTTACAGCCTGCTGCACCTCACTGGCTACGATCTGCCGATTGAAGAGCTGAAAAACTTCCGCCAGCTGCACTCCAAAACCCCGGGTCACCCGGAAGTCGGCTACACCGCAGGCGTGGAAACCACCACCGGTCCGCTGGGCCAGGGTATCGCTAACGCGGTCGGGATGGCTATCGCCGAGAAAACCCTGGCGGCGCAGTTCAACCGTCCGGGACACGATATCGTCGACCACTACACCTACGCCTTCATGGGCGACGGCTGCATGATGGAAGGCATTTCTCACGAAGTGTGCTCCCTGGCCGGTACCCTGAAACTGGGTAAACTGGTGGCGTTCTATGATGACAACGGCATCTCCATCGACGGCCACGTTGAAGGCTGGTTCACCGACGACACCGCCAAACGCTTTGAAGCCTACGGCTGGCACGTGGTGCGCGGCGTGGACGGTCACGACGCTGACGCCATCAAACGCGCGGTAGAAGAAGCACGGGCGGTCACCGACAAACCGTCCCTGCTGATGTGCAAAACCATCATCGGTTTCGGTTCGCCGAACAAAGCCGGTACCCACGACTCCCACGGCGCGCCGCTGGGCGACGCCGAAATCGCCCTGACCCGCGAAGCGCTGGGCTGGAAACACGCGCCGTTTGACATCCCGTCTGACATCTATGCCCAGTGGGATGCCAAAGAAGCCGGCCAGGCGAAAGAAGCCGCATGGAACGAGAAGTTTGCGGCTTACGCCAAAGCCTTCCCGCAGGAAGCAGCCGAATTCACCCGCCGTATGAAAGGCGAGATGCCGTCTGACTTCGACGCGAAAGCTAACGAGTTCATCGCGAAGCTGCAGGCCAACCCGGCGAAAATCGCCAGCCGTAAAGCCTCGCAGAACGCCATCGAAGCCTTCGGCCCGCTGCTGCCGGAATTCCTCGGCGGCTCCGCAGATCTCGCGCCGTCCAACCTGACCCTGTGGTCCGGCTCTAAGCCGATCAACGAAGACGCTGCCGGGAACTACATCCACTACGGCGTGCGCGAGTTCGGTATGACCGCTATCGCCAACGGTATCGCGCTGCACGGCGGCTTCCTGCCGTACACCTCCACCTTCCTGATGTTCGTGGAATACGCGCGTAACGCGGTACGTATGGCCGCGCTGATGAAACAGCGTCAGGTGATGGTCTACACCCACGACTCCATCGGTCTGGGCGAAGACGGCCCGACTCACCAGCCGGTAGAGCAGGTGGCTTCCCTGCGCGTGACCCCGAACATGTCCACCTGGCGTCCGTGTGACCAGGTTGAATCCGCGATTGCGTGGAAATATGGCGTGGAGCGTCAGGACGGCCCGACCGCGCTGATCCTCTCCCGTCAGAACCTGGCGCAGCAGGAGCGTACCGCAGAGCAGCTGGCGAACGTGGCCCGCGGCGGTTATGTGCTGAAAGATTGCGCCGGCCAGCCGGAGCTGATCTTCATCGCCACCGGTTCAGAAGTGGAGCTGGCGGTTGCCGCATGGGACAAACTGACTGCCGAAGGCGTGAAGGCGCGCGTGGTTTCCATGCCGTCCACCGACGCGTTCGACAAGCAGGATGCGGCTTATCGCGAATCCGTACTGCCGAAAGCCGTGACCGCGCGCGTTGCCGTGGAAGCGGGTATCGCTGACTACTGGTTCAAATACGTTGGCCTGAACGGCGCTATCGTTGGCATGACCACCTTCGGTGAGTCTGCGCCGGCTGAGCAGCTGTTCGAGGAGTACGGCTTCACCGTCGATAACGTGGTTGCTAAAGCGAAAGCGCTGCTGTAAATCCCCACCGCTATCGCCCGGCCCGAAGTCGGGCGATACGCTCTCTGAGTAATGATCTTCCGGTCATGAGTTTGTCTTTTCCTTTCTGAACCATTTCCCACTCTATTTTGTGCGTGACCGCTGATTTCTGTACGTTTTTTTGTGCAGACCGGCAAATGTAGACCAGATTCAATAGGCGCCCGCACGATCGCGCCGCGCCCCTCGATTCCGCCGGACGTCTGTAAAGGAGACCCCGCCATGCCGTCACCGATGATTTATCAGGATCTCACCACTGCCGCGCTGCTCGGCCATGCGGCGCAGTATCACAGCGAGACCGAGATTGTCTCGGTGAGTACTGGCGGTGAGAAGGAGCGCAGCTGCTGGGGGGAGGTGGCCAGCCGTGCTCAGCGGCTGGCATCGGCGCTGGCGTCGCTGGGGCTGCCGCCGGGCGCCCGCTGCGCCACGCTGGCATGGAACAACCGCCGCCATCTGGAGATCTATTTTGCCGTCGCCTCCGGCGGCTGGGTGACGCACACCGTCAATCCGCGGCTGTCGGTTGACCATCTGCGGTATATCCTCAACGACGCTGCCGATGAAGTGCTGTTTTTTGACCAGACCTTTTTGCCGCTGGTAGCGCAGCTGCTGCCGCAGCTGCCGACGGTGAAACACGTCGTGCTGATGGAGTCCCGCAGCGAAGCGGCGCTCAGCCAGCTGCCCTCATTGCTGTTTTTTGACGAACTGTTGCAGCAGGGGATGGCAGACTATCGCTGGCCGCAGCTCAATGAACTGACTCCGGCTTCGCTCTGTTACACCTCGGGAACCACCGGCCGGCCGAAAGGGGTGTTGAATACCCATCGTTCGCTGGTCCTGCACGCCCTGAGCGGCAACCAGCCGGACGCCGCCGGCATATCGGCGAAGGACAGCCTGTTGCCGGTGGTGCCGATGTTCCATGTCAACGCGTGGGGGACGCCGTTTATCGCCGCCATGGTCGGCGCGCGGCTGGTGCTGCCGGGGCCGCACCTCGATGGCGACAGCCTGCTGCAGCTGCTGGCCGCCGAGAAGGTGACGGTGGGGTTTGGCGTGCCGGTGATCTGGGCCGGCTTGCTGGCGGCGATGCGCCGGACAGAGGTCCGGCTGCCTGAATTTAAACGTGCGCTGGTCGGCGGCTCCGCGCTGCCGCCGTCGATGGCCGAGGCCTTTCAGCGTGATTACGGCATTGCACTGACCCACGCCTGGGGAATGACCGAAACATCGCCCATCGGCACCATCAACACACCGTTGAGCAAACATGACGCGCTCCCGGCACAGGAGCAGCAAAAGCAGTGCGCCGGTCAGGGGCGGCCCATTTTCGGCATCGAACTGCAGGTGGTGGACGTGGATGGCGAACCGTTGCCCCGGGATGGTCAAAGCCAGGGGTATCTGCAGGTCAGAGGGCACTGGGTGGTAGAGCAATACTATGGTCAGGACGCGAGCGCCCTGACCGCGGCAGGCTGGTTTGATACCGGTGATATCGGTACGCTCGACGCCAATGGTTATCTGGTGATCAGCGATCGGGCAAAGGATATCATCAAGTCCGGTGGCGAGTGGATCTCCACCGTTGAGCTGGAGAATATCGCCATCGCGCATCCGGGGGTGCGCAGCGCGGCGGCCATCGCCGCCCGCCACCCGCGCTGGGACGAGCGGCCGGTGCTGCTGTGCGTCCGTGCGGAAGGGGGCGAAGTGGAGGAGACCGATCTGCTGAGCTGGTTTGAGAAGCGGGTGCCTAAATGGCAGATCCCGGACCGGGTGATATTTGTCGATGCGCTACCGGTCAGCGCCACGGGCAAGGTGCTCAAAAATCAGCTGCGCCAGGCCTATGGAGAGATTTTAATGAGTGAGGGAAAATGAGCCATGCGCGACCCGGTCTGACGACCTGTTCTCAGTATGATGCGGCCCTGCACGCCTTGTCGGCGGCGCGCCAGCGCTGGGCGGAAACCTCAGTGAACCGTCGTCTGGCGCTCCTGCGCCAGATCAAGGATGCCCTGGCCGGCATTGCCCCGGCGTGGGTGGCCGCGGCAGCGGCGGCCAAAGGGTTGCCGGCGGGCGATCCGCTGGCGGGGGAAGAGTGGCTGGCGGGCCCCTGCGCGCTAATGGTCGGCTGCAACGGGCTTATCGCCACCCTGGAGCAACTGGAGGAGAAGACCTTTCTGCGGCGGATCCCGCTGCGGACGCTGGCGGACGGCCGCCTGGCGCTGCGGGTGGTGCCCGGCACGCTCTGGGATCGGCTGCTTCTGTCTGGTGTTCGCGCTGAGATATGGATGCAGCCAGGCGTCACCCGGGCCCATCTCGACCGCTATGCGGCGCGGGCATACGACATCCCGCCTGCCGCGCGGCAGGGCAAGCTGGCGCTGGTGCTTGGCGCCGGCAATGTGGCCTCGATTGCGCCACTGGATGTGCTACACAAGCTGTTTATTGAGAATCAGGTCTGCCTGCTGAAGCTCAATCCGGTGAATGATTATCTGCACGATCTGCTGGCCCAGGCCCTGGCGCCGCTGATTGCCATGGATGCGCTCCGCATCGTCACCGGCGACGTCCAGGCGGGGGCGTGGCTGACCACCCATCCCGCTGTCGATGAGATCCATATCACCGGCTCGCGGGAGAGCCATGACGCTATCGTCTGGGGCGATGGTGAGACGGCTCGCCAGCGTCGGGCCGCCGGGACGCCGCTGAACCCGCGTCGGGTGACCTCGGAGCTGGGCGGCGTCAGCCCTACCATTATCGTCCCCGGTCCGTGGAGCGAGGCGGATATCGCTTTTCAGGCGCAGCAGCTGGCGACGCAGAAGATGAACAACGGCGGGTTTAACTGCGTGGCCAGCCAGGTGCTGATCCTGCAGCAGGGCTGGGAGCCGGCGTCGGCCCTGCTTAATCAGCTGTACCGGCTGATCGCCGCCAATACCCGCCCGGACTACTACCCCGGCGCTGAAAACCGGCTGACCGACTTTCGCCTGCGCGCCCGTCAGCCGCTGGAGATAGCCCGCGGTGACGCGCTGCCGTTGATTGTGGCGAATACCGACGATGATCCCGGGTTCTGCCAGCAGGAGGTCTTTGGCCCGGGGCTGTCGGTCACCCGTCTTGAGGCCGATAGTGCGGAAAGCTTTCTGCGCCAGGCGATCGGCTATGCGAATCAGCGGCTGCAGGGCACGCTGGGGGCCAATATTGTGATCCACCCGCGCACCCGCAAAGCGATTGGACGTAAGCGTTTTAATGCGCTGATCGCCGAGCTGCGCTACGGCACGGTGGCGATCAACTGCTGGAGCGGGGTGGCCTTCCTGTTAGCCCCTTGCCCGTGGGGGGCGTTTCCCGGCCACACGCTCGACGATATTCAGAGCGGGCGGGGCAAGGTGCATAACAGCTTTATGCTGGAGAAAACCGAGCGCACGGTGATTGAGGCGCCGTTTCGGCCGTTTCCGCGTAGTCTTTGGCATGGCGAACTGACGCTGATGCCCCTGCCGCCCTGGTTCATCACCCACCGGGGGCAGGAAGCGGTGGCGCAGCGGCTGGTGGATTTTTACCATCGGCCGCGCTGGCGCAAATTGCCGGCGCTCCTCTGGCGCGCGCTGCGGGGCTAAGGTGAGAGCAAAAAAAAGGCGGAACCGCGGTTCCGCCCTGCGGGATTAACGGCCCGCTTTCAGCTTCTGGTAATACTCTTCATAAATGGCGCTGGCGCTGCCGACGTCATTCTGCCATTCGCCTTTCTCAATGGTTGCGGCGTCCGGATAGAGCGATTTATCGTTGGCCACTGCCGGGCTGAGCATCTTGCGCGCCGCAAGGTTCGGCGTCGGATAACCGATGGTTTCAGCGACCTGTTTGGCGACATCCGGGCGCAGCAGGAAGTTAATCAGCTTCAGCGCGCCGTCGACGTTTTTGGCGTTCGCCGGGATCGACAGGCTGTCCATCCAGAAGATGCCGCCCTCTTTCGGCCAGATCACTTCCAGCGGAGTACCTGCCTGGCGGGCGACGTAAGCCGAGCCGTTCCATACCATCCCGAGGTTCACTTCGCCTTCCATATACGGGTTCGCCGGGTTATCAGAGTTAAACGCTGCGACGTTGGGCATCAGCTTTTTCAGCTCGTTATAGGCGGCTTCAATCTCTTTCGGGTCGGTGGTGTTGCCGGAATAGCCCAGCTTACGCAGCGCCATCTGGAACACTTCGCGCGCGTCGTCGGTCAGCAGCAGGCTGCTTTTGTATTCCGGCTTCCACAGGTCGGCCCAGCTGGTGATAGTTTTCGGGTCAATCGCCTCGCTGTTGACGCCGATGGCCGTCGCCCCCCAGATATAGGGGATGGAGTAGTCGTTATTCGGATCGAACGGTTTATTCAGCATCTGCGGATCGAGGTTGCTGAAGTTAGTCAGCTTGCTCTTATCGATCTTCTGCAGCATACCTTCTTTGCGCATCTTGTCGACAAAGTAGGTCGACGGGACGACCAGGTCGTACGCGCCGTCTTTATAGGTTTTGAGCTTGGCGTACATGGTTTCGTTCGACTCGTAGGTCGAATAGATAACCTTGATGCCGGTCTCTTTGGTGAACTGCTCCAGCAGGCCCGGCGGCACATACTCGGTCCAGTTATAGAAATAGAGCGTTTTGCTATCGTCCGCGTGCGCAGCGCCCATGCCGATTGCCAGAGCGCTCGCCGCGAGCAGGTGGCGTGACCATTTTTTCATTTTAACGTCCCCTGAGTTTTATCACGTGCAATTAACTGACTGGCGATGACCATCACCAGCGACAGAACCAACAGTATCGTTGCCAGAGCGTTCACCTCTGGCGAAACGCCAACCTTGACCATCGAATAGATCTTCAGTGGCAGGATTTCATACCCCGGACCGGTCACGAACGAGGAGACTACCACGTCATCCATCGACAGGGTGAAGCTCAGCAACCACCCAGCGGCTACCGCCGGCAGGGCCAGCGGCAGGATAATTTTGCGCAGGATGGTCATCTCGCTGGCGCCCAGATCTTTCGCCGCCTCCAGCATCCGCACATCGAAGCCTTTCAGCCGGGAGTAAACGGTGACCACCACAAACGGCAGGCAAAAGGTGATATGCGAAAACAGCAGCGACCAGAAGCCAAGCTGGACGCCAATCAGCATAAACAGCACCAGCAGGGAGATGGCCATGACAATATCGGGCGACATCATCACTACAAACAGCATGCCGCTAACGAACGGTTTGCCGCGAAAACGGTAGCGGTACAGCGCCACGGCGGTTAGCGAGCCGAT
>OGYH01003630.1_pt1 | contig 9901 bp, 9 predicted proteins | sample 1576511 | NCBI WGS metagenome assembly OGYH01 (sample SAMEA3541522, study PRJEB24748) | human gut metagenome | biome: human gut; feature: human-associated habitat; material: faeces | place: China | collected 2012 | reverse complement strand
AGAAGTGGGCACAGATGAGCCTGAAGAACACCGCCAACAGCGGCATCTTCAGCGCAGACCGTTCTGTGCTGGATTACGCCCGCGATATCTGGCACGCTTCTGCTGTGAAGTAATTGGAAAGGTTAACCTCCCAGTCACCTACGGTGACAGCCCCCCTAGTAGTGGGGCCTCTGGCGTTACGGGAAGTTTTACAGCTTTTCCTTTACGCACAGACTTCACCGTTCTGCCAAGGCCTCCCCTACTAGGGGAGGTGGCAATGCGAAGCATTGACGGAAGGGTTCAGCACAAATATATCTCTGCCCCGGAGCCATTACGGAACCGGGGCTTTTTTTGAGAAAGGAACGACCCCACTTGTCTTGTCTGTTCAACAGTTTTGACCCCTATTTCAAGCAGCCCTTTGGTGCGGTGCGCGCCGGGCAGACTGTCCGGCTGTCGCTCTGCATCCCCGAAGAGCTGGGCTATGTAGACCCGCACCTTGTCCTGAAAAAAGAGGGTAAGTTCGATGTTCCCGTCTACTACCGGATGAACTTCGATGGCCAGACCCCCAGGCAGAACCACTTTTCTGTGGAAGTGCCTCTGAATGACCCGGGCCTCTACTTCTATTACTTCGACCTCTACACCGACTTCCGCCGCATCGTGCGCGGCCCCGACAACTGCGGTGTGATCAGCTGGCAGGATGGCGAAAGCTGGCAGATCACGGTCTATGAGCAGGACTTTGAGACCCCCGAAAGCATCAAGGGTAAGGTGTTCTATCAGATCTTCCCGGACCGCTTCTGCGAAGGTGTGGAGAACAAGCCCATGCCCTTTGCCGACCGCATCTATCAGGCCGACAAGCACGCCGAGCCCTTCTGGCAGCCCAACGAGGTGGGCGGCCACCTGAATGAGGATTATTTCGGCGGCGACCTCAAGGGCATCCAGCAAAAGCTCCCCTACCTGCACGAGATGGGGGTGGATTTCATCTACCTCAACCCCATCTTTGAGGCCCACTCCAACCACCGCTACAACACCGCCGACTACCTGAACGTGGACCCCCTGCTGGGCACCAATGAGGATTTTGAGGCACTGTGCACCGCTGCCAAAAAATACGGCATCGGCATCGTGCTGGATGGCGTGTTCAGCCACACCGGCTCCGACAGCCGCTACTTCAACCGCGAGGGCCGCTATGGCGAGGGCGGCGCGTACCGGGACCCCAACTCCCCTTACCGCTGCTGGTACGATTTCGGCCCCCAGTACAAGGGCGGCTACCGCAGCTGGTGGGGCTTTGAGACCCTGCCCGAGGTCAACGAGGAGACCCCCTCCTATGTGGAGTTCATCACCGGCCCGGGCGGTGTCATCGACACCTGGCTGCGGCGCGGCGCGGCAGGCTTCCGGCTGGATGTAGCCGATGAGCTGCCCGACGAATTCATTGAGAAGGTGCGCGCCGCCGTCAAGCGGGTCAGCCCCGAAAAGTTCCTGCTGGGCGAGGTGTGGGAGGATGCCACCACCAAGTTCGGCTTCAACAAGCGCCGCACCTACCTGCTGGGCAAGGGTCTGGACAGCGTGATGAACTACCCCTTCAAGAACGCCGTGCTGGATTTCGTCAAGGGCAAGCCCGCCGAGCAGGCCATGACAGAGATCCTGACCATCTGCGAACACTACCCTGCCCCGGCCATGGATACCGCCCTGAACTTCCTCTCCACCCACGACACCGAGCGTGCCCTGACCGTGATCGCTGACGAGCCCGCCAATGGCCGGGGCCGCGCGTGGCAGAGCGGCCGCTGTGTGACCGGCGATGCCTACGAGGAAGGCCTGCTCCGCCTGCGGATGGCCTACGCCATCATCTACACCCTGCCGGGCGTGCCCTGCCTGTACTACGGCGATGAGATCGCCATGCAGGGCTACCGGGACCCCTTCAACCGGGCTTTCTTCCGGTGGGATGCCCACGAACAGCGCCTGCGCCCCGTGCTGGCACAGCTGGCACAGCTCCGCCACACCTGCGAGGCCTTCCGCACCGGCCAGCTGCGGGTCCTGCGTGCCGAGGACGGCATCCTGCACTACCAGCGGGTGGGCAAGGTGGAGACTGCGGAGATCATCGTCAACCGCACCGAACATATCATCGTGGAGACCCTTGCCAGCGGCAAGAGCACCGAGGTGAACCCCATGGGCTTCACCATCGTGGTGGAAGAGGTGGGGCATAACCCGAACCACAGCTACTATGACTATGTATGACCGCATTTTGTTTTCTGCGCAACAATTCAGCAAAAATCTCTTGACCTTCCCCCAACCGGATGCTCTATAATAGGATCATAAGGAGGGATGTTCGATGTCCATTGACCCCATTTTCTGGCTCCTTGCCGCCGTCGGGTTCCTTGCGCTGGAGGGTATGACCTTCAGCATGGTATCCGTCTGGTTTGCGGCAGGCAGCGCGGCAGCCCTGCTCTGCTGCCTGTTCACCCACTCGTTCCGGGTGCAGGCGGTGGTGTTCATTGCGGTCAGCGCGGTCTGCCTGCTGGCATTCAAGCCGCTGGCCAAACGGCTGCACAAGCAGCCCACCCCCACCAACGGTGACCGCGCCCTTGGCCGGGAAGCCCGGGTGCTGACCCCCGTTTCCGCCCAGCAGACGGGCCGGGTGCGGCTGGACGGCGTGGACTGGAGCGCCCGCTGCGCCACCCCCGGCGATACCCTGACCCCCGGGCAGGCCTGCCGGGTCACCGAGATCCACAGCACCCTGCTCATCGTGGAACCCATTCTGACCGAATCCATCAACCACTGAAAAAAGGAGCGTCTCTATGCCTATCATGCTGTTTGTAATCCTCGCGCTCATCTTTGTTATCCTGCTCATCGTCGTCACCAACATCGTCATCGTACCCCAGTCCATGGTGTACGTTGTGGAGCGTCTGGGCAGCTACTCCGACACCTGGTCGGCCGGCCTGCATGTCAAGATCCCGTTCATTGAGCGGATCGCCAAAAAGGTCAGTCTGAAGGAGCAGGTCGCGGACTTTCCTCCCCAGCCTGTGATCACCCGCGATAACGTTACCATGCAGATCGACACCGTGGTGTTCTTCCAGGTCATGGATGCCAAACTCTACACCTACGGTGTCAACCAGCCCATCGCAGCCATCGAGAGCCTTTCCGCCACCACCCTGCGCAACATCATCGGCGAGATGGAGCTGGATCACACCCTGACCAGCCGCGATGTCATCAACGGCAAGATCACGGCCATCCTCGATGAAGCCACCGACAAGTGGGGCATCAAGGTCAACCGCGTGGAGGTCAAGAACATCATCCCGCCGCGCGAAATCCAGGAAGCTATGGAGAAGCAGATGAAGGCAGAGCGCGAAAAGCGCGCCGTCATCCTGAAGGCAGACGGTGAGAAGCAGGCCGCCATCACCGCCGCCGAGGGCGAAAAGGAAGCCGCCATCCTCCGTGCCGATGCCGTCAAACAGCAGCGCATTCTCGAAGCTGAGGGCGAGGCCCAGGCCATTCTCGCCGTGCAGAAGGCCAACGCCGATGCCATCCGCCTGTTGAACGAGGCCATGCCCAACGACAAGGTGCTGGCTCTGCGCAGCCTGGAAGCACTGGCCAAGGTCGCCAACGGCAAGGCCACCAAGATCATCATCCCGTCGGAGCTGCAAAATCTGGGCGGCGTTGTGCCCAGCATCAAGGAGCTTCTGACCGACCCGAAAGAGGACTGATCCATGATCTACGATACCCTGAACAATCTCCCCAACTATCTGGGCCTGTGCAGCAGTCTGGACAGCGTCATCGAGTTCATCATGGCGCGGGATATCAACAACCTGCCCGCCGGGCGCACCCGCATCGATGGTGACAAGGCTGTGGTCACGGTGAGCACCGTGACCCCGCAGGCCAGCGACAAGGCCCCCTTTGTCCGGCACGACAACCACCTGACCCTTGAGACCGACCTCGAAGGCAGCGAGCTGTTTGAAGTGTCCCTGGGCGAGTTCAGCCCCACCCGGCCCGCTGACGAAGCCGCTGATACCACCGTGGGCACCGCCGGCACCAGCATTGCCGGAATGCTCTGCGAGGGCCGCTTTGCCCTCTATCTGGCCGGGGAACCGTACAAATCCGGCTTGAAGGCCCAGGGCTGCGGCAAGCTGAAAAAAGCCGTGTTCACCATGGAGCTGGACCCGGACGAGGAAGACGAGACCGAGGCCGAATAATTCCTGAAAGCACGAACTCCACGCAGCGTAGGTTGCGTGGAGTTTTTTGTTGGGTTATACTTTGTAACAACAACCCCACCGCAATGACTGGGGGTTACTTCAGGAGGACAACACATGAACACATACGTCACCGGCAGCACCATCCGGCAGCTGCGGGAAGCCAAGGGCCTGACCCAGGCAGAGCTTGCCGGAACGCTTTCTGTCAGCGCCAAGACCATTTCCAAGTGGGAGACCGCCAAGGGTCTGCCCGATATCTCCCTGCTGGAGCCTCTGGCTGCGGCTCTGGGAGTCAGCGTCCTGGAGCTGATGCAGGGAGAACCCATCATCAACCGGAACCGGGCAGCCAACCTGCTGCGGAGCAAGCTCTACGTCTGTCCCCTCTGCGGCAATGTGCTCCACGCCACCGGGCAGGCCGTGGTGAGCTGCTGCGGCATCACCCTGCCTGCGCTGGACATCGCCGAAGCCGAAGATGCCGACGAGCATCATCAGCTGACCGTGGAGCGGGTGGAGGACGAGCTCTTCGTCACCCTGCACCACCCCATGGAGAAAAATCATTACATCTCGTTTCTTGCCTACCTCACCGGGGATAAGCTGCAGCTGGTCAAGCTCTACCCCGAGGGGGATGCCTCTGCCCGCTTCTCCCTGCGGGGCGCAGGTGTGCTTTACTTCTACTGCAACTGCCACGGCCTGATGAAGGCTCCGGATTTCCGCACCGCCACCCGGCGCACCTCGCCCCAGAAGATCCACCTGCGGGAGCCGGATGAGGGCGACCGGGAACAGGTCATGGCCTACCGGGAAGAATTTCTGGCCATCAACTCCCGGATGGACGGCACCTCGGCTCTGGACAAATATGCCGACTTCGATGCCTGGCTGGCCCAACTCCGCAAGCTGAAAGACCCGGCCACAACCCCCGCCGGTCTCGTGCCCGCCACGGAGTATCTGGCTCTGGATGAGCATGAGCATCTGGTGGGCATGACCAACCTGCGCCACCGGCTCAACGATTACCTGCTGACCTACGGCGGGCACATCGGGTACAGCGTCCGCCCCTCGGAGCGGCAGAACGGCTACGCCACCCAGATGCTTCGCCTGACGCTGGAAAAAGCAAAAGAACGAGGCATCGAAAAAGTACGCATCTGCTGCGACCACTACAATGTCGCCTCAGCAAAGACCATCCGCGCCAACGGCGGCGTGCTGGAGGATGAGCAGTTCGATTCCTCCGATGGAACGCTGACACAGCGGTATTGGATCCAGAATAAGTAAAAAGAGGCTGTTGCCAAACTCCTTCCGTCATCGCTCACGCGATGCCACCTCCCTCAATGAGGGAGGCTTTCACAGATTGCCATTACGTCAAGGCTCCCTCCAAGAGGGAGCTGGCGCGGCGAAGCCGTGACTGAGGGAGTTGTCGGCAGCAGCCTTTCTCTATTTCAGCCCAGATGGAACATATCGATCAGCACCACGGCGGCCAGACCATAGTAGACCACCACAGCCACCAGATCATTGATGGTGGTGATGAGCGGGCCGGAAGCCACGGCGGGGTCGATGTGGATCTTATGGAACAGCATGGGGATGACCGTGCCCACCAGGCTGGAGATCACCATGGCCACGACCAGAGATACGCCCACACAGCCCGAGAGCAGGAAGGCTTCGCCCCAGGCGTAGGCCTTGAAGAAGTGGATGTAGCAGCCCAGGAAGCCCAGCGCCAGCACGGCCAGCAATGCACCGTTGGTCAGGCCCACCCGCATTTCCTTCCAGAGCAGCTGGAGTTTTTTGGCAGTGGTCAGGTTCTCGTCCACCAGCACACGGATGGTCACAGCCAGCGACTGGGTGCCCACATTGCCGGCCATATCCAGCACCATGGACTGGAAGCAGATGACGATGGGCAGCACCGCCACCACCGATTCAAACGCACCCACCACCGAGGACACCAGCATCCCGAGGAACAGTAGGGCGATCAGCCAGGGCAGGCGCTTTTTCACACTCTGGAACACACCCTCGTTCAGGTCCTCCTCGCTGGTCAAGCCGCCGAGTTTTGCGTAATCATCGCCCATTTCGTCGTCCACCAGCTCGACCACATCCGCCGAGGTGATGATGCCCAGCAGCTTCCCGCTGTCGTTCAGGACAGGGAGCGAGCGCTCGGCGTAGTCCACGATGCGGTCGATGCAGTCGCTGATCTTCTCGTGGTCGGTGACGTAGGGGTAGGAACGTGCGATCAGCTTTTCCAGGCGCTCCTCCGCACGGGCCACGATGAGGTCTTTCAGGTCAATGGCACCATAAAAGTGCTCGTTCTCATCCACTACATACAGGGTGGAGATGTTATCGTTCTCGCCTGCCTGCTTCACCAGCTCACTCATGGCCTGCCGGATGGTCATATCCCTGCGGATGCAGATGTAGTTGGTGGTCATGCAGCTGCCGATCTCGTCCTCGTGATAGGAGAGCAGTAGCTTCACATCATCGGCGGCATCCTTGTCCAGCTTGTGGACGATCTTTGCCTTATCGTCCTCTTCCAGGTCATCCAGAGCATCCACAGCATCGTCCGAATCCATGTGGGAGATGACCCGGGCGGCCCGCTCGGGGTCCAGCTCCTTCAGGTAAGGCTCTGCATCGTCCAGATAGGAGAAGATCTCTGCCACCGTATCCACGCCCAGTGCGGTGTACACCTTCTGGCGCTCCTCCGGTGTCAGGGCCGTCAGGGCATCGGCCAGGTCGTTTTCATGGTAATCGGACAGCTTTTCAGCCAGCTCTGCCTGGGGCAGACCGCTGCGGATGATGTCCAGAATCTCCTGCACATAATTTTTCTTCTGCATGGTTTGGTCCCTCCGTTTCCCGTTTCCGGGCATAAAAAATACACCGCATCGGTCTGGTTACAACTCCTGCGGTGTACAAAGGGCATGCAGTTCAGGATGCGGCTAACACGTTTGCACGGCCCGCATCGCAGGAGAAGCGTTGTTTGGGGTGATCCGTATGGTCACTGGACATGGAAACAAACTCCTCCTTGGTGTAAGATTTTTCTTTCAGCCCCGTTATCATACTACGCCGGGCCGGATTTTTCAACCCCTTTTACAGTTTTTTTACCGGATTATTGCTCTATTGCACAAAGAAGAGCCTACTTCTTATACTTTCCATACCATGCCACCGACACCCGCCAGGACACAGCATACAGGGCCAGTACCGCCAGCAGAAGCACTGCGGCCAGCCAGAGGGGCACAGGCAGCGGCCCACTTCCCGTGCCGTTCTGCTGCAGTTCATCCATCACGGCAACGCCGCCGCCCAGCAGGGCACCCAGTCCGGCAAACATCAGCATGTAGAGCATCCGCGCCTTTTCTGCGCCAAAACGGTAGTACAGCGGCAGCATGATCCCGTTTATCAGCAGGATGGAAGCTGCGCCCGCCCCCAGCAAAAGGCCGATTGGCATCGCAGGAAGCGGTTTTCCCATCCAGAACAGGATGCCGCAGAAAATTCCATTCAGCGCCGCAGAGACCGCCGTGCAAAGCAGACCCACGAGATATTTTTCTGCCACCTGAAGTTCCTTGCTCAGCGGCAGGGCAAAGCTGTACTCCGTCCACCCGCTGGCGTGGTCGTAGGCAAGCAGGTTTATCGGCAAGATGCCCAGAAAAACGGCCGCATAACTCACCGGGAACACATAGGCGTTCGATGTGCTGAACACCCAGATCACCAGCACAAATGCAACAGTCAGGCACATGGCTTTCATACTGGTTCTGACCTGATACCAATCCTTCAACAGCAAACCTTTCATCGCATATTCTCCCCTTTCACCATCAAAACGAACAGTTCTTCGATACTCACCGGTGTCAGGGTGCTGCCCAACGGGACAAGTTCCCTTTTCACCAGTGCCTCGGCCCCGTAGGCTGTCACCCGATGGCTGACGACGGCGTTCCTGTCCAGCTCCTCCAATTGCCCGGCAGTGCCGTGCCAGAGGGCGTACTCCTCCCGCAGGGTGTCCTTGTCCTCACAGAGCAGGAGCTTCCCTTTGTGCAGAAAGGCAATGGTATCGCAGAGCTTTTCCAGGTCGCTGACGATGTGGGACGAGATCAAAATTGCATGGTTCTCATCCCGCACAAAGTCCAGCAGCAGATCGATGAGCTCATCCCGCACCACCGGGTCCAGGCCGCTGGTGGCTTCGTCCAACAGCAGCAGCTTGGGGTGATGAGAAAGTGCCACGGCAAGGCACTGCTTCATCTTCATGCCGGTGGAGTAGTCGCCGTACTTCTTGTTCTCCGGAAGGTCAAAGCGGCGGCACCAGTCGGCGTAGGCGGCGGCATCCCAATTGGGATAGATGCCCGCCATCACCTTTCCCACCTGCGGCGCGGTCAGGCAGGTGGGGATGCCCTCGCCGCCCATCACCACACCGATATCGGCCTTGGCAGGCGGAGTGATTTCCTCCTGCCCGAACAGCTTCACGGTACCTGCCTCCCGGTCGATCATGTCCAGGATCAGCTTAATGGTCGTGCTCTTGCCCGCGCCGTTCTCGCCGATCAGCCCGCAGACTGTGCCGCCGGGCAGTTCCAGATCAATGGGCCCCAGCGCAAAATCCGGGTAGTGCTTTTCAAGGCCGTGCAGTTCTAATGCATTCATGGTTCATTCCTCCCACAACAATTCCAGCATTTCGGTCAGTTCCTGTTTGGTCAGCCCGCAAGGAGCCGCCAGCCGGACGGCTTCCGTCAGGTGTGCTTCGATTTTTTTCAGGTTCTCTTCCCGGAGCAGCTCGGTGTTTTTCGCCGCCACGAAAAAGCCCTTGGCGGGCACCGCATACAAAAAACCCTCCTGTTCCAGCTCATCGTAGGCCCGCTTGGTGGTGATGACGCTGATGCGCAGATCCCGCGCCAGCCCCCGGATGGACGGCATCGCTTCCTCCGGCTGCAGTTCCCCGCTCAAGATCTGGTTCTTGATCTGGGTGTAGAGCTGCTCGTAGATGGGTGCACCGCTCTTGTTATCGATGAAGAGATTCATGTCTGCCGCCTCCGTTGCATCTGTATATTTACAGTATATACAGTAGATACACGGTTGTCAATAGGCAGATACAAAAAAGCAGCTCTCCCGTTTGGACGGGAAAGCTGCTTTTTTCATCGGATCAGGCTCTGACTGTGGGGCGGCTTAGTAGGCCACGCCCCAGTAGACCATCTTGCTGGCGGGCTTGCCGCAGCAGGGGCAGACATCGCTGATGTGCTCCTGCTCAAAGGGCATGCAGCGGCTGGACAGGCCAGCCTCTTCCTTCATCTTCATCTCGCAGGCCAGGTCGCCGCACCACATGGTCTTGATGTAGCCGGTGTTGGCCTTGGCCAGCTCCTTGACTTCCTCCATGGTGGTGGCTGCCCAGGTGCGCTTCTCGCGGTTGGCGAGGGCACGCTCGTACAAATCCTTGCGCAGGGCCTCCAGCTGGGCCGGAATCGCGGTCTCCAGCTCATCCAGGCTCACGAAGATCTTTTCGCGGGTGTCGCGGCGGACCAGCACGCACTGGTTCTTTTCCAGATCCTTGGGGCCGATTTCCAGGCGCAGGGGAACGCCCTTCATCTCCCACTGGGAAAACTTCCAGCCGGGGGCGTTGTCGCTGTCGTCCAACTTGACGCGGGCATACTTGCTGATCTTCTCAGCCAGCTCGGCGGCCTTCTCGGAAACACCGGGCTTGTGGGCGGCGATGGGCACCACCACGACCTGGATGGGAGCCACTGCCGGGGGCAGGATCAGGCCGTCGTCATCGCCGTGGGTCATGATGATGGCACCCA
>OGYH01003627.1_pt1 | contig 9907 bp, 7 predicted proteins | sample 1576511 | NCBI WGS metagenome assembly OGYH01 (sample SAMEA3541522, study PRJEB24748) | human gut metagenome | biome: human gut; feature: human-associated habitat; material: faeces | place: China | collected 2012 | reverse complement strand
TTTATTTTGAAAGAATAACAAGATATTGAAATAATATATCTAATCTACGTATTTCTTCAAAATATATTTTCAGCATTTCATATACAATATTCTTACGCTGTAAAAGATGGTAGATACCTTTAGCAAATCTAACATCCTCATTCTTCTGCTTTTTACATACATCCTGATACTCATCAGTAAAACAGGATGTATAATATAGGATTCGAGTAACGCCAGCACCTATTGTTTTAACCTGACCGGAAACCCGTTGTTCTGTGCCTGAAACAGCGCGATCAAGTTTCATTGCGAGAATTTTATTGGCCTGTAAATAGCTGATGACAACATTGCTGTAATACATAATCGCTCCTTGCCGATTAATTTCCCCATCCTGGGAAGAACCGCAATTTACCACAATACTCAGCCATAAAGTAGACTCTCCAGTTTCTCCCATATTACAGAAGAGCGACACCGTGGATTTTCTCCGATATATCCAGATGCGTTTTCTCTCGTATCATTGCGATAACTTTCTGCGTATATATTATCATAGCGTACTCAAACAATTGCTTGAGCAAGCGAAGCTGGCAAATGAGAAATCTCATAGGATACGTGCAGATATACATGCCAATCATGCGCGTTGTTGCGTCGCTACAATCGGCCTTAATAAAAAAGCCCGGCAGAGCGGGCTTTGAAGGATTCATGTTGGTGGGTAAATCTTGCTGATAGCTTATTTGCTTTTCTTGATGTGCTTGATCAAGCGCTTACGTTTACGCATCTGGTTCGGCGTCAGGGTGTTACGCTTGTTAGCGAACGGGTTTTCCCCTTCCTTGAACTGGATACGGATTGGCGTACCCATCACGTCCAGGGATTTACGGAAATAGTTCATCAGATAGCGCTTGTAGGAATCCGGCAGATCCTTGACCTGGTTACCGTGGATCACCACGATAGGCGGGTTGTAGCCCCCGGCGTGGGCGTATTTCAGCTTCACGCGACGGCCACGCACCAGCGGTGGCTGATGATCTTCCGCCGCCATGTTCATGATCCGGGTGAGCATCGCGGTGCTTACGCGGCGGGTTGCGCTATCGTAGGCTTCACGTACCGATTCAAACAGGTTGCCGACGCCGCTGCCGTGCAGGGCGGAGATGAAGTGCACCCGGGCAAAGTCGATAAAGCCCAGACGATAGTCGAGGGTCTCCTTCACCTGCTCCTTCACTTCCTGACTCAGGCCATCCCACTTGTTAACGACGATCACCAGCGAACGGCCGCTGTTGAGGATAAAGCCCAGCAGCGAGAGGTCCTGGTCGGAGATCCCTTCGCGAGCATCGATCACCAGCAGCACGACGTTGGCGTCTTCAATCGCCTGCAGCGTTTTGATCACCGAGAACTTTTCCACGACGTCGGTGATTTTCCCGCGCTTGCGCACCCCGGCGGTATCGATGAGCACGTATTCGCGCTCGTCACGCTGCATCGGGATATAAATGCTGTCACGGGTGGTGCCCGGCATATCGTAGACCACCACGCGATCTTCACCGAGGATGCGATTGGTGAGGGTTGATTTACCGACATTAGGACGCCCGACAATCGCCAGCTTGATCGGCAGATCCTGCGGATTGAAGTCGTCTTCCGGCTCTTCTTCCGCTTCGCCATTCTGCTCGGCTTCGAATTTCGCCCAGTATTCGGCGTCTTCATCCACTTCTTCCTGAGGATTAACCTCATCGACCCATGGCAGCAGGGCCTGCTCAAGCAGGCTGGTCACGCCGCGGCCGTGCGAAGCGGCAATAGGATAGATATCGCCCAGGCCGAGCGACCAGAAGTCCGCCATCGCCTGGTCGACGTCGATGCCGTCGGTTTTGTTAGCCACCAGGAAGGTGGGCTTTTCACGAGAGCGCAGGAGTTTAGCGATCGCGATGTCCGCCGGCATCAGGCCCGCGCGCGCATCGACCATAAACAGCACCACATCGGCCTCTTCGATTGCCAGCAGCGACTGCTCCGCCATCCGGGTTTCCACGCCCTCTTCCGTACCATCAATACCACCGGTATCGATACAGATGAATTCGCGGCCTTCGACTTCGGCCCGACCGTACTTACGGTCACGAGTCAGCCCCGGGAAATCCGCAACCAGCGCATCACGAGTGCGCGTCAGGCGGTTAAAGAGCGTGGATTTTCCAACGTTAGGGCGCCCGACAAGCGCGACCACAGGTATCATGTTAAATGCCTCATACAATCACTAAGCAACATCGTCTTAACGACGTTTTTAAAAAAGTCAAAACGGCCCCTGTCTGCCAGGGGCCGTTTCTTAATCACTCACGACAGCGGTAATTAACGCGTAATCGCGTACAGCGTACCGTCTTTCGCCTGGATCAGCAGTCGACCATCGGCAACCACCGGGTCGGTCAGGAAGCCGGAACTATCGACTTTCTGCTGCGCCACAAAATGGCCATCTTCCGGATTAACCCAGTGCATGTAGCCTTCGCTATCGCCGACGACCAGATTGCCATTATACAACACCGGCGCGGTCAGCAAACGGTGCAGCAGATCGCTTTGCGTCCACAGGGTTACACCGCCGTCGGTGGTCAGTGCCAGCAGGCGATCGTTCTGGTCTACCAGGTAGATACGGTTACCATCGACGATGAAATCATTCACCGAACCCAGCTCGCGTTTCCACATAATCTGGCCGCTACGCAGGTCCAGCGCGGTCAGGTTACCGTTATAAGCCAGCGCATAAACCACACCGTTAACGATGATCGGCGTCGTGTCGACGTCGTTCAGGCGGTCAATTTCCGTCGGGCCGGTGGCCGTAGAAATACGCTGCTGCCAAATCATCTGCCCCTGCTGCATCAATACTGCACTGACGCGGCCGTTGTCGCCGCCGACGATCGCCGCGCCGTAGGCGGTCGCAGGCGCAGACTCGCCGCGCAGGGAGAGCGCCGGCATATCGAGGTTAACGGTCCACTTCACGGCCCCATCGGTCTCGTTTAGCGCCTGCAGCTGGCCGTTACTGGTATGCACCAGCACCATGCCATCGCTCACCACCGGACGCGACAGCGCCTCGCCGGCGACACGGGTTTGCCAGGCCACGGTACCATCGCTGGTATTCAGCGCATACAGCTGCGCTTTCTCACTGCCGATATAAACATGGCCGCCCGAGACGGTCACACCGCCGGAAAGCAGCGCCGGGGTGCGCGAGAACCAGCCATCTTTCTCCGCCAGATTCACCGACCACACCTCTTTGCCGTCGTCGGCGTTCAGCGCTTTGACGGTGCCTTTACGGTCAGCAGCATACACTACGCCGTCGGCAAAGGCCGGATGAAGGTTAGAGTAAAATTCGCCGATACCATCGCCAACCGAGGTGCTCCAGGACGTGGACGGCGTAAACTGGTTTTCTACCGTCGGCAGCGGTGACATTTTCACCACATCTTCTTCGCTATTAAACAGCGAACACCCGCTCAGCAAGGTAACGGAAAGCAGCCCTGGCAACAGTAATTTACGCAATTGCATCGAGTCCCTCTCAGATGGACAAATTATTCATTTTCATACGCATCATTTCGCTGAGCGCAGGAGAAGCATCGCTTTTCACGCCAGCTTCCCACGCCGCACGGGCCCCTTGCTTATCGCCTTTGCTCAACAGAATTTCGCCGCGCAAATCGGCCACAATGGCGGTCCAGCCCTCACCTTTGATGCTGTCGAGGGTTTTCAGCGCCGCATCAGCCTGTTTCATTTGCAGCTGAACGCGGGCCAGACGCATACTGATAACCGATTTCAGATTATCATCAGATGCGGCCGCCAGCCCCTGCTGCAGCTGCTTTTCAGCGTTCGGCAGATCGTTCTGTTCAACAAAATGCTGTGCCAGCTCGAGAGAGGCGAAGGCGCCGTAGGTATTTTTATTGTCAGCCGCGAATTTCTCTGCCCCTGACAGCACTTCTGGCGTATTCGATTTCAGCGCGGAAGTCGCCTTCTCGTAAGCCAGCGACGCGTCTCTGGCGGTATCCTGCTGATGGGAGGTCCAGTAGCGCCAGCCAACCAGCGCGCCAATCCCTAAAATCACCCCGACCGCCAGCGCTTTGCCGTTTTCGGCAAAGAAACGCTTCAGCGCATCGACCTGATCGTTCTCGTTGTTAAAAGTTTCCACGCAGTCCTTCTCCTGACTAATAATTCCCGGGAGATTAACCCAGAAGTGTGCGCAAATGCGCGGCAACGCTCTCCTGCGTTACGGTAGTTTGCTCACCTGAGCGTAAATCCTTCACTACCACGTTTCCGTCAGCAATCTCTGATTCACCGACCACCAGCGCGACGCGCGCCCCCCACTTGTCAGCGCGGGCGAACTGCTTCTTAAAGTTGCCGCCGCCGTGGTTGGTCATCAGCTTCACGCCGGGCAGCGCATCGCGAACCTGCTCAGCCAGACGCATTGCAGCAGACTGAGTATCGGTCCCGGAGGCTACCAGGTATATATCGACAACAGGATCGGCTTTAAATTCCGGATTCACTGCCTGGACCAGTAAAACAAGACGTTCCAGCCCCATGGCAAAACCCACGCCCGGGGTAGCGCGACCGCCCAGCTGCTCAACCAGGCCGTCGTAACGACCGCCGGCGCAGACGGTGCCCTGAGAACCGAGACTGGTGGTCACCCACTCAAACACGGTGCGGTTATAGTAGTCGAGGCCGCGCACCAGGCGCTGGTTGACGGTATAGCGGATCCCGGCATCGTCAAGCAACGCGCAAAGGCCGGCAAAGTGGGCTTTCGACTCTTCGTCGAGATAATCGCCGAGCGCCGGCGCGTCGTTCAGCAGCGCCTGCACGTCCGGGTTTTTGGAGTCCAGCACCCGCAGCGGGTTGGTATACATCCGGCGTTTACTGTCTTCATCCAGTTTATCGGTAAACTGCTCCAGGTATGCCACCAGCGCGTCGCGGTAGTTGGCGCGCGCTTCCAGCGAACCGATGGAGTTCAGCTCCAGGCTGACGTGCTCGGAGATGCCCAGCTCACGCCACCAGCGCGCGGTCAGCATAATCAGCTCCGCGTCGATGTCCGGGCCCTGCAGGCCAAACACTTCGGCGCCGATCTGATGGAACTGGCGGTAGCGACCTTTCTGCGGGCGCTCGTGACGGAACATTGGCCCGACGTACCACAGACGCTGTTCTTGATTGTACAGCAGACCATGTTCGATGCCGGCACGTACGCAGCCCGCCGTCCCTTCCGGACGCAGCGTCAGGCTGTCGCCATTGCGGTCTTCGAAGGTATACATCTCTTTTTCAACCACGTCGGTCACTTCGCCGATCGCGCGTTTGAATAACGGGGTCTGCTCTACAATCGGCAAACGGATTTCGCTGTAACCGTAGCTACCGAGCACCTGCTTCAGTGAGCCTTCAATGCGCTGCCAGAGAGCGGTTTCGCCCGGCAGATAATCGTTCATGCCACGGATGGCTTGAATGTTCTTTGCCACGTTTATTCTCTTTATATATACAAAAATGAACCCCGGCGCCTCGCGCCCGCAGGTTCAATCATACACGGGAAGCGTATCGCTTCCCAACACGTTATTTTGCTTCAAGCTGTTGAACGTCAATCCGACGGGCTTCATCGAGCATCGAGGCTTTGGCGCGGATCCGCGCTTCCAGCTGGTCGATCATGTCGTTGTTGTCCAGGCGATCTTTACGCACGCCGTCTTCATACAGGCCGCTTTTCTTGTTGCCGCCGGTCACGCCGAGGGTGGAAACCAGCGCTTCGCCCGGGCCGTTCACCACGCAGCCGATGATCGAAACATCCATCGGAGTGATGATATCTTCCAGACGCTGCTCCAGCGCGTTCACCGTACCGATGACGTCAAACTCCTGACGCGAGCAGGTCGGGCAGGCGATAAAGTTAATACCGCGGGAACGAATACGCAGAGATTTGAGGATATCGAAGCCGACCTTGATCTCCTCCACCGGATCCGCCGCCAGCGAGACGCGCAGCGTATCGCCGATCCCCTCGGACAGCAGTAGTCCCAGACCGATCGCCGATTTTACCGCGCCGCTGCGCGCGCCGCCCGCTTCGGTGATCCCGAGATGCAGCGGCTGATCGATCTGTTTCGCCAGCAGACGATAGGATTCCACCGCCAGGAAGACATCGGAGGCTTTAACGCTGACTTTAAACTGATCGAAGTTCAGACGATCGAGATGATCGACATGACGCATGGCGGATTCGAGCAGCGCCTGCGGCGTCGGCTCGCCATATTTTTCCTGCAGATCTTTTTCCAGCGAGCCGGCGTTGACGCCGATGCGGATCGGGATGTTTTTATCGCGAGCGCAATCTACAACCATGCGGATGCGCTCTTCGTTGCCGATGTTGCCCGGGTTGATACGCAGGCAGTCGACGCCATATTCCGCCACTTTCAGCGCAATACGGTAGTCAAAGTGGATATCGGCGACCAGCGGGACGTTAACCTGCTGTTTGATAAGTTTGAACGCCTCAGCAGCGTCCATCGTCGGAACAGAGACACGGACAATGTCCGCGCCTACGCGCTCTAACGCTTTGATTTGATTTACGGTCGCCGCCACATCGGTGGTGCGCGTATTGGTCATTGACTGAACGGCGATGGGAGCCCCATCGCCAATTGGCACATTACCAACGTAAATACGTTTAGATTTTCTACGTTGAATCGGAGCCTGGTTATGCATGAAAAATCTCCCGCGTTACCCGTCTGTTACTGCGCCGGTGATGATTCGGCATTGAGGGTCAGACGCGCAACCTGGTTAGTTCTGATAAAACGACTTAAATCGACAGGCTTGCCCAGATACTGGATCTGTACCGCGGCCGGGGCGCCAATTTTCAGCTTATACGGCGCCTGACCGCTCAGGTTCAGGTTACCGCCTTTACGCTGCAGGCCGCTGAACAGTTTTTTACCGGTGGCATCGCTCACTTCCAGCCAGCAGTCGGCGGAAAAGTTCATCACCAGATCCTGCGCCGACGCCGCCGGAGTCGTGACGTTCGCCTGATCGGTCGGCAACGGCGAGGCTGGGGTGGTAGCCGGAGCTGCCGGCGTCGTCCCCGCGGTATCGACATTGGCCTGGGAAGGCGCCACGACAGCGTTATTATCCGCTGGCGTCTGGGCCGGCGCGCTGGTGGTCGGTGCGCTGGCGGTATCGGTTGGCGCGCTGTTCGCGGCGCTATCGGCGGTCGGGGCTGCAGGGGCGCTGGTATCCAGCGGCACGTTCTGGCTGTTGGCGTCGCCGCCGTTCAGCTCAGCGGAAGACTGATCGGCCATGGTCGAAATCTCTTCCTGCTGCGCCTTATGGTCTTGCCACCACCAGGCGCCGCTCAGACCGATAACCACAAACAGCACCAGCCAGGTGAAGCTCATCAGCCAGCCGTCGCGCTTTTTGCGGCGCTTGCCTAAAGAGAAACTCTGCATTGGCGCGACTTTCGCCGCGCGGATGGGCGCCTGCTTGGCCATCATCGGCAGCAGCTCGTCTTCTGGAATATGTACGAGGCGAGCGTAGGAGCGGATGTACCCGCGCAGGAAGGTGGAGGCGAGGTCGGCGGGGGCCTTATCGTCTTCAATATCACGAACCGTGGACACCTTCAGGCATAAGCGTTCGGCCACCGCTTGCTGGCTAAGTCCGAGTTGTTCGCGGGCGTGACGCAGACGCGCGCCCGTGGTGTTTGCTTCTTGATGATCTTGAGTGGCTTCAGTATTCATTCGCTACAACTACTGGTACGTGAAATTTAAAGTTCAGCGCGGGAAAAAGCCGGCGCCGCGAGACATCTGTGCTACGTCAGCCTCACAGTATAGGACTGTCAGCCGCGCGATCACAGAGACGAATCAAAATTGAATGCTAAGCGGTTGTTGTGCCGCTACATACTGCCTCAAAGTCGACAAAAACGCACCGTAATTATTAACCGAATCAGCGTATTTCGCCTGGCTATCGGCCATAAATATGACCCGTGCCGCCTGCGCTGCACGGGTCATCATTTGTCAGACCGCTTTTACGTCAATCGCTTCGCCCTGCATCCGCTTACGCAGCGTACGCTTGGTACGGTCAATGACGTCGCCCGCCAGCTGGCCGCAGGCGGCATCGATATCGTCGCCGCGCGTTTTACGCACGATGGTCGTAAAGCCGTACTCCATCAGGACTTTGGAGAAACGGTCGATGCGGCTGTTGGAGCTGCGGCCATACGGCGCGCCCGGGAACGGGTTCCATGGGATCAGGTTGATCTTGCACGGCGTATCTTTCAGCAGCGCCGCCAGCTCATGGGCGTGCTCGGTGCCGTCGTTGACGTGATCCAGCATCACGTACTCGATGGTCACCCGGCCCTGGTTGGCGTTGGACTTCGAAATATAGCCGCGCACCGAGTTGAGGAACGTCTCGATGTTGTACTTTTTGTTGATCGGGACGATTTCGTCGCGAATGGTGTCGTTCGGCGCGTGCAAGGAGATCGCCAGCGCAACGTCGATCATATCGCCGAGTTTATCCAGCGCCGGCACCACGCCGGAGGTAGACAAGGTCACACGACGCTTGGAAAGGCCAAAGCCGAAATCGTCGAGCATGATTTCCATCGCCGGAACGACGTTGTTGAGGTTCAGCAGCGGCTCGCCCATGCCCATCATTACTACGTTGGTAATGGGACGCACGCCGGTGGTCTTCACCGCGCCGACGATCTTCGCCGCGCGCCAGACCTGGCCGATAATTTCGGATACCCGCAGGTTGCGGTTAAAGCCCTGCTGGGCGGTGGAGCAGAATTTGCACTCCAGCGCGCAGCCTACCTGGGAGGAGACGCACAGGGTGGCGCGGTCTTCTTCCGGGATATAGACGGTCTCGACGCGCTGATCGCCAACGGCAATCGCCCATTTAATGGTCCCGTCGGTTGAGCGTTGCTCTTCAACCACTTCCGGGGCGCGGATCTCCGCCACTTCTTTCAGTTTACTGCGCAGGACTTTGTTGATGTCGGTCATCTCATCAAAGTCGTCGCAGCAGTAGTGATACATCCATTTCATCACCTGATCGGCGCGGAAAGGCTTCTCGCCCATGTTTTTGAAAAACTCGCGCATCTGCTGACGGTTTAAATCCAGCAGGTTGATTTTGGCATCTTTGTTCGGCACCGTCAGAGCGGCGGTATCAGGCGTGACAATTTGTTCAGACATAATATTTTCCGGCCTCGTTATTACACGTTATGGCCCCAGGTGGGTTGAAAAAGAAACGCCCCGGAGAGCGACTGCTCGTCCAGGGGCGCTATATTCTACAAATTCTGGCGCATCATTGCCACGTTTGCACAAAGCAATGAAAAAAAATCTGTAACTGACTGCTCAATCCTCTAAGGCTTTTCGATTGTCGCAAGGCGGCAAGCAAGTGACAAATTCGTCGGGAACGAATTTGACCAGCCGTAGGCTGGCCTCCGGTGAGAGGCAGGAGCCTCTCATTAATCCCCGGGAGCATAGATAACTATGTGACCGGGGTGAACGCGCGCAGCCAACGCCGCGACGGTCGAAAAGACGAGGTTTGTATCTCCAAAGTATTTCAGGTCACAGCGAGACGGCGAGTTCGCAAATCCCCGGGAGCATAGATAACTATGTGACCGGGGTGCGCGAAGGAAGCCAACAATGCTGTGGCGTGAAAGACGCAGGAGATTAGCGAGTGCGCGGGCAAACCTCGCCTTCAGCAAAGAAGAACGCGATTTCGCGGGCAGCGGATTCTACAGAGTCGGAACCGTGGGTGCCGTTCTCGGTGAAGCTGTCAGCGTAGTCAGCGCGCAGGGTACCCGCCAGGGCGTTTGCCGGATTGGTGGCGCCCAGCAGGTCACGGTGACGCTGTACCGCATTTTCGCCTTCCAGAACGGAAACCACGATCGGGCCGGAGGTCATGAACTCAACCAGACCGTCGAAGAACGGGCGACCTTCGTGCTCAGCATAGAAACCACGAGCCTGTTCAACGGTCAGGTGCAGCATTTTGGTGCCGACGA
>OGYH01003620.1_pt1 | contig 9926 bp, 6 predicted proteins | sample 1576511 | NCBI WGS metagenome assembly OGYH01 (sample SAMEA3541522, study PRJEB24748) | human gut metagenome | biome: human gut; feature: human-associated habitat; material: faeces | place: China | collected 2012 | reverse complement strand
GGGGAGGGCTATCTTTAGCAGTAGTTTTCAATGGCGTGCCGTGCGGCCGTACGGCCCGAATTCACGCTGTTGGCATTGCAGGCTCCCGAGATATTGATGCTATAAATGTTTGCCCACAGCATTGATCCCTCGATACCGACGACGTAGAGGCCTGGGATGGGCTGCCGGCGGGCATCGATAGCCTGAGAATGCGTGTTGGTTGCCACAGATCCGCATACGCAGAGAATTTCGTTAATGGTTTTAATGGCGTAGAAAGGCGCTTTTTCTAGAGACATGAGCGCAGCAGGGTCTTTCCCGAAGTCTCCATCGGAGCCCGCTTTAACGTTTTCGTTGTATCGAGCAATGGTTTGCTCGAGGGTGTTCGGGCTCATACCCACTTGAGCGGCGAGGTCGCTCCAACTATCACTTTGGAAGATGGAACCTTTTGCGATGCCGTCGGCGAGTTCATTGCGGGTAAGCTCGTCGCCCGAGAGGGAGTCTTCGGTCTGTGCTGCTTTGGCAGCATCGATGGTTGTTTCCGCGTTGCCGGCGATGAACGTATCCATCATGGCGCTGTCCAGAATGATATAGGTTGACTGGTTGTTAGCGTAGGGCATCTGCATGAGGCAGAAGTTCGCCTCGGCGCAATCTTCGTTTACGAATCGCTCGCCGTTTTCGTTTACCCAAACAGCATAAGGTGTTTTGAATCCGATATAGAAGAATTGACCGTTGTCGAATTTGCCCGGTAGATTAGGAACCTTGAGAGCGCCTAGCGGGGCACTGCTGCCTCGGTTGCTCTTTGCTCCGGCGGCAACAGCCATATCGTGACCGGTTCCATCGTGGCCGGGCATGCCAATGTAGTCCATGCTCTCGGCTTCAAGGCCCAGGTCGAGCATATAATCCTCGTTGTTCATATAGCTACCGGTCGCAATAATAACAACAGGGGTATTGATCTGGAGGATCGTTCCGTCTTTCTTGGTTGCGATGGCTCCAACGATAGCTCCGTTGTCATCGGTAAGCAGAGATTCGCCATGGGTATCAAAAAGGAACTGAGTGCCTGCGGATTTCGCGGCCGCCTCCATCTGGGGGACGTAGCTTTCTGCGCCGTTGCCCGTTCCGAAACGATGGAATACGCGATCGACGCCCAAATCAGCATCTACGCCGCCGAAGAGCACTCCGTGATCCAAAAGCCAGTCGATATTCTCGCCAGAGCGGTGAATCAGGGTATTGTAGGTAATGCCGTTGACACGATACTGTCCTTGGGTGAGCTCCTGCCGCACAATGTCACCGGTGTCAATATTGATACCTTCGGCTTTTTGCATGCTTGAGTTGATACCGAAGCAGCCTTCAACAGCAACGATGTTGCCTCCAGCTTGAGACTGGCTCTCAATGCAAATGACCTTTTTGCCGGCTTCGGCACCCTCGACGCAAGCGGCCAGGCCTGAGGCTCCAGCGCCGATGACGAGAATGTCGCAGTCGATGGTTTCATCGGGGGATGCGGTGTTTGCGAGGGACTCCTTCACCTCCTCGGCATCGGATGTGGTTTTAGGGCTGCATCCTGCCATGAACCCTAGAGCTCCCGTGGCCGCCAAAAGAGTGGCACCGCCCATAAAGTCTCGTCTACTGATGCTGCTCACGATGTTTCCTTTCCTCTGATTTTCGCTTCTCGAGCAAACTATGGAGTGCTTGACCGTGTTTCCATCATAGAAAGCCAAGGTCATGAGCGCATCGCATGGTTATCGCATATAACGTGCGATTTTTATTCGTATGGGAGATTGCTTTATAATATGCGCGGAGAGGAGGGGCTATGGATTGGAGAAAAAACCGCTTTAGACCAGAGAAGTTCGTCTACCTTGGCTATGGGTTCATTCGTATCTCAAACATATCGTGTTTTCAATCGGCGACTCTTTTCTCGTCGGCCTCCAATAGTCTTGAGCTTATCAATTACTTCTTTCTTTTCTCTATTGCCGCAAGTGTTGTTGCCCATTTTGCTTTTGCGGTGCTAAGCGTTCGGAGGAGCGAGCTTGTCTATGGCCTTGTTCCCCCGCTAGCTATTGCGGCTTTCATGTCGGCTGGTCTTTGTCTCGTTAGCGTCAACTCGCTGCTTGGTTCGGCCTCTCTTCCCGTTCTTGCTTTCGGGGCGATCGTTCATGGTGTTTCGTGGGCATGGCTTGATGTGTTGTGGGTGGGGCTATACGGCTCAATGCCTCCGCACGATTCAAGTGTCTGCATCATTGAGTCGTTTCTCGCTTCTTTTGTTCTTTGGTTCATTCTTCTCTCTGTAGCGGGCTATACCGCGCTGGGGCTGTTGCTCAATTTGGTTCTCATTGGGCTAAGCGGCTTGATGCTAGGCCGAGGCTTGCAAATGACGGCAAAACAAAGAGCCTCCCTTATCAAAGCGAGGCTATCGAAGCAAAGCAGAGAAGCGATTGCCAAAGCGCTGAGACAACCACTTATAGCAATGTCCGCTTTTGCGTTGGCTTATTCGTTCCTGGATCGCATTTGCTCTACTGATTTGCCGTACTTTACAACAGTGCATGTGATTTCTATTGCTGCATGTACGATAGGCGCACTGTGTCTTCTTATGTATGTTGGATTTGGGCGCAGAAAAGCGGATGTTCAGTTCATTGCTCGTATAGTATTCCCCCTTCTTGTTGTTGGGTGCATCCTGTTTCCCGCTTTCGGTGGGTTTGCAGGAATGTTTTCTACGGTTCTTGTCGCAGTAGGGTTCATGATTTTTGACATCGTGATGGTTGCCTATGTTTCCGAGTTGGCCTATGAGCAGTCAGTGAATGGTGCGGCGGTTGAGGGCATAGTCAGGGGTGTGATCTGGCTTTTTTGCGGGATTGGTGGTGCACTTGGCTATTATGCGGCACAAAGTTCGCTTGGTTTTGTGGTGGCTGCGGTTATTGCGGCAGCTCTCGTTTATTTGGTTATCGGGGGCTTTATGGCCCTCGCAAACCAAAAAGCGGTAAAGGCATTCGAGGATGGTGAATCGGCGGATGAGCTGCCGAAGAGTGAGGAAGTCGATAACGATGACTGGCGTCTGAGTATTTCTGAAGACGACTCACCCGAAGAGGAGGCATGCGATCACAATGCCGACCCCCGTCTAACTGAGGCGGCGCGAGAATTTGGATTGACTGCCCGGGAGCTGGATGTGCTGAGTTACCTTGTGAGGGGTTACACATTGGCCAATATTGCGCCGAAGCTTTTTCTTTCTGAGCATACTGTGCGCACCCATGTAAGACATATCTATGAAAAGATGGGTGTTCACTCCCGCCAGGAGCTTCTCGAAGCGCTTGGGTATTAAATGGACTTCTATCTCGTCTTTGCATCTCAGGGGCGAGGGTTTCCGCTTTTTGCGCGATCAGTTAAATTTGAAGGGCTATTCCGGTTGGCTGAAGTTGCCCGTGATTTCCTTATCGATGACGCTAAGGAGCTCTTGGCGGGAGTGAACGCCGATTTTGGCGTAGATGTGGCTGACGTGACTGTGGGTGGTACTGGAGGAGATAAACAGCGCCTCGGAAATGAACGGCTCATTGCGCCCCTTCATGAGCAGCCCCATCACCTCAGTTTCGCGAGTGGTAAGACCGTAGCGCTTGGAGAGGGCTTGCGTGACTTGCTCACTGTTGACAGTCTCAGGCGCCATGGCTGAGCGTTCGAGTCCCCAAAGCGACGCTACATTGCGGCTTCCGAACAGAAGCGACGAAACGAGGATCATGGCCAGCAAGAAGAAGAGCAACACCATATGTACGATTTCTTCTGGCATGGAGGCCATGACGAAAAGAGAGAAGCCGGTGGCAACCAGCGTGGCCAAGCTGACAAGCCCGCGCACAATGCCATACAGCGTGTTGAAGGCGACGTTTGTTTCCAGGAACAGCTCGAAGAGTACGGCCCAGAGCATGAGTTCAAGGCAGGTGTACCCTGCGGTAGTGGCAGCCACCGTGAGGGCGGCGGTAGACTCAAAAGGTAGCCAGTAGCTACAAATACCGAGTGTAAAGGCCAGTAGCTGCAAGGTGCTCAGCACCCAATAGGCCTTCTTCAGCTTGCCGATAAGTACCAGCGCGACCACGGTCGTGCCGGCTCGAGCGAGAGTGTGGGCCAGGTAACTCTCTTGGAACACCTCGACAGACTCGCTGCTGGCGGAAATGCGCATTAGGCCGAAGGCGATGCCGAAGACGGCGAGGCCCAGCAGCAGCTTCCAGGGGAGCTTTTGGCCGGCACCCCAAAAAGAAAGCCGCGTTCTGGCCGTTTCAGCATCCGATCCCTCGGTGTTCTGCGGGGACCTCTTATGAGCATCCGTCGCGAGGCCCGCGAGCGACAGCAGCGGTAGCGCAGCGCAGATATAACCTGCCGCGGTTCCGAGAAAGGCCACCGTTAGATATAGAGCAGCTGCTATGAGGAGGGCCCACGAGAACAGCACGACGACGTCCTCCGCCGAGTGACACTGACGAATAGCTCGGTTGACGAAAAGATAGAGAAGAAATCCTTCGGGCAGGCCTACCAAGCAAGCTCCGATAATAAGCAACGCATCGCCGTTCGACCCCCAGAGCACCAGCAACGTGCCAGTCGATGCGGCCAAGGTTGTCGTCGCTCGCAGCAGATGATTTTCGGCCATCTTCTGCGCCAGAGCGGGCGAAAGAAATGCCAAAATGCCTACCACGACTGTACTTACGGTCAACGCTACGAAGTTTGCCAGCTCTACCGAGGCGACGCCGCCGATGCCCGCGAGGGCTGTCGAGAAAAAGACGAGGCTCATCCAGCCCCAGTAGATACCTAGATCGAGCGTGACCCCGAGCCGTCGCTGCCGTGATTGCGCCTCCGATTTTATTGCTCCCATGGTGTCCTCTCCCAAACGTCTAGGCTCAGCTTACCACAGGCTGTTGCATTCGTCGCGGCTGTGCCAGGGGATAGTAGAGCCGGTTTCCACTGCTTCAGAGGATGGGTATCGACTAGTTTAGATGATGCTTTCACCAGGTGTTTCATTCATGATAACGGCATCACCTGAGAGCCGTGGACCGCGGCAGGTGGAAGGATGGGGCCTTCGGCTTCCGAAAAAGCATCTATGTAAGGAGAGAGACAATGACTGATATGAAAGGCATTTCGCGTCGCAGTTTTTTGACTGGATCTGCTGTGCTCGGTGGAGCCGCGGCTTTAGCCGGACTAGCCGGCTGCAGTCCGGCGCCGAAGGATACGTCGATGGCCGAGACCGGCTCGGCAACTGAGGAGGACTGGCTCGGTGAAGCGCCAGCGCTGGCCGAGGCCGACTGCGACAACGTGGTGGATTCCGATGTGGTGGTTATCGGTTCTGCGGTGGCCGGCTCGCTTTCTGCGTTCGGTGCTTTGGAGAACGGCGCGAAAGTGGTTATGCTCGAGCGCAACAAGATCTTCCATTACGGCGGCAACCAGGGCTCCTTCTTGAACTCCGAGTTCCAGAAGCAGTCCGGCAAGCCCACCTACGATCCGAAGGAGATCGTCTATCACATCGTGGGCAATACCGCCAACCGTTGCGACATTCGCCAATGGCGTGTATGGGCCGACCGATCCGGCGAGCTCGTGGACACGCTCATCGAAAAGGTGCTCGCGCCGGCAGGCATTCCCTTCACGTGTTCTCCGGCTCCCGATGAGCCCGAGCTGTGGCTGAATCGGGTGTTCGATATCAATGTGGTGCTAGGCGATCCTACGAAGGACAACTACAAGGAATTCCTCTCAGGCATGCACGCCTATCTGGCCGACAACGGCGCCGACATTCGCTACAACACCAAGGCCGAGGTGCTCGTGCAGGACGAGGCCGGGCGCGTAACTGGCGTCATCGCCACAGCCGAGGACGGCTCCCGCACGTTGTTCAAGGCGGCTAAGGGCGTCATCGTGTGCACGGGTAGTTATGCCGGCAACGCTGCCATGGTGAAGAAATTCCAGCAGGAAAAGGTGGCGAAGCTGCTGGAAGAAGGCAATGTGTACACCATGTACATGGATACCGAAGACCTCTCTAGCGCAGAGCCCATGGACGACGGGATCGGCCACCGCATGATGTGCTGGGCCGGCGCCGAGATGGAGGGAGGCCCCCACGGCTTCCTCGGTTGGCCGAACGGCGGTCATATCGGCTGCCCGAATTTGGAAGTGGACCAGGCAGGGCGCCGCTATATGAACGAGGCTCTGTTCCCGGTGAACCAGGTGCAGCAGGTGGTGTCTGCAGCTTCGATGCCCAGCGGTGCCTTCACCTGGGAGATTTCCTCCACCGAGGATCGGCTCATGCCCTGCTTCATCGGCATCGATCCTAACGTGCTGGACGCTATCGCCAAAAGCGGAACCGGCGTGTACCAGGCCGATACCTTAGAGGAGCTGGCCGAGCTCATCGATGTGGATCCGGCTACCTTTACAGCCACGATTGAGCGCTACAACGAGATGTGCGAGAAGGGTGTTGACGAGGACTTCATGAAGAGCTCCGAGTACCTCATCCCCGTGAAGAACCCGCCGTTCTATGCCTTCAACGAGAAGTGGGTGTTCGTGTGCTCCATCGCCGGCGTGCACACCAACGACAAGTTCCAGGTGCTGAATGCCGATCATGAGGTGATCCCGGGCCTGTTCGCCGCGGGCAACACCGTGGGTCGTCGCTTCGGCTACGCCTATGAGAGTTCGGGCATGGGGATGTCGAACTCCCAGGCCATGGTCGCCGGCTACGTGGCTGGTGAGACCGCCGCTAGCAGCTAGGAGCAAAGAGAGCGCTTCTCAAAAATGCGCTCACTCAACGCGCCCTCCCCTGAGGCGAAGCTCCGGCGTTCTGCAACGCTGGGGCTTCGCGCTGCTTTTAGGGGGGCAGAAACTATGCAGTCATTTGTGTGTTCGCCTTGTTCGAGCTCTCCGTCGATGCCGCGTTGGTTGAGGCGGGATCCATTGAGAAAATGCCGAGCGCCATACCTAGGCTTATCAGCCGAGTGTTTATCATGGTCGGCGTGGTGACGGCCCAGCTGGTTGCGGGAGCCCTCGACGAGCAGACTCCCGCAGCCGTACGTTCTAAAAGTTACCCAGGCGAAGCCAAGCCAAGCTAAGCTAAGCTAAGCTAAGCTAAGCTAAGCTAAGCGATATATTTCGCGGCGGCGTTGGCGGCGTTGCGACCGGAATTGATGTTGTTGGCCATGGCGGTGCCGGGCATGTTCTGCGTGTACACGTTACGCCAAAGCATGGCTCCGTCCAAGCCGACGGCATACAGGCCGGGAATGGGCTTAGAAGCGTCGTCGAGCACCTCGCTGCGGACGTTGGTCATGATGCCGCCGTCCACCACCACGACCAGCGCATCGATGCGGGCGATGTAGAATGGCCCGTTCTCGATGGCGGTAAGGAAAGGCTGGGCCTTGCCGAACTCGCCGTCGAAGCCTTGGGCACAGAACTGATTGTAGCGCTCCATGGTTTCCGCAAGTGTTTCCGCGTCCAGTTCGAAGTGCTCAGCGAGCTCTTCGAACGAATTTGCCGTGAAGACACTCGTGCCGTCGTTGTTGGTCAACGCATCTTCGACCGTCTTCTTGTCGGCCTCGTCCAGTTCGCAGCCATCAAGGATGGCCTGATCGAAGATGGCGTAGGACTCTCGGTTGCCGAGGCATGCGCCAAGGTTGGCCGCCATGTTGAATGTCATGGCCAGAGACTCGTCGTTGAAGCGGCGCGCATCTTGGTTGACCCACACGCACAGGCCGTTGCCAACAAGGCCATTGCCGCCGTTCAAGGGACTGTTGTAGGGGACGGTTGTGTCAGTGCCGAACGCCTTCACCATTTGGAAGCCTTGAATGGCGGCATTGCGGAGAAAGTCTCGGCCTCCAGCAGCCATGGCCATGTTGTAGCCGTCGCCGCACACGGAAGGCGAGCAGTTGGTCATCATCTCGTTCACTTGGTTCTGGGCCATGCCCGCTTGTACGAGGAGGTCGGGGTTGGCCCCGATGCCTCCCGAGGCCAGGACGACGGCTTTGGCTTTAACTTCGATGATATTGCCCGAGCTGTCTTCGGCGTACAGTCCCGAAACGGTGCCGGCATCCACCTTAAGACTTGTTGCTGCAGTGCCGAAGCGAAATTCCGCGCCGTTTTGCTCGGCCGTGGCCTGCATCGGCTCGATATAGCTCGTTACGGCAGAGTCGTTGTCGAACCAGTGCATGGTGTTATAAAGCCCGGCACCGTAGTTGTCGACAACACCGTTGAACTGCACGCCGTTGCCTTGCAGCCAGTCGATATTCTCGGCGGAATTATGCACCATGTCGTACCAAAGCGCGCCATTGGTCACCCACTGGGCCTCTTCAAGTTCGGTGCGGATGATGTCTACTTCGTTAATCTCGATGCTCAGGTTTTTCTGCAGCTTCGAGCCCACGGCGAAGACGCCTTCGGTGCCCGCGCCGTTTCCGCCCGCTGCACCGCCTTTCTCAAGAACGAGAACCTTGCTGCCGTTCTCTGAGGCTTGCACGGCTGCGGCGAGTCCCGAGATGCCCGCGCCTACGACAACGATGTCGCACTCGAGCGTCTCGGATACGTTGTCAGGCGTCGCGGGCGCTTGCGCATCCTGGTTCGACGGCTCGGACTCCTTTTGCGTGTTGGTCTGGTTCGGCTGTGCGCATCCCGCAAGCCCCAGCAACGCCATCGTGCCGAGGGCGGCACCCGAGATGAACCCCCTGCGGCTCATGCCCCGCTGATTGCCTGCTGCCTCGTTTGTGATTGTCTCCATGATCCCTCCGTTCGCTTGATTGTGGAAACAAGGAGAGCATAGGGATGCAGAAAAATTACAGCAATTGAATCTAGCTAGCGCAAAATGCCAGGTGAGAGCTCTGCTAAAAAGCAATAGCAGAAAAATGATTACAATGAGGGAACTAATAGGGCTACTCTGCTGAAAGATTGAGGTACATTCTCATGTACCATGCGTCCACCACCATGCTTCCATTTTGCTTGATGGGGCTGTGCGTTGCCTGGGTGACCTCGTTTGCCGCACGGCGAAGGGTGCTTGCTTTTTTGGTGCCCGCCTCGGTGAGCGTGACGATCCTCTGTCGTCCGTCATCGACGTCCTCTTCGATGTGAATCAAATTGGCTCCCTCAAGCTTTTGCAGCACAAGGGTTGCGTTGCTTCGTGGAATGCGTAAGAGCGATGATAATTCAGAAGGCGTGAGAACCTCCTCGGCCTCCAGGACGTCGAGAGCGCGGTACTCGACAAGACTAAAAGGTGCAAGACCTCGAATAGCTTGCTTCCACTCGTCAATTGTTATGCGCCATAAAAGCAGGTGAGAAGAGCCGAAGTAGAGCTTTCGGTCTGGCTGAACGGACAGCGCATCGACATGGTGTCCGCGAACGAGGTCGCAGCTCTCCAAGGAGGAATCTCGCATAAATTTGAAAAACTCTTCGTCTTGCAAGTTCCGAAGAAATCGTTCGCGGAGGAATCTGGCAACTATTTCGGCCCCTCTGACGGCTACGCCTTCTCCCTTGACCGTCAGAGCGCATCTCATGGTTCGATGGTCGTTTTCTTCGACCGTTTTCGAGACGAGCCCCAGATCTTCTAGAGTGAGCAAAATGTTCCAAGTAGTTTTTCTCTGCAGCAAAAGATAGTCTGCAAGATCTGAAGCGCCGAGCGTCGCTCTGGTTTCGTAAAGTGCAATAAGAGCCAGGAACTCGTTGTAGGTTAGCCCCAGGCTCTCTCGCACGCAATGCGATACTTGTCGAAAATGCTCGACAGTAACCGTCATCATCTGGTGAGAATTTGCTACTTTGCCCATAGGGACATTTTAGCGAAAGCTCGTTTGAGTTGCTTGGCGTGATGGCTGGAAAACGAAAGATGATTGGCTAAATCGAGCACCTGGAGTTGGGCAGCGCGCGCCTTCTTCGCGAGCTTGGGCATGCCCACCACCTTGGCTGAGCTGGATGTTGATGCGGCCGACATCCCGAAGATGCTGCCGACCCTCGCCCAGAACAAGGGCGTCCCCTTC
>OGYH01003612.1_pt1 | contig 9959 bp, 7 predicted proteins | sample 1576511 | NCBI WGS metagenome assembly OGYH01 (sample SAMEA3541522, study PRJEB24748) | human gut metagenome | biome: human gut; feature: human-associated habitat; material: faeces | place: China | collected 2012 | reverse complement strand
CGAAGGTGGCATTTATTTTTCTTGGACCATTAACGAACAAATCGTCTGCGTAAGCAGACAGTAGAGCGCAAAGTGCGGAATTTGTGAGTGCAGTTTGAAATTTATTTGATAATATCAGAATTTTCTGAATGTTTGAAATCCTATTGACTTGAAGTCAACTTCAAGCTGTATACTTAAACCAGATACAGACTTTATGTATAAAAAATGTATATATAATAGGAGGAAACACTTCATGAGCAATGTAAAACCAGTACCTGGAACAAATGGAAACCAGTATATCCCTTACGATCAGAGAACAGGGGAAGAGTCTGTGGTATATTTCACCAGGGACCTGTCTGCTGCCGGTTTAAAGAAGATCTATGACCGTATCCAGTCCCGTATTACCGGCAAGACCGGCATAAAGCTGCACACCGGCGAAAAGAATGGCCCAAATATCATTCCTCGTCCATGGGTAAAAGAACTGATGGCAGATAAGATGGATGACGCAGTGATCGTTGAGACCAATACTTATTATGAAGGCGACCGTTATACTACAGAGCAGCATAGAGAGACCTTAAAGGTAAATGGCTGGACCTTCTGCCCGGTAGATATTATGGATGAAGATGGAACTGCCATGCTTCCTGTAAAGAACGGAAAGTGGTTTACAGAGATGTCTGTGGGTAGAAATCTGTTAAATTATGAGTCCCTTCTGATACTGACTCACTTTAAGGGCCATGTAATGGGCGGTTTTGGCGGATCCAACAAGAATATTGGTATCGGCTGTGCAGACGGACGTATTGGTAAGGCTATGATTCATACAGTAGAAGGTTCTGACAATATGTGGAGTATTGCAGAAGAAGAACTGATGGAACGTATCACCGAATCCACCAAGTCTGTTGTAGATCATTTTGGCGAGCATATCGCATTTATCAATGTAATGCGCAACATGTCCCTTTCCTGTGACTGCGAAGGTGTTGCAGCTCTCCCTGTTGTAACTCCTGACGTAGGTATTGTAGCTTCCTTAGACATCCTTGCAGCAGACCAGGCATGTGTAGATATGATCTATGCAATGAAGGAAAATGACCACAAAGACCTGATCGAGCGTATGGAAAGCAGACACAGCTTAAGACAGCTTTCTTATATGAAGGAAATGGGAATGGGAAATAACCGCTATAAACTGATCGACCTGGATAATGAAAATGCAGTGATCGATGCAGCAGCTGCTGTAGACGGTGTGGTTCCATTTGGACAGGTGAGAAAAATTCATTATGCAAAATAATCATAAGATAAATTGCGGTCGGGAAATAAAGACAACAGGATCAAAATGTGCTATGATAAGTGAAGTCTGAAAAGATGGGCGTTAAAATCTGAGATGAGGTTAAAACAATGGATTATCAAGCATTAGAAGAGCATATTAAAGATTCTGTTATGGAAGAGCAGGCGAAGCTGGGATTTCGCAAAGAAGTGATCCGGTTGTATTACCCTGTGGGCATGTTAAATAATCTGTTTGGCACTGCCTGTGATGCAGAAGAAATGCAGCAGGCTCTTGCAGGATTTACAGATTTTGCAAAAGAGCGGCTGGGAGAAGTGACCATCACCCACAAGAAAGACCGTTTCTGTCTGCTCCTTCCGGAAGAAACAAGTATTTATGTTCATGAACATAAAAAAGAAAATGAATTTATCCACCAGCTGGTAAACCTGATCGCTTCCCATGAAACGGATATGGAACAGGTGAAAAAGCTGTTTGAGCAGCAGCCGTTTCCAAGTGTGGTGGAACAGACGACAGGCGGGGAGTTTGATACAGTCATCCACTTTACACAGGGAGATGACAGATATTATTACTGCTTTAAAGATGAGGGCTTTCATATTACCTATCATCGTTTTCTGCCGGCGGACTATAAAGATTTAGGAGTGTAGCGAAAACTACACTCCTTTTTTGCATAACTTGATACAGTCTTTTAACCATTTGCAGTTTGTTTCTTCCCTTAAAACAGCCCCATGAAGAACCAGATAATCGGCAAAGTCATTTTCATCTTCCGGTGGGATACTGGAAAATTTTCCCATATTTCCTTTCAGATGGGCCAGTTTTTCTTCATGTTGTTTTAACTGGTCTGTCAGCAGTGCCATTCGTTTTTCCGGGGATAATGCGCCTGAAAAGAAGAGCTGCAGGCGGAATTCATCCTTTGGCACAGGCTTTAAAGGATTTAAACTTTCTTCCCATTTATAAAAATCTTCCCGGCCCTTTTCCGTAATGGAATAAACCTTTTTCTCCAGAACATTTCCTGTGATCTCTACCTCGTACCGGACCAGACCATTTTCAGAAAGGCTTTTTAATTCCGGATAGATCTGGCTGTGTTTGGCATTCCAGAATTCAAAAAGAGTAGTTTCAAATTCCTTTGACAGGTCGTATCCAGTCATATTTTTTCTATTTAACAATCCCAAAATGGCATATTTTAAAGTTCCCATATTTTTAAATCCCTTCATTATAAAAGTGTGAAAGTATATTTCATGCTATCAGCAGTATATCATACAAATTCTTTCTGTGCCATAGAAAAATATATGTATTTTTAAACATGTAAATATTGACATGTTTATATGATGATGTTACCATAGAAAAAGACATGTTCCAAAAGGAGCAGATAAAGAAAAATAAGCAGGAAAGGGAACAAGAATTATGAAACGTACAAAAGCAGAACAGGTAAAGCGGTATCTTATCTTTTTAGTGGGCCTGTTTGTAAACTCGTTGGGCGTCAGCCTGATCACCAAGGGAAATCTGGGAACTTCCCCTATTTCTTCTATTCCTTATGTACTCAGCCTGAATTTCCCATTTTCTCTGGGAAACTTCACCATTGTATTCAGTTTGCTTCTGATCTTTCTTCAGTTTTTACTTTTGGGAAAGAATTTTAAGGCAGAACATTTATTGCAGATCCCGGTATCTATGGCATTTGGCTACTTTATTGATATGTCCATGATCCTTCTGGGATTTGTTCATCCGGTGTCTTATATTTCAAAAGTCCTGGGACTTCTGATCGGCTGTCTGGTCCTTGGCGTTGGCGTATATATGGAAGTGCTGGCAGATGTAGTTATGCTTCCGGGAGAGTCTTTTGTAAGAGCCGTGGTATTCCGCATCCATTCTGAATTTGGTTTTACAAAGGTCTGTTTTGATGTTTCCATGGCAGTGATCGCAGCAGTTCTTTCATTCCTCCTTTCCGGTCATTTAGAGGGTGTACGTGAAGGTACTATTGTGGCAGCCGTTTTAGTTGGCTTTATTGCAAGAAGTATTGGAAAACGTCTTTCTTTCCTTCCTGTGCTTATTTACGGAGATGATAAAAAGGAAGAAGAGAAGATCGAAGAAGAATTGAATGACATTGTATGATCCCAAAAGAAAAACAAGCGACACCGCAGGTGGCATTTGTTTTTCTTGGGTCATTCATGAACGAACCGCCTGCGATAGCAGGCAGTAGAGCGTGATAGCGCGAGTTCGTGAATTGATAAAAAAGGAGAGAAAATATTATGACACACAAATTTCCACATCTTTGCAGTCCCATCACCATTGCAGGACGCACCTTTTCCAACCGTATGTTTTCCGCACCAATGGGCGGAACGGATATTACCAATGACGGTTGTATCGGACCAAAATCTACCGCCTTTTATGAGCTTCGTGCCAAGGGCGGCGCAGCAGCTGTAACGGTCAGCGAATGTATGGTCCATCCGGAGACAGACGGTTCCCATGCATATCATCTGGATACCACTATTTTAAATTCCCTGGCAGCAGCTACCTATACAGCAGATGCCATTTCCCGTCACGGAGCAGCAGCCAGCCTGGAACTGTCCCATTCCGGTATGTATGCAGGAACCTATATGACGGATAAGTCCAGACAGCATGAAATGTGCCAGTGGGGCGCTTCTGATACGGTACGTGCAGATGGCGTAAAGGTTAAGTCTTTAAGCAAAGAGCAGATCAAGGACATTGTAGCTTCCTATGGAAAAGTAGCAGGTCTTGCAAAACGTGCAGGTTTTGAGATGATCCTGATCCACGGCGGACATGGCTGGCTGATCAACCAGTTTTTATCCCCGTATTTTAACCACAGAACCGATGAATACGGCGGTTCTCTGGAAAACCGCTGCCGTCTGGCAAGTGAGATCTTAGACGCAGTCCGTGAAGCAGTAGGACCTGCATTCCCTATTGAGTTCCGTTTAAGCGGCTCTGAGCTGTTTGAAGGCGGCTATGACCTGGAAGAAGGCGTGCGCATCGCTATGCAGCTGGAGTCCAAGATCGACCTGCTCCATGTATCTGCAGGTACTTACCAGAGAGGTTTTGGAGATACCCATCCGTCTATGTTTAAGGAACACGGATGTAATGTATATCTGGCAGCTGAGATCAAAAAGCACGTATCCATTCCTGTTGCAACACTGGGCGGTTTAAATGACCCGGCACAGATGGAAGAGATCATTGCTTCCGGCAAGGCAGATGTAGTTTATATGGCCCGTGCCCTTTTGGCAGATCCATTCCTTCCAAGAAAAGTCATGGAAAACAGGGATGAGGACATTGTCCGCTGCCTGCGCTGTTTTACCTGTATGGCAGAACGTGCAGCTACTTCCACCAGAAGATGTACCGTAAACCCATTGATCGGAAGAGAAATGGAAGGGGACGAAGTACAGCCGGCACCTGTAAAGAAGAAAGTTTTAGTAGCAGGAGGCGGCCCGGGCGGTCTGTATGCAGCATGGACAGCAGCCAGAAGAGGCCATCAGGTGATCTTATGTGAAAAAGAAGAGGAACTGGGCGGTATCTTAAAGAGCGAGATCGCCATTCCATTTAAGAAAGAAATGTACCAGCTGACAGAAACCTATGCACGTTTTGCAAGACAGAGTGGTGTAGAGATCCGTTTAGGCTGTGAAGTGACCCCTGAATATGTGGAAAAAGAGGCACCGGATGCCCTGATCATCGCTGTTGGCTCCAGACCACTGGTTCCGCCGATCCCTGGAATTAAGGGCGAAAATGTGATCATCGTCAATGAGCTGTATAAAAACCAGGACAGAGTAGCTGATAAAGTGGCTGTTATGGGTGGCGGCCTGGCCGGCTGTGAATGTGCCATCCATTTAGGTATGGAAGGAAAAGAAGTACACCTGATCGAAATGCGGGATGAACTGGCTGTAGATGCCAATGTGCGTCACCGTCCGCTGCTGTTAAAAGAAATTGAGAAATATGTTCATGTCCATGCAGGATGTCGCGTAGAAGAAGTAACTGCAGATGGTGTCCGCTGCAGGGATAAAGATGGCAATGAGCTGATGGTGGGAGCCCAGACTGTGATCTGTGCCCTTGGACAGAGAGGCAGAACGGATGTTGTAGAAGCTCTCAGAAACGGTGCGCCATTTGTCCGTGTGATCGGAGATGCGAGAAAAGTTTCTACTATCACAAATGCTGTATATCAGGGGTATCATGCAGCACTGGATATTTAAAATCAATTTATACAGTTCGATCCTATGATCATATTGCATAAAGTTTTATAGTTTTGGTAAAAATACTCTCAGTCATTACAGGAGAACATACCTGTGGCTGGGAGTATTTTTTGATTGTTACGGTTCAAACCAGCGCATAGGGGAATGGTAACTGTGATATTGACATTTTGCCCAAAAAGTTATACTATCAATACAGTGTATGTAGTAATCAATACTATATATTAAAGCAATATTTAACGAAAATGATGGTAATAATAAAAATATCGATATTCAAAGTATAATAAGAGAATGAGAAAGGCAGGTTTAAACCATGAACAAGAAAGTTTTACGTGCAGGAGCTGTATCCGCAGTAGCAGCAGGTATTGGAGCAGCAGCTGTTATGGCAGGAAAGCGCCGCAGTAAAAAAGAAGAGGAAAACAGTGACTACCGCAATACAGAACTTGGTAAGTTTGCGAAAAACAGCAAGGGTATTTATTATACCAATGGTAACTATGAGGCTTTTGCAAGACCGGAAAAGCCGGAAGGAATTGAAGAAAAGAGCGCTTATTTAGTAGGAAGCGGTCTGGCAGCACTGGCAGCAGCCTGCTTTTTAGTAAGAGACGCCCAGATGCCTGGAAAAAATATCCATATTTTAGAGGCTATGGACGTAGCCGGTGGTGCATGTGACGGTATCGACGATCCAACCAGAGGTTATGTAATGCGTGGTGGCCGTGAGATGGAAGATCATTTTGAGTGCTTATGGGATCTGTTCCGCAGCATTCCTTCCCTGGAAGTACCTAATGCTTCTGTACTGGATGAATATTACTGGTTAAATAAACATGACCCTAACTACTCTCTGTGCCGTGCTACGGAAAAACGTGGCGAAGATGCTCATACAGACGGCAAATTCCGTTTAAGCCAGAAGGGCAGTATGGAGATCATGAAGCTGTTCTTTACAAGAGATGAGGATCTGTATGACAAGTCTATTGAAGATTTCTTTGATGATGAAGTATTTGGCTCTGATTTCTGGCTGTACTGGCGCACTATGTTTGCTTTTGAAAACTGGCACAGTGCCCTGGAGATGAAGCGTTATTTCCAGCGTTTTATCCATCATATCGGCGGACTGCCTGATTTCTCTGCTTTAAAATTTACACGTTACAATCAGTACGAGTCCTTGATCCTTCCAATGCAGAAATATCTGGAAGAAGCAGGTGTTGAATTCCAGTTCAATACAGAGGTTACAAACGTACTTTTTGAGTTTGAAGGCAATAAGAAGATTGCAAAAGCAATCGAGTGTAAGGTGAATGGCGTAGAAAAGGGAATTGTTCTTACAGAAAACGACTTTGTATTTGTGACAAACGGAAGCTGTACAGAGGGAACCATCTATGGCGATCAGAATCATGCACCGAACGGAGATGCAGAAGTTCGTACAAGTGGATGCTGGAGTCTCTGGAAAAATATCGCAAAACAGGATCCGTCCTTCGGACATCCTGAGAAATTCTGTTCTGATATTGCTAAGACAAATTGGGAGTCAGCAACAGTGACTACTCTGGATGATAAGATCATTCCTTATATTACAGATATCTGCAAACGTGATCCGAGAACAGGCAAGGTTGTTACAGGCGGTATTGTAAGCTGTCAGGATTCCAGCTGGTTATTAAGCTGGACGATCAATAGACAGGGACAGTTCAAGGATCAGGACAAAGACAAGGTTTGTGTATGGGTATATGGTCTGTTTACAGATGTACCTGGTGATTATATCAAGAAGCCTATGAAGGAGTGTACAGGTAAGGAAATCACAGAAGAGTGGCTCTATCATCTTGGCGTTCCGGTTGACCAGATTGAAGACATGGCTGAGAACAGTGCAGTTTGTGTACCGACCATGATGCCTTATATTACAGCATTCTTTATGCCGAGAACAAAGGGTGACAGACCTGATGTTATTCCGGATGGCTGTGTAAACTTCGCATTCCTCGGACAGTTTGCCGATACACCAAGAGATACTGTATTTACTACTGAATATTCCGTAAGAACTGCTATGGAGGCTGTGTATGGACTTCTGGGTGTTGACAGAGGTGTGCCGGAAGTATGGGGCAGTGTTTATGATATCAGAGAATTACTGGATAGCAGTGTGAAGCTGATGGATGGAAAATCTCCACTGGAGATCGAACTTCCGGGACCACTGGATATGCTGAAGAAACCGCTTCTGAAAGCTGTTAAGGGAACTGTGATCGAGAAAGTACTCAGAGATCATGATGTGATCAAAGATTATATGATGTAAATATAGAGATGTAAGTGATATGAAAAGGCTGCAGGAGATATCCGGCAGCCTTTTTGTAAAGCCGTTAAAAGTTGATGGAAAGTTGCTTTGGTAAAGAAAAAACAGGTTGCAAATTAAAAAGACAGATGATAATATATAATGAAATATATAGAAAAAAATGATTGGGACAATAAAAAGTCTGAAAAAACAAGTAAATATGATAATATATTGGAAGCTTTACTGTAATAATGAATGTGTGGCGCAGGAGGGCTTTCAAGGGAGCGAAAGGAGGTTTTTTTATGGAACTTGAGATGTATCGCAGGTATTCGCAGATGGCAAGAGGTATTGAGAAGGCTGAGTTGGTGTTTAAAAATGGGCGTGTGTTCAGCTCTGGTACGGGAGAATTTATTGATGGTGATGTGGCTGTTGCAGATGGAATTGTGATCGGAGTCGGTACATATGAAGGAGAGACAGAGATTGATCTGGAAGGAAAAGTAATCTGTCCGGGATTTATCGACAGTCATCTGCATCTGGAATCTACTCTGGTGACGCCGGGTGAGCTGGTCCGGCAGGCTGCACAGTGTGGAACTACAACATTTATTGTAGATCCTCATGAGTCTGCAAATGTATCCGGTACGGATGGAATTGATTATATCCTGGATCAGACAGAAGATGCACCGGCGAATGTATATGTGATGATGCCTTCCTGTGTTCCGGCGACTCATGTGGATGATAACGGGTGTATTCTTACAGCAGGAAAGATGAAGGGATATCTGGAACATCCGAGGATTCTGGGACTTGGTGAAGTGATGGATGCGCCTTCTGTGATTAACGGAAGTGTTGCCATGCATGAAAAGCTCCAGCTGTTTCAGGACAGAGTGAAGGATGGCCATGCACCGTTTCTGGCATCTGGGGATCTGGCTGCATATGTACTTGGCGGAATTGACACAGATCATGAGTGTGTGGATTATGAGTATGCAATGGCTGAGGCAAGAAATGGAATGCAGGTATTGATACGTGAGGGAAGTGCAGCAAGAAATCTGGATGCTATTGTGAAGGGGATTGTGGAACACCATACAGATACGTCAGGTTTCTGCTTCTGTACTGATGATAAGCATATCGAAGAAATCCGTAAAGAGGGGCATATCAATTATAATGTGAAGCGGGCTGTACAGCTTGGACTTCCGGTTGAGAAAGCACTGCAGATGGCAACGATCCAGCCTGCAAGATGCTATGGTTTATACAGACTTGGAATGATCGCACCCGGAAGACAGGCAGATTTTGTCATTCTGGATAATGTGGCAGATCTGAATGTTGTAGATGTATATCATTGTGGTAAGAAGATCATTAAAGATGAGAAAGCAGAATTGAAACCATGTCCTCCATATCTGAAAAATACAGTTCATGTATCAGGTTTCAGTGAGGAACGTCTGAAACTGAAACATCCGGGAACAAAGGCAAGAGTGATTCAGATGCTTGAAAAACAGATTGTGACAAGGGATGTTCTGGAAGAGGTTCCATGGATAGAATCGGATGGTGAGAAATATTTTGCTCCGGACGGAGAATATCAGAAGATTGCAGTGATCGAGCGTCATAAGAATACGGGCAAGATGGGAGTGGGCATTATAAAAGGCTATGGAATCCGCGGCGGAGCCATTGCTTCCAGTGTTTCTCATGATTCCCACAATATTATTGTAGTAGGAGATAATGATCGTGATATGGCTGTTGCTGTAAAAGAAATGATGCGGACGCAAGGTGGTTATACTCTGGTATGCAATGGAGAGATTTATGGAACCTTACCACTTCCTGTCATGGGACTGATGAGCGATGCCGGCTACGAGAGTGTAAACGAAGCACTTGCAAAAATGATTCCGAAGGCCCATGAGATGGGAGTGAAAGAAGGATTTGATCCGTTTATTACCCTGTCATTTATGGCACTTCCTGTGATTCCTGAAATCAGGATCACACCGAGAGGAATCTATCTCGTAAATGAAGACAGAATGCTGAGAACACCGTTTAGTTAAGGTGGGTGAAATGTCTTAAATGCATTATTTACGAGGATTGCCATAGAATAAAAAAAATACCGTAATAAAAGTAAATGATATATACTTTTGTTACGGTATTTTTTATAGCAGTCCTCTCAGACACGCTCCAGGTAAGAGGGTTGTTACAGGTATATTTAAGACAATATTTTTCAAGTGAAAGAAATTTATTTCGTTTTCTCCAGAGTAAAGATAAATTCGGTTCCCACACCTTCTGTACTGATTGCATCTGCAACTGC
>OGYH01003611.1_pt1 | contig 9961 bp, 9 predicted proteins | sample 1576511 | NCBI WGS metagenome assembly OGYH01 (sample SAMEA3541522, study PRJEB24748) | human gut metagenome | biome: human gut; feature: human-associated habitat; material: faeces | place: China | collected 2012 | reverse complement strand
ACATCAGCCATATCACTCACCAAAATAATAATTTATAAAGTTATTGCAGAATTCACGCTGGCCCAGTTCATAATTGCTGTATACCTGCTGCGAGCAGTGCAGCGCCTGGCTGAGCTGCTTTTGCGAGAGGTCCCGGTCCTCCCGCAGGGCGCGGATACGCTCGTACATGTACCTCCCCTGCCCTTCTTTTTATCTAAGGTACAGTATAGGTAACCGCAATTTGTTGTATTGACTTTTACCGCAAATTGCAGTAAAATCATTCTGTCAAAAACGCGCGAAGTACAGGGAGGCATGAAACATGGAACAGGAGAACCGCACCGGGTGTATCCTGCACGGCTGCGGCGTGCTGGCCGCGCTGGCCGGTCTGTGCGCCGCGTCGGGTGCTGCGTGCGTCTTCGCTCTCACACCGGGATGGCGGGTATGGGCGCTGCCGGTGTTTTTCCTGCTGGCGCTGGCAGGCGCAGCCTGCGGCCTGCTGCTGTACGCAGCGGGCAGCGCGCTGCAGATACTTTGTGATATCCGAGGAGCCGTCAAAGATAAACTTCGCTGAAACACTTGCCGCAATTCAGGCAAAGTATCCCCGTTAGCGCCTGGGAATTTTCGTATTCGAGCTGAGCTCTATTGGTGCGCTAAGTCACGCAAATATGGTTCGCCGGCCGCAGCCGCTCTTCTTTCAGCTGCTTATAGGTGTGCTTACTTCAATCACTCACATTAGCCTTCCTCTAAGCTACTCGCCCTGCGAGTGGCTTTTGTTATACAATAGCTGTCCACAGGGAAACCCTGTGGACAGCTGTGCTACACTCTTAAACCAAGCTCTTTTGCAACCTTTTTTATGCGTTTTACAAAAACATCGTTTGGACGCTTTTCCTGAATCATTTTATCCGTTGTTGCTGCCCACCGATATATTTGCTCAATACTTCCATAACCACGTTTAAAAATACGAGCATACTTCATACAATTGTATTTTGTTGGTGCACTGGAAAGAACAATTTTCAATTCTTCATCTGTCCAGGATTCTCCTTTATTGCTCGTATCCCGTTCATCCTCATTCATTTTCTGGTATTCTATCAGCAAGTTTTCAATATAGTTTACTTTTTCCTCAAGGCTCAAACCATCAACAGATTCTGAAAACAAGGATAAGACCTGTCTTTTGAACTCCGCCCGATTCATTTTCCTCCAACCTTTCCCATTAAAACCGCGTCACGCCGTCCTTGTCTACACGGGCCAGCACCAGCGCGGGCAGCTGGGGACGCCGGGCCGCAAAGGTGAGCGCACTGTGGAATTTTTCTTCCGCAGCCGCAAATTTCGCCGCATCCCCGGCGTACAGCCGTGCCAGCACATCGCCCTTTTTCACCGGATCGCCCGCTTTTTTCAACAGGCGGATGCCCGCCGCCGGGTCGATGACGCTCTCTTTTGTTTCGCGCCCCGCGCCCAGCAGAACGGCTGCAATGCCGATTTTCTCGGTGTCGGTGGCATACAGCCAGCCGTCCTGCATGCACACCACGTCCTGTTCATACGCGGCTGCGGGGAAGCCTGACGGATCGTCTATCACGGCAGGGTCGCCGCCCTGCGCGGCCACCATGGCCCGCAGCTTTGCCAGCGCCGCGCCGCTGCGCAGCGCGTCCTCCGCCATGGCGCGGCATGCCGCAGCGCCGCCCCTTCCTGCCAGCCACAGCATGCCCGACGCCAGAGACAGGCACACCTCCGTCAGGTCCGCAGGGCCTTTGCCCCGCAGGGTCTCCACCGCTTCGATGACCTCCAGGCTGTTGCCGATATTGCGGCCCAACGGGGTATCCATATCTGTGATGAGCGCCGCCGTGCGCCGCCCGTTATGCTCACCGATGTCCACCATGGCCTTCGCCAGCGCAATGGAATCCTCCAGCGTTTTCATGAACGCGCCGTTCCCCGTTTTTACATCCAGCAGGATGCAGTCCGCGCCGGAAGCCAGCTTTTTACTCATGATGCTGCTGGCGATGAGCGGAATACAGGAAACCGTAGCCGTTACATCCCGCAGCGCATACATCTTTTTGTCCGCAGGAGCCAGGTTGCCCGTCTGCCCGATGACCGCGATGCCTATGTCGTTCACCTGCCGGAAAAACGCTTCCTGCGTGAGCGACACCGAGCATCCGGGGATAGCCTCGATCTTATCCAGCGTGCCGCCCGTATGCCCCAAGCCGCGGCCGCTCATCTTCGCAACCTTTACGCCGCACGCGGCCACGATCGGCCCCGCCACCAGGGTGGTCTTGTCGCCCACGCCCCCCGTGGAATGTTTGTCAGCCTTGACGCCGCCGATCCCCGAAAGGTCCACCATATCGCCGCTGTAAGCCATGGCTGCCGTAAGCTGGGCGGTCTCCGTTGCCGTCATGCCGCGCAGGTAAACAGCCATCATCAGCGCACTCATCTGGTAATCCGGGATGCTGCCCGCGGCAAAGCCGTTTACCGCGAACGCGATCTCCTCCTGCGTCAGCGTACCGCCGTCCCGCTTTTTGGCGATGATATCATACATGCGCATAAAAAATCTCCTTTATCCGTTTTGTGTGCGCGCCGGACAGCCGACGCGCACGCTGCTTCAGCCGGAACGCAAAGGGGCGGACGGCCGCCCGGCGTACCGCCCGGCGGCGGCAGCCCGCCCCTGATTTATTTTCTTTCCGCGCCGCTTTCTAACGGCTGCCCTTGTCGTAGGGAATGCCTTCCGCACGCGGCGCCATGGAATTTTTGCTGGTGAACGCCAGTACGATCAGTGTGGCTACATAGGGCACCATTTTGTAAACGTCGTTGGGGATGCCCAGGTTTGCCAGGAACGGGATGCCCGAATACGCGGACGCCACCGTTTTCATCAAACCGAAGAAGAACGCCGCAAACAGGATGCGGCTGGGTCTCCATTGGCCGAAGATGAGCACCGCCAGCGCCAAAAAGCCGTAGCCGGCCACTGTGGCGTTGAAGTTGGTGGATGTTGGCACCACAAACACAAGGCCGCCCACGCCTGCCAGCGCGCCGGAAATGGCAACGCCCGCGTAGCGCATCCGGTATACGTTCACGCCCACGCTGTCCGCCGCCTGCGGGTGTTCGCCGCACGCGCGCAGCCGCAGGCCAAAGCGCGTTTTGTACAACACCACAGCCGATACCGCCAGCACCGCAAAGCCCAGATAGGTGGTGATATAGGTATTCTGGAACAGCAGCGGCCCCAGCACGGGAATATCGCCCAGCACCGGTACCTTGGTGATGCGGAAGGTGTTGGAGAACGGGATCTGCTGCACGCTGCGGATCATACGGGCGGCAAAAATAGCGAATGCCGGAGCGAACATGTTGATGGCCGTGCCGCTGATGACCTGATCCGCCTTCATATTGATGGATGCATATGCATGCGCCATGGAGACGAGCACGCCCACCGCCGCCGCGATAAGCACCGCCAGCAGGAGCAGCAGCTGGGGCGGCAGGGCCGCGCCGCTGCTCTGCACGATGTTGATGAACAGGATGCTGGAAAACGCACCCATGATCATGATGCCTTCCAGCGCGATATTGACGACGCCGCTGCGCTCACTGAACATCCCGCCCAACGCCACGATCAGCAGCGGAATGGAGAAGAACATCGTCTGCTGTACCAGAAAATATACGGTATTCATTCAGCTCCGCCCCCTTCCTGCGGGCCCCTGCCCGAAACAGCGGGCCTGCCGTCCGCCGCGCGCTTTTCTTCTCTGCGCTTGACGCGCCGCTCTACAAAGCCGCGCAAAAGCAGCGAAAAGGCCGCGAAGTAGATTACCACGGAAATAATGATATCAATGACCTGCGGCGCAAATCCGTATACCTGCATATTGAAGCCGCCCTGGTTCAAATACGCCACGAACAGGCCTGAGAAAATGATGCCGATGGGATTGTTGAGGCCCAGCAGCGCCACCGGGATGCCGTTGAAGCCCTCGGCGGCCAGCGTGTCCAGCACCTCGATTCCCTTGCCCGCGCCCGCCAGGTACAGGCATGCGCCGCCCAGGCCCGAGAGCGCGCCCGCAATGACCATGGAAAGCACGATGCTGCGTGTCTCGTTGATGCCGGCATACCGGGCCGCATCGCGGTTGTAGCCGCACGCCTTCAGCTCGTAGCCGAATTTTGTTTTTTCAATGAGGTAATAGATAACGACGCCCGCGAGGACGGCAATGAAGATGCCCGCGTTGGCGCTGGAGGCCGTGGCTCCGCTGCGGAAGATCAGGTCCATGCCCAGCTTGGGCGCGTTGGCGTTTTCCGCTACCGGAAGCGATTGGTTCTTCAGGGAATCGAACACCGTCAGCTGAATGAGGAAGTTGACGCCGTACATACCGATGTAATTCATCATAATGCAGGCGATCACCTCGTTCACGTTGCACACGGCCTTCAAAAAGCCCGGAACAAGGCCCCACACCGCGCCCGCCAGCATCGCGCCCAGCAGGCAGGCCAGCCACAACAGCGGGCCGGGGATGAACGTGCATTTCACACCCATCAGAACGGCCACATATGCGCCCACGATGAACTGGCCGGACGCGCCGATGTTGAACAGGCCCGTTTTGTTGGCAAAGCCCACCGAAAGGCCCGTCAGAATGATGGGCGTGGCTGCGTACAGCACCTGCCCCAGGTTTTTCATGTCGGAAAGGCCGCCCGTCAGAATGGCCAGCAGGCCCCAGAAGGCATTGGCCGGGTCTGCCACCAGCAGCACCACAAAGCCCACCACAAGGCCGCACAAAATTGCCAGAAGCGAGGCCATAAAGCTGGAAAAACCCGCTTTTGTATAGAGGTTTCGCCAGCGCGCCGATATTTTTTTCATTGCACTGCCCTCCTCCCGGAACCGGCCATATAAAGCCCAAGCTCCTGCACGGTGACTGTTTTCGGGTCAAGATCGGCCACGATCCGGCCCTCATAGATAACGAGGATGCGGTCTGAAAGCTGCATCACCTCGTCCAGCTCCAGGCTCACGAGAAGGATGGCCTTGCCCGCGTCCCGCTCCTCCACCAGCTTGCCGTGGATGTACTCGATGGCGCCCACGTCCAGCCCGCGCGTGGGCTGGACGGCGATGAGCACGTCCGGGTCGCGGTCGATCTCCCGCGCGACGATGGCCTTCTGCTGGTTGCCGCCGGACATGCTGCGCGTGATGGTGCGCGCGCCCTGGCCCGAGCGGATATCAAATTTGCCGATGAGCTTGTCTGCGTATTCGTAGATGGCGCCGTACTTCAAAAAGCCGCGGCTGCAGAACTCCGGCTCAAAATAGCTTTGCAGCACCAGATTGTAGGCAAGGTTATAATCCAGCACAAGGCCATGGCGGTGGCGGTCCTCGGGAATATGCCCCAGACCGCCCGCGTTGCGCCTGCGGATGGGCGCGTGGGTGATATCCTGTCCGTTCAGCGTCACAGTGCCCTCCTCCGGCTCCACAAGGCCCGTCAGCGCGTAAACAAGCTCTGTCTGCCCGTTTCCGTCGATGCCCGCGATGCACACGATTTCGCCCCGGCGCACGTCAAAATCCACATGGTCCACCACATTTTTGCTGCCTCCGTGTCCCTTTACGCAAACTCCCCGGGCCGACAGCACGACTTCTCCCGGCTGCGCAGGCGTTTTTTCCACATTCAGGTTCACCTTGCGGCCCACCATCATCTCACTCATCTCCTCCTTGGTGGTGGAGGCGACGTCCACGGTGCCGATGTACCGCCCCTTGCGCAGGACGGTGCAGCGGTCGGCCACCGCTTTGATCTCATTGAGCTTATGCGTGATGAACAGGATGCTCTTCCCCTCGCTGACAAGCTCCTTCATGATCTTCATCAGTTCGTCGATCTCCTGCGGCGTCAGCACCGCTGTGGGCTCGTCGAAAATAAGGATCTCGTTTTCACGGTACAGCATCTTCAGGATCTCCACACGCTGCTGCATGCCCACCGTAATATCGGAGATACAGGCATCCGGGTCCACCCGAAGGCCGTACCGCTCCGAGAGGGCCGTTACCTTTTCCCGGGCCTTGTCCATTTTCAAAAAGCCCCGGCTCGTGGTCTCCACGCCCAGTATGATGTTTTCCAGCACAGTGAAGTTGTGCACCAGCTTGAAGTGCTGATGCACCATGCCGATGCCCAAACGGTTCGCGTCGTTTGGGTCCTTGATCTGGACCTCCTGCCCGTTTTTCCGGATAACGCCCTTTTCCGGCTGGTACATGCCGAACAGCACGCTCATCAGCGTGGATTTGCCCGCGCCGTTTTCCCCCAGCAGGGCGTGGATCTCGCCCTTTTTCAGCTGCAGCGTTACGTCGTCGTTTGCGATGATACCCGGGAACTCTTTGGTGATGTTGCACATCTCGATGATATACTCGTCCATACAGTCACTCCTATGCTGTTTTTTCCTGCCAAGGACATGCCTTTTGATATTTGCATATATCGGATCATACTAGGACGCCGCCGAAAGACGGCTATAATAAAAACTGCGCTCGGCACAGTTTGCGCGGTTCAATATTTTTAAGCCCATGCGCGCCGGCACAGGGGCGCGTGCAGCGCACACGCCCAGCCGCGACAGCGGCGGGTTTAAGGTTATTATACCATCTTCCCAGCCTGTACGCCACTAGAAAATTTCCGTCTAAAACGCGCGTGTTCTCTTGACATGCCCCGGCCCCTGCCTTACACTTTACAGTAGTAAAACGCGCGTGTGACCAGCGCGGAAAACAAGGGGGACATCACTACAATGCGTTATGCGATCGGCATTGATCTGGGCGGTACAAATATCGCCGCAGGCATCGTTACAGAGGACTATAAGCTGTTGGAAAAGGGCAGCGTTCCCACAAAGGCGCAGCGCCCGTGGCAGGAGGTCGCGGCCGATATGGCCCGCCTGGCGATGGAACTTGTGGAAAAGGCGGGCCTTTCCAGGGCCGACTGTGCGGGCATCGGCGTGGGCAGCCCGGGCATCTGCAACGGCGACACAGGCGAGGTCGTCTATTCCAACAACCTGTATTGGGACGACGTGCCCCTTTGCCCCACCCTGACGCGCCTGACGGGCCTGCCCTGCCGCCTGAGCAACGACGCCAACTGCGCTGCCCTGGGCGAGGTGGTCGCCGGCGCGGCCAAAGGCTGCAAAACGGCCGTACTGCTCACGCTGGGAACAGGCGTGGGCGGCGGCGTTGTCATCGACGGGAAGATCTATGAGGGGCAGGCCAGCGCGGGCGCAGAGCTGGGCCACTGCACGCTCATCTCCGGGGGCGTGGAATGCACCTGTGGGCGCAGGGGCTGCATCGAAAGCTATGCCTCCGCCACGGCTCTCATCCGCCAGGCTTCAGAGGCTGCGGCCGCGCATCCTGAAAGCCTTCTGAACAAAGAACGCATCACCGCAAAATCCGTATATGACGCCATGCGCGCAGGCGACGATGCCGCAAAGGCCGTCGTGGCGCAGTACGAGGAATATCTCGGCGAGGCCATTGTGGACATGGTGAATATCTTTCGGCCTGAAATGCTGCTGCTGGGAGGCGGTATCTCCGGCGAAGGCAAAGCCCTGACGGACCCGATGAACGAATACGTGAAAGCCCATTGCTTCGGCGGTGACAAGAGCTTTGTCACACGTGTGGACACCGCCACGCTGGGCAACAAGGCGGGCATCATCGGCGCGGCTGCGCTGTGTCTTTCCGCCCCGGCCGCAATGCCGCTCAAGCTCGCGCCCGCGTTCAAGGACTACCTGTGGGGCGGCGAACGCCTGAAAAGCGAATACGGCAAGCATACCAGACTGTCGCCCCTGGCCGAAAGCTGGGAGCTGAGCTGCCACAAGGACGGCCCCAGCACCATTGTCAATGGGCCGGACGCCGGCCGGACGCTGGCGGAATATGCGGCCCGGCACCCCGCATGTGTGGGGACAAGGCATACAGACGGCGTGTTCCCCGTGCTCATCAAACTCATCGACGCGGCCAGGCCGCTCTCTGTGCAGGTGCATCCGGACGACGCCTACGCCCAGCGCGTGGAGGGCGAACCGGGCAAGACCGAGATGTGGTATGTGGTGGATGCACAGCCCGGCGCACAGCTCTATTACGGCTTCCAGCGGGAACTCACCCGTGAGGAGGCCGCCCGGCGCATCGCAGACGGCACGCTCACCGATGTACTGAACGCCGTGCCCGTAAAAGCGGGCGACGTATTTTTCATTGACGCCGGTACCGTGCACGCCATCGGCGCGGGCATCCTTATCGCCGAGATCCAGCAGAATTCCAACACCACCTACCGCGTGTTCGATTACGGCCGTCTGGGCGCGGACGGAAAGCCCCGCGCACTGCACGTGGAAAAGGCCCTGGACGTGGCACGCCTGTGCCCGCCCGAGCGCCCGGCAGGCCCCATGGGGAAACCGGAACAGAACGGGGACTGCACTTCCACGCTGCTGGCCAAGTGCGGTTATTTCACCGCGCGCCTGCTGGACGTAGCGGGCAGCGCGCCGCTGTGCGCGGACGGCGAGAGCTTCCATTCCCTGCTGTGCCTGTCCGGCAGCGGCGCAGTCATTTGCGGCGGCGGGGCTGTGCCTTTTGCCAAGGGTGACAGCCTGTTCCTTCCCGCAGGCTTGGGCGCGTATACCATCGCGGGCCGCGCACAGCTTGTTTTGACAACCCTGTAATAAAGCGCCTTTTCACCCCGTATAAAACAATAACGCGCGGCTCCGTTTGCACAGGGCCGCGCGGCGGGTGTGGACCGCATGCAAAAGCCCCGCGCACAGCGGGGCTTTTTCTCAAAACCGAACCGGGAGGAATCTGTAATGAGCAATAAAAAAAACATCGTGGGCGCGCAGGTCTCCAGTCTGCGCCCCTATCTGCAAACGCCCCAGGAGCTGCGCGCATCCCTGCAAAAGCTGGCGGACATGGGTTACCGCACGGTGCAGATGCAGTGGTGGAACCCGGAGTTCGAGCCGGAGCTTGTTGCCGCCGCCGTACGGGACGCCGGGCTTACCTGCGTTTCCACGCAAGACCTCTACACAGCCGTACGGGATGATTTCGAGCGCACCGTGCGCTTGAACGTGCTGTGCGGCAGCACCTGCGTCTGCGTCAGCGGCATCCCCGCTCCGGTGCCGGACACTGCGAGCGTGCTTGCCTTTTCGGCGGAGCTGGCCGCCATGGCGGCGCGCATCGCGCCGCTGGGCATGACGCTGGCGTTTCATCCACGCGCGCGGGAATGGGCGCCCGCAGACACGGCCGATCCGGGCCTTTCCTGCACGGAACTGCTTTTGGAGCACACGCCTCAAAACGTAACGCTCGGGCTGGACCTGTACCACTCCGGCAAAGCGGGTCTCGCGCCAGACGCACTGCTGCGCCGCTGGGCCGGGCGTGTGGAATTCGTGCACTTCAAGGATTATTGCATCGCCCCCGACGGCTCGGAAACGTTGGTGCCCGTGGGACAGGGCGTGACGGACTGGAGCGCCGCCGTGGACGCCTGCCGGGAAACCGGCGTGCGCTGGGCCTTTGCCGAGCAGGAGCGCTGGGAAAAGGACGCTTTCCTGTGTATGCGGGAGAGCCTGGACGCCATGCGCGCCTGGGGCTTTGAGCCGTGACGTCCTCCCACCCGGCTCGGACGTGAAAGGAGTTTTTTTCTGATGGATTTCTTTTTCTTCGGCGGTGGATTTGAAATTCTGTTCTCCCTCGCATTCTTCGCGGTTTTGGCCGTCATCCTTGTCACTGCGGTGCGCGGCCTGCTGCAATGGAACCAAAACAACCATTCCCCGCGCCTGACCGTGCCCGCCGTCGTGGCGGCGAAGCGCACCGCCACCACGCACTCCCACCACAATACAGGCGGCGCGGCGCACGTCACCTCCAGCACCACTTATTACGCCACGTTCCAGGTGGAAAGCGGCGACCGCATGGAACTGCGCCTTTCGGGCGCGGAATACGGCATGCTGGCCGAGGGCGACCGCGGCAGGCTCACCTTTCAGGGCACACGCTATCTTTCCTTTGAACGGGAATAAGGCGCCTGCCCTTTCTTTCCTCTATGGCACCCACAAAAGACGGGCTGCC
>OGYH01003606.1_pt1 | contig 9982 bp, 9 predicted proteins | sample 1576511 | NCBI WGS metagenome assembly OGYH01 (sample SAMEA3541522, study PRJEB24748) | human gut metagenome | biome: human gut; feature: human-associated habitat; material: faeces | place: China | collected 2012 | reverse complement strand
TGTTTTTGTCTCCCGTGGCTCCTGAAGCAAAGAGGAAGTCGATGGCAGGCTGGTTTTGCTGCGCCGTGGCATCGGTCGTGGCTGTGAGGATGCCTCCCGCCGCGTTGTACGGATAGTAGGCGCGGAAAGTATGGGTCTTTGCATCTTCGATATAGATAACCTTTCCTTCTGCCTCAAATTTCCCGTTTTTCAGGATGAAAGGCACGTTGCCGTACTGGGAATCGTTGCCGATGTCGGTGATGCCGATACGGTCGCCGGCAGTCCAGGTGGTTCCGCTGGCGCGGGTGGCGGGGGCGATGTTGGCGGTAAACTGGGCGGCCACGGGGTCACCGTTCAGGTTCTCGTTGTCGTTGTTGCAGGCTACAAGTGCGAGGGCGAGCGCTGCAAGTGCAAAAAATCTTGTCTTCATTATATCTGTCATTTTATTAGTTAAATTCCATTTCAATAATTGCTGCACCTCAGCAAAATCAATGCAAGCTTTGCTTCTGTGTTCGGTTTGCTAATTATTTACAAATCGGCATTTACATCATCACCTTTCACTTCTTCCCAGCCGTTGATTTCGGCTTCGTCCACTTCCATGCCTTCGGGTGTCTCAACCAGCGTTCCGCCGAGGGTCAGCGATTTGCCCTTTCTTGTGTTGAACTCCTTGAGAGCTTCTGTAAGGTCGCTTTTCAGCGTGGTGGGGGTCGGGTTGCCGTCAGCATAGCGGATTTCACCCATCAGCAGTTGTTCCGTGCCGGTCACACCCAGCAGCCGCACCGTGGCTTTCCACTTGCCGGCATCGTCACCTTCGGTTATCTTGGTGAAGGGCAGCACGATGTTTGAAGCGGCTCCGTAGGTATCGGTAGCGAAATCGAGTGTTCTGGCTGCACCCGTCAGATGGGCAACAATCTCCGTGATGCGTCCGGCGGCATCACCCGTCGGTTTGACGACAAGCGTCAGTTCGCGTACCTGCTGCTTCATTGCGGCGGTCAGCGGATAGTCCTTGTCTTTCTCGATGCTCACCTGTTTCGTATAGGTGAAGAACCATCCAGGGGCATTGTTCACAAAGGCATCCGTGCCTGCCCGGTTTCCCGTGGCTGCGGCAATGGTGGCGGTGGTACCATTTACCGTGATTCCTTCAGCTGGGTTCCACACCGCAAGGGTGTAGCTGCCTGGAGCAAACAGATGGTCGGGGGCATGGGTGGCGGAAGTCTCCGTACCCGTATAGTCGCCCATGGTGACCGTCCACGTGGCAGGTATGTTGATACCCTCACCGCAGGCCGACCAGTCGGCTGTCACCGCAATTTTCCCATAGTCGGGATGCGGCGTGTCATAAAGCGTGTCCTTCACGCAGGAAGAGAGCAGCACGGCGGCTGCCATTCCCATCATATATATATATTGTCTTGCTTTCATACTCTATTCCTCCGTATTAGAATAACTTCCATACCAATGTCACACCGGCGTTGATGGGGCCACACCAATTTTTTGTCTCGTTGCCACAGCGCACGCGCACACCATCGATGACTTCATATTTTTCGAAATCGGCATTCAGGTAGCCCAAGCCGAGGTTGAAATCAAGAGTCAGTGCCTTGTTCAGCCGTAGCTGATAGCCGGTGGTGAGGCCGCCACCCATCAGGTCGCCTTGCTTGCCTGTTTCGGAGATCTTGTAGTTGAACTGTCCGGCCTTGAACATCGCCCCCAGATACCAGGCTTTCTTCTCACCCATGTAATAACGTATTTCCGGAGCCACTTCCCAGAGTGCATAGCGGCGGTCCTTGTCGCTCCACGTCCAAGAAGTCCATGAGCCGTTTACGGCAATGCCACACGACGGACAGATGCGCCATTCAAGTCCTAAATCGGGTGTCAGGGTAGCCCAGCGCAATAGGTTGGCACGCAGGGAGAGATGATAATCATTTGTGATTTTAGTTTCCGACGGCGTGCCGGCAAGTGTATTTTGTAGAGCAGCTTTCTCGGCTTCTGCCTTTTCAGCGGCAAGTCGGGCTTCTTCCGCCTTGCGCTGCTCTTCGGCACGCCGTTCCTGTTCGGCACGCGTCTCGGTTTCTAAGCGTTCGGCTTCTGCCCTGCGTCGCGCTTCCGCTTCCGCATCCATCGCGGCTGTTTCCTTTGCGGGTACCGTTAGGCGCACGATCACAAAATCACCCCCTGTCGCATGATTGTGGGTAATGAAGTTTTCTTCCTTGATTTTCGCGCGTGTAATCAGTTCTGATTTTACTCGATTGGCACGGATCTTCGCCGTTGCAAGGTTCTCAGCTTCACCGCCCAGCGAATTGCAGTAGCCGTCAACCAGTAGCGGCAACTTGCCGTCAAAAATTGTTGCTTTACTGTTTTCGATACATTCCAACAGGCGGGCAAGTTCAGTGTCATTGCCATTCCAAGGAACGTAGAACATGTCCTTCTGCGAAACGAAGCGGAAGGTGTAGGTCGTGTCTGTTTTCTGCTGCGCAATGACAGGAAAAGTTACCGTCATCAGCCACAGAAACAAGGTAAGAAAAGTGATTTTTCTGCTCATATAAACTTGCATTTATTATCTTTGTCCTCTCCAAAGATAATAAATGTCATTCAATGCCCAAAAGATTAGAAAAACTTTTGCTGTAAAATTTTATAAATAATGTCGTTTGAGCATCATTTTGTCGAATTAGCACTTTTTGAATTGTCGAATTAGCACTTTTTTGTCGTTTGAGCACTTTTTGGAAATGGGTTTCTGTGACCTTTTCCGATGTTTTTTTACTACACAAATTATTCCCGATTTGATTTTTTCCATTTGGCAGGCGTACATCCTTCTTTCTCGGAAAATAATTTGATAAAGTTACTTTGGGAAAGAAAACCAGAAGACTCAGCCAGCTTCTGTATATTGATTTCTGGATGCTCCTTCAGTATGTTTTTCGCATACTCCAACCGGAGACTGGTTATCCATTCGCGGAATGTCATTTTATACGTAGTCTTGATATAAGCGGAAAGATAGGTACGGTTCGTATAAAGTATTTCGGACAGTTCTTTTATGGTAAGTCCCTGCTGGACATAGCCGTCTGTCTTTATCCAGTTGTCAACCCTCTCTATAAATTCTGTATAGGACCTAGGAACTTCTTTCTCAGAAACTATTTCATGTTCAGTTTCCGAATTTGTCAGAAGTTCTTCTTCAGATTGTATATCCTGCTCAAACGCATTTTCTACCTGTTCATAGAACAGCAGGTAGTTCTGATAGCTGTAGAAAAGATAGCTGTAGAACGGTATTGACGACAAAATCCAGATAAAAACATATTCGTCTGGCAGAAATGTCAGCAATCCGCATCCGACACCGAAGATAAGTGCCCAATAAGTGAATATGGAAAGCCATTCGATATATGCGCCTATATCATCCGCCTGAGTTTCATTGAAAATCCGAATGGCTCTACGATATGCAATTATGACTCTGCGAGCTAAAACGACTCCAAAAACGACTAACCAGGCAGCTAAAGCAAATAAAGAGAATTTTTGCATGATTCCGCTTGGCAACAGGAACAACACAACTCCGGAAAGAGTTGAAAATATAATCCATAAAATGATATGTGTCCACACACGCCGTTTGGTAATGTAAAAACGATCAAGCAACATTATCAATGCCGAACTGAACAGAGAATAGCACAGAAAGTATGTGGACATGTTCATCAATATGGCAGAATCCGCATTTTTGAATCGGATACCAAAGAAGAAATGTACCGAATAGTTTGCTGAAAGCAGCAACATAGCTATACCCATAATCTGTCGGGAGCGGAGATAATTTGTGAAAATTTTCTTTTCAGGAGTCTTTGCAAACAAAAAATAAAAGCCGAAGAATAACATTAACGGCAGTGCGGTACAAAGTGAAAAACTGTATATAGATGGTTCCATTGTTATGCTTATTTAGTTTTGATACAAATTTTGATAAATTTCCGAATTATAAGCCAGTTGGGATAAAAAACAGAAATATCTCCGAGTGCTTGCTGCTTGAGTTAAAATGTCAAGACCGACTCACCTAAGATCTTGCATCAACGTGCTCTAAGTCACAAATTACATTAATTTTGGGAAGAAATCATTAGGTCGTTGCTCCTTCTCTCCATGAACGAATTCAATACTCAAATTCAGTATATCTTGCGCTTTATTTGCATATGGTATATTTACTTTTGAGTCTTTCAATTGTAAATAATGAGTCACCAATGCAAACTTGCTCGATAAATGGTATAAGGTTACCATTTTTATCAAGCGACTCTTTGCCCAATATTTATACCTTATCTGCACGTTTCTTATTAAAATCAAATAATGTGAATGAAGTATTTTTTTTCATTACAATTCTTTATAAGGATTATGTTCAGGAAGCCTAATGAGTTCTTTTATATCAACTTCCAGACATTGAGCTATCTGTATTAATGCTTCTAAAGGTGGTTGACAAGCATTGGTACACCATTTGGAAATGGTTGCTTGGTCTCTACCAAGTTTCTCTGCAAGCCATTTGTTCGTTTTCCCCTTTTCTGCAAGCATAACTTTTATACGATTAAGATTTTTCTCAGCCATTGCGTATATTATTATTGTTTTCGGTTGCAAAGATACTCATTCTTCTCCAAATATCGTTTGTTAAATCCGAAAATCATTATAAAAAGCGGAAAATAATTTGTCTAATTAGAAATTCCGTTGTTTTTTGCATGATTTACAGTGACTCTTTCCCTCGATATCATGCATATCAGTATATTCTGTTAAAAGGAAAACAGATGTGCCTACTTATAATTTTTGGAGTTGATTTATGAATACCAAAATCGGAAAATTGCCGTTGTTTTCAGTGTTAATTTATGTTTTCTCATGCTTTCATTTTGTGGTTTCTCAATTATGTTGTTCCTAATTTGTTTCTTTTATCTACATTATGTCTAAAACAACATTGATTATCAGTGTATTACGACTAATCAGCAAGATTTCAAGAAAAAGTAATTATGGGAACACGTTTACCCGCTAAACTTTGGTTGGATGAAGTAGAGGACTCTTGTATGTCGCAGATTATGGATTTGACTTCACTGCCTTTTGCATTTAAACATATTGCCATCATGCCTGATGCGCATGCGGGAAAAGGAATGCCTATTGGCGGTGTGTTGGCTACCAATGGTGTGATTGTTCCCAATGCTGTGGGAGTGGATATCGGTTGTGGTATGTGTGCGATTAAGACGAATCTAAAAGCGGAAGGTTTTAGTTATACGGATTTGACTTCCATTATGTCGAAGATTCGTGCAGTTGTTCCTTTGGGATTCGATCATCAGAATAAAAAGCAGGATCAGGAATTGCTTCCGCAAGGATTCGACTTTGAAGAGATGCCTGTTTTGAAGAATCAGTACGAGGCTTGTTTGAAGCAGATAGGAACTCTGGGAGGTGGAAATCACTTTATTGAGATTCAAAAAGATACCGCGACGTCTGATGTTTGGGTGATGATTCACTCCGGAAGCCGTAACATTGGTTTGAAGGTTGCCAATCACTATAATAAGATTGCGCAATATTGGAATGAGAAATGGTATTCTGAAATGGTATCGGGACTAGCTTACCTGCCAATGGAGACACAGATGGCAAAGGATTATTTCCGTGAAATGAATTACTGTGTGGCCTTTGCCTTTGCCAACCGTCAGTTGATGATGACTCGTATTTGTGAAGCCATCCAGGCAGTGAAACCTGAAACGGACTTTGATCCTATGATTAATATTGCCCACAACTATGCAGCTTGGGAGAATCACTTCGATCAGGATGTGATTGTACACCGAAAAGGTGCTACGCGTGCCTATGAGGGCGAGATCGGTATTATCCCCGGATCTATGGGTACCAAGTCTTATATTGTTGAGGGACTGGGTAATCCGGAGAGTTTCAAAAGCTGTTCGCATGGTGCAGGTCGATTAATGGGAAGAAAGGATGCCTGTCGCCGTTTGTCACTGGATGAAGAGAAGGAGAGAATGGATCAGCAAGGTATCATTCACGGACTTCGTTCGCAGAACGAACTGGATGAAGCACCGGGAGCTTATAAAGATATTGCGCAAGTGATAGCGAATGAGCGGGACTTGGTGAAGCCGTTGGTGGAGCTGGCTCCAATGGCGGTGATTAAGGGATAATGTCATGCCATGTTTAAAGGAGTATCTAGCGTATGGACATAAAAAAAGGAGCAACGCCTTGCTCCAACCTTTGTTAACCTTAAATCTAATACTATGAAAAACACAATGCAAAGATACAGACTATTGCGAAATTAGCAAATAATCCAAGAAAAAAAGTATGTTTTATAACATTGATTAAGAATTGGTTTTCTCAATTCAATTTTTATTAAGAGATTTGACAGACCACATGTGAAGAATCAACTCTCTACCACCGTATGCTTCTTAGAGTAGATTTAATGAGTGGCAATATACCACGCTGTTTCGTTCTTTTTTGAAGCACCCGGATTAGTGCTTGGGTCGGAAATCGTGATTCCGGAGAAAGTATTGATATCAATTCTTTCTCCATAGTAGGAGGAAGAGATTGCTGTAAAATACTGTTTGGTATTCCTTTTAAAGGGTACAGCGCGTTTCAGCTGCTCGTTGAATTGTTCTAATAGATCCGGATCGGAACATAGTTTGGAAACGTAATCACCGTAATCAAAGAATATGGTAGGCGTATATCCGTCTAATCTTTGTAATTCGCCCGTTAATTCTTCGTTAAACGTATAACGCTGATTTATTTCTTTCATAATAGCCGCCAGGTTGTCTAATTCCGAGCAATCAGTAACACCGATTGTTCCGCAGGGAGTCACATAATTTGAATAAAAAGAATAGAAACCGTCACAGACCTTTTCGTAATCTATATTTCCGATTAAGTACTGGCCTATTTTGTCGTATGGCATCCCATAGGCCATTATTTCACTTGTAGAAGCTATCAAGTGGCTTGTTACGTTTTTAAGGTCATAGGCAACCTCTACCGTAGACATATAGCAGTCATCGAAAAGTATATATTCCATCTTTAGGCCCGCGTTCGAAATACCTCCGGCAAGCGTAGTAATATCAGTTTGATATTTCGTTTGTGTTCCTCCAAAAAAACGTGTCATCGGTGCATGTTCATACTCCCAGTGCTTTTTACTAATCTGCAAGCTGCTGCGTGAAACTGCTCTCGATACAGGTATCCATCCCATTCCGTGGCATCCGATAATCATTGCATATCGTTTGGCGGGAGCATAGGTTTGTACATCGTTCAAAATAGAAGTGATGCCCTCTGCAGTTGTATAGGTAGGATCCGGATAATCGTAGTTTTTTAAAGTCTTCTGTACACCTTTGCCATTCTCATAGACAAGTTCGGAGAGAGTGGCTTTAGTGGCCGATGTACATATAAATACGATCACCCGTTCATTCTTCAATATATTGTTTCCGATGATACTTTTCAAATCGGCAATGTTCTGATAGAAAAAAGAAGTGAGATTGTTCGACCAGGGTAGATACATGAACACCGTCTGTTCATTATTCGAACGAACAACAGGATCAGTCGGATCGGGATCTGTCGGATCAGTAGTTGAGTCATCCGTTTGCCTTGTAGTTGGAGAGGTAGAAACAGGATCCTCTTTCTCACATGAAATCATGCCAAAAGAAAGAAATAATACAAAGAGGATTGATTTCATCAGACGATAATATGGTTGCATTGTTTCCATTATTCTACAAGGATTAAATAATCTTTTTATATGTAACGTAAAAAGAGAACCTTTTGATCTGTCTTATCGAGACATAATTGACATCTCTCTTTTTGCAAAGTTATTGAAAAATAGCGTAATTCCTATATTATCATGAATAAGAAAAAGGAGAGAGCTTACGTATAGACATAAAAAAAGGAGCAACGCCTTGCTCCAACCTTTGTTAACCTTAAATCTAATACTATGAAAAACACATTGCAAAGATACGGAATATTGCGAATTTAGCAAATATTCCAAGAAAAAAAGTATGTTTCATAACATAGATTAAGAATTTGATATTCCAATTCAAATTTTATTAAGACTTTTTGATTGCTTTATCTTCCTCTAATCCCTTTGACATATACTTTCAATTAGGTATCCTGAAATCATTCGGAGAACAACCTGTGATTTTCTTAAATAACCGGCTGAAATACTGTGGATTCTGAAAACCCAGCTCTTGCGTTATCTGATTGATTGTTTTATCAGTATTCACCAACCAATCTTTGGCAATCTCGAAGCGTTTGAACTCGATATACTCTTTAAATGATTTCCCCGTTTCATACTTCAGTAAGTCGTTGAAATATTCAGGAGACAAATGAAGCGGGTTCGCACAATACTTATGTGAAAGTATATCGACAGTCGGTACCTGTTTCGTTTCAAAATGGTTATTTATGATTTTATCGAATTGTTTGATAATCGTTTTATTCGCTTCATTACGTGTAATGAATTGGCGTTCGTAGAAACGGATACAGTAATCCAGCAATAGTTCTATATACTTGGAAACTATCTTCTTGCTATGTCGGTCAATGCAACGTTCGAGTTCCTGGTTTATTTTATCCATAAACTCCAGAATGATTTGCTTCTCGCGCAAAGATATATGTAATGCTTCTTCAGGCAGATAAGAGAAGAAAGTATAGTTATGTATATTAAGTCCGAGCGGAGTGCCACAAATCAGATCGGGATGAAAAGCCAATATCCATCCTTTGGAAGGAAAATTCTTACTGTTTTCCTTCATATTGATAGACTCTCCGGGACTAAGGAAGAGCAAAGTACCATCCGAAAAATCATAATACTGGTGACCATACATATACGCTTCACATTTACACTCACTCAATAGAATCGTATAAAAGTCGAACTTGATGCCCGTATGAGCTGACAAGTCAGCCTTTGAGAGATCGATGACACTTACCAGCGGGTGTAGTGTCTTACTCCCCAGGCAACAATTGCATTGATGCACGGTTCCTATTTTGAGTACTTTATCTCCCATGATGTTGAGACTCCTGTATCTAAAATACGTCTAGTTTTTTTGTTTATATTCGTTCGGGGTGCAGCCGACATGCTTTTTAAATAACCGACTGAAGTGCTGTGGATATTGAAATCCCAGTTCATAAGCTACCTGGCTGACAGTTTGAACACCTTCCAGTATTCTTTCTTTGGCCAGTTCGATAATCCGGCACTGGATATATTCCTGTGCAGTTTTTCCGGTTTCCTTCTTTATCAGGTCCCCGAAATAATTAGGAGAGAGGCATGCCTTGTCTGCAAAGTATTTCACGGATGGCAGTCCTTCGGTCATTGCCACCTGATTTTGGAAATATTCGTCCAGTAATTGCTCGAATTTAACGACTATATCTTTATTCGCCTGATTGCGTGTAATGAACTGCCGTTCGTAGAAACGCATACAGTAATCCAGTAGCAGTTCGATATTCCGTACGATAAGTTGCTTGCTATGCTTGTCGATAGTATGCTCCAGTTCGAGCCGGATTTTATGTATGCAATCGGTTACGATTTCTCTTTCCTGATCTGAAAGATGCAATGCCTCATTTACCTCGTAAGAGAAAAATGTATAGTTTTTGATATTCTGTCCTAATGAAGTTCCACGGATTAAATCGGGGTGGAATAAAACGCCAATCGACTTGGTACGGGGAGCCGTTCGGTTACGGTTGTCTATTCCGCTCACTTGTCCCGGTGCCATACAGACAACCGTTCCTTCCTGATAATCGTAATTCTTACGTCCGTATGTGAGATCCCCGCATTTGGCATCTTTCAGGAACAGACAATAGAATCCGATGTTCATACGGATATACTCAACCGACTTGGTAGCTTTTGAGAAGTCGATTACATTAACTAAAGGGTGCAATGTCTCCAGTCCAAACAACTGGTCATACTGATCGACGGTTTCAATTTTTGTTATTTCATCCATATGCTTTGTTATTAATCTGATACAAAGATAAAACATTTGGAGGTATCTTTTTTATTTCACCTCAAATCCGCAACTAAGCTCTTCAGCGTCCTTCTTGCGTCTAAACGTCCTCT
>OGYH01003599.1_pt1 | contig 10012 bp, 7 predicted proteins | sample 1576511 | NCBI WGS metagenome assembly OGYH01 (sample SAMEA3541522, study PRJEB24748) | human gut metagenome | biome: human gut; feature: human-associated habitat; material: faeces | place: China | collected 2012 | reverse complement strand
GGCGTCTTCAGCCCGTTTTATCACCAGATAGGGAAAGGGCGGGGTATGGATTGCCTTCGGGGAGTGCCGTTCCCGAACTTGAAGTCACCCGTGAGGGAGCGCGTCAAGACGGAAAAGGGAGGATGCCCGGCGTTGTTCGGGGGCCTCTTTACGTTCGCCAGAAGTTTTTTGAGCCCCCGGTGCTGTTTCGAAGGCTCGCCAAGCCTCCGTTTTATGGATACGGCGTGTACCGCGGCCGTAACCAAGAATGGAATACAGTCAATAGGATGGGAGGGGGAAGCATGGATTCGGCCCTCCCGCCGCATGAAGGCAGCCCGCTGAACTCCAGCGGGCTTTCCTTTTTCTGGCTATCCCATCATCCCCGCTAGATACTTTTCAGGGATACGGTCTGGAACCCGTCGGCGCTCCGCCCGTTGGGGGATTTCCTCTCCGCCGTATCCGTTCGGAATGCGTCACACGGTTGCCCATCTTTTCCGTCCGTAATCTACCGCATCTGTTGGAATAGCATTCGCGCCCCCCAGTCTTTTCCACGCTCGAAGGGGCGGCGTGCTATCCCACACGGAGGCGCTTGTCCCCCTCTCCTGTTTCGCCGGAAAAACAGGCGGGTGAGCAGAGGCTTCCGTTGTCCTTCCCCCTCGGCATTTTTTCCGGCTTTTTCTTTCGCCTTTCACAGCGCGCCATCCTGTCAATCTTCCTTTTTCCGTTCCGCATCCGTTTCCTTGCGCGGGCAGGTTGCGGTCCCATCTTGGGATCCTGGCGGTGTGTTTTCGTGCCCTGAATGCCTGTCGGCAAAGGAGTCCGGAAACTGCGTTGCCGTAACTGTGCGGCATACCTGACTGAAAATAGAGAGAATGGCATAAAGGGCACCGTATTTTCATGTGGTGAGAATTTTTTCTCAATGAGATGCGAAAAGAGAATTTCAGGATGAGAATAATGTGCCTGCAATGATAAAAAATCTGTAACAATAGTGAGATGCGGAGTATGCGCCGTATGGCACAAAAATCGCATTAGAAAAAATGTCCGGTTACACGGAGAAGATGTGAAACCTTTTATGATAACAGGAGAAGTTTCATGGAATGGAATCCCGAAGTTGTACGCCGTGTTCGTGGGGCCATGCAGGACAGGGCCCGCTCTCAGGCCTGTCTGTTCAAGGCGTTTTCCTCAGTAATGACCCGCGAACAGGCCGAAGCCCTCGCCCGTGAGGGGATTGCCGAATACGGCCGCATCCGTGCCGGGCGCGACGGGCGCAAGCTGGCTCCCGAAGACTGGATGAACGAACACTACACCATGATGGGCGGCGTATTCGAGACGGAAATTTCCGACACCGAAGAATACTGCGAAATGAAGATGCACTACTGCCCCCTCCTCGAAGAATGGAAAAAGATGGGGCTTTCTCCTGAAGATCAGGATCTTTTCTGTGACGTGGCTATGGAACTGGATCGCAACCGCGCCAAGGAGCACGGCATCCCGTGCGATATCGTGGAACGCCTCGGCAAGGGCGACCCCTTCTGCCGCGTCGTGCTGTGGAAAAAGAAGAAGGATTGACCGGGACGGCGGGCTTTTTCGCCTGATCGCCCGACTCCCCGGAAAACGGAGGGCATACGCTCCCGCTTTCCGGGGGGCGAGGCCTCAACAACAAAGGAATTCCATGAAAAACCTCAACGATATTTTTTCCGGCGCGGTTCTTCTATGCCTTTGCGCGGTGGGGGCTTACGAAGTGTCGGCCTCCATCGCCCCATCCGATGGGGAGGTTGTCGGGGCGGACGCGCTGCCCACGCTGGCCCTCGGCGGCATGGCGCTGTGCGGGATTTTCCTCATCCTCCAAGGGCTGCTGAGGAACCGGCCCGGCCGTAGTTGGGGAAACCGATCCGCCGTCATCAAGACCCTTCTCTTTTTCGGTTTCTTCGTCATGTACCTGTCCGGCATGATCTGGCTCGGCGACTGGCTCGTGGAGCAGAGCTGGTTCCCGTGGCCGCACAACGGCGGATTTACGATCTCCACGTTCCTGTTCCTGCTGTTCTCCCTGCCCCTTCTGGGACGCCGGAATCCTGTTGAAATCATGGGAGTGGCGGCGCTGACCACGGGAGCGCTGCTGTATGCCTTCGGATACTTCTTTCAGATCATGTTGCCGTAGGAGGACACGATGTCCGAGGTTTTTGCTGGGATAGAAGCGGCCTTGAGTTTCGGTTCGCTGATAGCCAACGTCACCGGGGTTTCTTTGGGCATCCTGTTCGGGGCCATGCCGGGCCTGACGGCGGCGATGGGCGTAGCCCTGCTCATCCCGCTTTCCTTCGGGATGCCGCCCGTGGAGGCTTTTTCCATGCTGCTCGGCATGTACGCCGGGGCCATTTACGGGGGATCGATCACGGCCATCCTCGTCGGCACGCCGGGCACGGTGGCCGCCGCCGCGACCCTGCTCGAGGGCCCGAAGCTGACCGCCAAGGGGCAATCGCGCAAGGCGCTGGAAATGGCCACGTTCGCCTCGTTTTTCGGGGGCATCTTCAGCGCGGTCGCTCTGGTGACCTGCGCGCCGCTGCTGGCGACCGCCGCCATGTCGTTCGGCCCGGCCGAATATTTCGCACTGGCCGTTTTCGCGCTCACGGTGGTGGCGACCCTGTCTTCAGGGGCCATGTGCAAGGGGCTTGCCGCCGCATTCGTGGGCCTTTTCCTTTCAACGGTGGGGATCGATCCGGTTTCCGGCGATTTCCGCAACACGTTCGATGTGCCGGAACTGTTCAACGGCATCTCGCTGGTGCCCGCGCTCGTCGGGCTTTTCGCGGTATCGCAGGTGCTCCTGTCCCTTGAGGATGTCTTCCTCGGCAAGAGCGGGATCGTCAAGGAGGGCAAGCTGTCCAATCAGGGGCTGACGCTCGGGGAAATCTGGACGAACAAGTTCAACCTGCTGCGCTCCTCGGCACGCTCATCGGCATCATCCCGGCTACGGGGGCCAGCGCCGCGACTTTCATCGCCTACGGCGAAGCCAAGCGCTTCTCGAAGCATCCCGAAGCGTTCGGCAAGGGGACGCTGGAAGGCGTGGCCGCGACGGAAAGTTCCAACAACGGTGTGACCGGCGGGGCGCTCATCCCCCTGATGACGCTGGGCGTCCCCGGAGACGTGCTCACCGCCATCCTGCTCGGCGCGCTGATGATCCAAGGCCTGACGCCCGGCCCGCTGCTTTTTCAGGAGTACGGCGCCACGGTCAACGGCATCTTCGCGAGCTTCTTCGTCTCCAACATCCTTATCCTTGTGGTCGGGCTCATCGCCGTGCGCATCCTCGGCAAGGTCGTCCTCGTGCCTACGGCGATCCTCATGTCCGTCGTGCTCACGCTGTGCGCCATAGGCAGTTTTGCGGCCAACAACTCCACGTTCGACATCGGCGTAATGGCCGCCTTCGGGCTGCTTGGCTACCTGATGCTCAAGGCGGGGTTCCCCCAGCCGCCCATGCTGCTCGCCATGATCCTCGGCCCGCTCGCGGAATCCAACTTCCGCCGGGCGCTGTCCCTCTCCCGCGACGATTTCAGCACCTTTTTCACCAGCCCCATATCCTGCGTCATATTGGCCGTCAGCGCCTGCGTCGTCCTCAAAACCATTTGGGACGAATACAGGGGATGCAAGCGCGAGGCGGTCTGATCCATCCACACTTTTTTTCAGGAGGAGCCTTCATGAAGAGGAATCTGTCCCGGATGTTCCGCACCGGCGTTGCCGCAGCCGCGGCCCTGCTCTGCGCCATGCCGTTCCAAGCTGCGGCCGAAGACTACCCGAGCCGCCCGATCACCCTGATCATGCCTTTCGGTGCGGGCAACGCCCCCGACACCGCCGCCCGTATTATCGGCGACTACCTGCAGCGCAAGCACAACATCACGCTGCTCATCACCAGCAAGCCCGGCGGCAGCGGCATCCCCGCTACGCTCGAAACCGTCCGTGCCCGTCCCGACGGCTATACCATCAGCCTCACCTCGGCCAACGTGCTGACCGTCGTCCCGCAATACAAGAAGTGCGGTTTCACCTATAAGGATCTCGCCCCGGTGGCGCAGGTCAACGTCTTCACGATGGGCTGGGGCGTCCGCGCCGATTCCGGCATCGCCAGCGTGCAGGATCTCATGGACAAGGCCAAGGCCGAACGCGGCAAGTACAGCCTCGCCAGCCCCGGCGCGTTTACGGCCCAGCGCTTCTACCACGCCAACGTGATGAAGCTGTTCCCCGAATCCGACCTCCCCTATGTGGCCTACAACGGCGGCGCGGAAATCGTGACGGCGCTCCTCGGCAACCACATCTCCGCAGGGTTCACGCCCGTGGTGAACTTCAAGCCTCACAAGGACATCCGCGTCATCGCCGTGTGCGGCGCCCAGCGCGATCCCAACTATCCCGACGCGCCCACGTTCAAGGAAATGTTCGGCAACGGTTTCGTGTTCGACTCCGTGTACGGCATCGTGGCCCCGCTCAAGACTCCCAAGGATCGCATCGAACGCCTCCAGAGCCTGATCAAGGAAGCTCTCAGCGATCCCGACGTGCAGGCCAAGTTCGCCAAGGTCAACATGACCACCAACTACCTCCCCGCCGACGAATTCGGCAAGGTCATCGAAGGGTACTACAAGCTCTTTGAGGAGCCTATCCGCAAGGCTAAGGAAGCCGAAAAGAAGTAAAGGCAAGCCCTTCGTCAGGAAGCCGTCCTCAGGGGCGGCTTTTTTGTTTGGGGGCCAGCACGGGCGGCGTCAAGGGGGGCCTCCCTCCCGCTTGGCGGTTTTCGCCGGGGCGCGGGAGGCGTCCGTATGCCGAAACGCCCGGCAGCCGTTTTTCCCGCGGACAGCCACGGGCGCATCTGGGGATGGGTATCGCCCGCAACCCGATGCGGCCCTTTTGCAGGGGGAGGGCGGAAACGGCGGAGCCCCTTCAAGAGCAGGCGATGGAGGCCCGGTTCCGCTCTTGAAGACATGCGAAGGGCCTCCCCCCGGCGCAGCGGTGCTGTTGCATGAGAAGGTCCCGGCAGCCCCCGCCGTCCAAAGGCAGCCTCTCAGAATCGGTTTCCGCCACCCGCTTTGGGAACAACAAAAAATACGGTTTCTCTTTTTTTCACCTTTTCGCTTGTCTTTTTCTCATGCAGGTGAGAAACTCAAAAGAGTAACTATAAAAGTAAGATACATCGATAAAACATATAGATTTGCCTATTTGGAGACACCTATGAGATCGGAAATCCATGCCGCTGTCCCCCTGTGGATCAACACCCCTCTCGAACCTCCCCTCCCATCGGGTTCCCCCGTCACCGAGCGTTGGCGCCTCGTGCAAAAGCATCTTCCCCCGTTGGCGGAGCTGCTGGACGTGGAAATCGTGATCATGAACGCGGAAGGCTACTGCGTGGGGGGAACCGGCCCCTACCTTCGCGGTGTCGGGTTCCGGATGCCCGCGGACAATGCGCTGACCTACAGCCTGCGTTCCGGCCAGAGCTCTATGGTGCTGACGCCCGGCAAAGAAGAAGTCTGCCGTACCTGCTCCGGCAAGGGGGCCTGCGCGGATGTGGCCAATTTCACGGGGCCGGTGGTGATAGAAAACGAAATCGTCGCGGTCGTGCAGATCGTGGCCTTCACCGACAATCAGCGCGCCGAGCTGCTGATGAAGTCGGAAAAGGCTTTCGAGCTCATCAGCCAGATCATCGGTTTCGCATGGGCCCGCGGACGCGACGTGGAACCGCTCCCCGAACAACCGCGCGATGACCGTTTTCCCAGCATCATCGGCGAGAGCAAGGCCATCTTGCGGCTCAAGGCGGCTATCCTGAAGGCCGCCGGCACGAACGCCACCGTCCTTATCCAAGGGGAGTCGGGGACGGGCAAAGAGTTGATCGCGCAGGCGGTCCATGACAACAGCCCCCGCCATACGGGGCCGTTCGTCGCCATCAACTGCGGGGCCATCCCGGAATCGCTCATGGAAAGCGAGCTGTTCGGCTATGAGCCCGGCGCGTTTTCCGGCGCGAACAGCGGGGGCCAAAAGGGGCTTCTGGAACAGGCGCACACGGGTACCTTCTTCCTCGACGAGGTATCCGAAATGCCCGTGTCGCTTCAGGTCAAGCTGCTGCGTGTCTTGCAGGAGCGCGTTGTCCGGCGCGTCGGCGGGAAGGTCAACCACAGCGTGGACATCCGCATCATCGCCGCCAGCAACAGGAACCTTCGTGAACTGGTGGCGCAGGGGGCATTCCGTGAAGACCTGTTCTTTCGGCTGGACGTGATCCCCCTGTTCGTGCCCCCGCTCCGGGAGCGGCAAGGCGACATCCGGTTGCTGGTGGCCCATTTCCTCCAGTCGTTCAGCCGCGAACGGGGCTGCACCTACCGGGTCGCCACCGAACTCATGCACGCTTTCGAGGCCTACCCGTGGCCCGGCAACGTGCGCGAACTGAAAAACTTTGTGGAATACGGGGTCGGGTTTTGCGAGCACGGCGTCCTGACGCTGGATCTCATGGATTCCCGCTTCAAGACGGCAAGCCCCCCTCCCGTCAAAACGGAAAAAGGTATGCCGTCCCCACCGCCGGGGCCTGCCCGCGATACGGCGGAATACGACAGGATCATGCAGCTCCTCGGGCGCTACGGGCAGCACACGGAAGGGAAAAAACGGACGGCCTCCGAACTGGGGATCAGCCTTGCCACGCTTTACCGCAGGATGGGGCAGCTAGGCATCACGGCGAGAAAGCACGCGAGATGACTGCGGGCTCGCCTTTTCGCATGGATACGGCGGCAACCGCCCGTCCTGTCGCAACCCCCTGCATGGCGGGTCATTGCCTGTTCCAGGCCTTGGGCGCCTTCAACAGGCCTGCGCAAAGGAGGGAGGGGCCGCCTTCCCTTCCGTCATTTCCAACCCGCCCCAGTCCGCCTCGAAAAACATCAAACCCGGCTGTGCCTCCTCCCATGCGCTGCCGGGGGACATGGCGGGGAGGACGGGTAGCGCGGGGATAAGCGAAACGGGCGAACCCGTAAGGCTGGGCAGGAGGATGGACAGGATGTCTGTCGCTCTATCGAACGGGATCGCCCCATGCAGGAAACAGCCATAGCGGATGGGGTGGCAAACGGCTTTCCCTTGAAGGGTATCGGTATCCGGTTTCTGGGGCCCCACAGCCCCTATAAGAAGATGTCTTCTTGGGGGTATGCGGCAGGCGGGTTGCGGCGAGGCAAAAACGGTGGAAGGCGCATTGAGGAGTGCCATCAAGCGGTTTCGATTTGCAGCGGACAGGTTGGGGGATGCTTTTTCGGGTACAAAAAAAAGGACTCATGATTATTCATCATAAGTCCTTCAAAATTCTGGTGCGGCTGGAGAGATTCGAACTCCCGGCCTACAGGTTCGTAGCCTGTTGCTCTATCCAGCTGAGCTACAGCCGCATCACGAGAAAGAGGTATAGTCGGACGGCCCGGTTCCGTCAAGCGTTTTTTGGGGAACTCCCGCGAAAAAAATCTCTCCTGTGCGGAAAGAAATATCTTTTTCACTATAATATCATGCTATTATCTGTTTTTATCTTCTTGAAAAAAGACAAGAAGCACAGCTTCCGTATGAGGCTGCCGGGGGATTGGGCCGAGGGATTCAATGACAGCGGGAGGTTGAAGTGGGAAAGGGGAGGGGCGTACTCCTTTGGAAAGCGTCCCCCTCCCTTCCTCAATGTGTCTAAAACTCCGGCGGAAGCTGGAGCATTTCCTCGTACGTGAATACGGGGCCGTCCACGCACATATAATGGCTCCCGACCTTGCAGTGCCCGCACTTGCCGATGCCGCAGTGCATGTTGGTTTCGAGGGCCGTGTAAATGTCCGAGGGCTTCATGCCGAGCTGCATGAGGTCGCGGGCGACGGCCTTGATGCGGCGGGCGGAGGCGCAGATGATCGCCGAGGTGTTTTTCCAGTCGAGGCCGAGGCCGGGCAGCAGGTCGTTGATGTAGCCGATATGCGCATCCACCTGATCCGTAGGCTTGGAGAGCGAGTAGTGCACCTCGACGCCGGGGACTTTCGCCCATTCGCGCAGGTCGTCCTTGAGCAGCAGCCCGTCATAGGTCGAAGCGCTCGCCATAATGGCGATGCGCCCGAAGTCCGGCTTGTTTTCGATGGCCCGGACCAGCGTTGCGCGCACGGGCGCGTGCCCCACGCCGGAGCCGACGACCAGCAGATCGCGGCCTTTCAGCGTCTCGTAGGGCAGGGGCACGCCGAACGGCCCACGCAGCCCCATCATGTCCCCGACCTTCAGGTTGTGCATGGCCGTGGTGACCTTGCCGACCTTTTTGACGTAGAAGGTGAAGGCATCCTTCACGCGGTCGCTGAACGGCACGGAAATGGCGATTTCCCCCGCGCCGAACACGGTCAGCATGAAAAACTGGCCGCGCAGGGCGGGGCGGCCTTGATTGGGGCGGTCGCGGTAGCGGACCGTAAACCGCTTGATGCCCTTGGCTTCCTCAAAAATATCGATGATCTCCGCTACGAGCGGCGTATACGGCTGCGGGTCGAACAGGCGTTCTTCGCGCTCGTAGTGCACGTTGACCGCCGGGGCGGGGGCTTCCAGCACCTCGTGGGGCGTCCGTTCCTTCATCCGGGCCATGATGTCCACCATATCGATGGAAGCCGGGCAGACGGCCGCACACCGTCCGCATCCGGTACAGCCCTTCATGCCGAAACGCTCTTCGATATATTGCAGCTTGTCGTAGATCCGGTAGCGCACAGCCGAAGTCTTGGAGCGCGGGTTATGGAATTCCGCGTTCCGGGTGAACGATACCGACTGGCACGAGTCCCAGACCCGGACGCGGGTGCCGGAATGGGGCGTGTCCTGCTCCTCTTCGGTGGTGAAACAGGTACAGGTGGGGCAAACGCGCGTGCATCCGGTACAGGCGATGCAGCTTGAGGCGATGGCGTCCCATTCTTCGTCCTTGAAGTGCGCGGCAAGCACCTGCCGGACCGTGGACGTGTCCAGCGTGCGGCGGAACGTCTTCAGCGCGTCTTCCTGCAACGCTTTCTTGCGTCTGCGGCCCGTGAATTCGAGGTCGCGGTACAGGAGCGGCGCGACGTGCGACAGGAGCGCCTTGCCCCGGTCCGATCCCGCCTCCACCCAGTACCAGTCGTTCTCTCCCTTCTCCCCTTTCTTGTGGTCGGGCCCGTAATCCGGGGTCAGAAGCAGGTCATACCCCTTGCCCGCCTGCATCCCGTATTCGGTGTGGGCGGTGATTTCCGCGAACGGCCCGGTACCCATCGAGGCGCAGTAGCATTCCGGCCCGGCCTCAAGGCAGTTCACGGCGACGATGAACACGTGCTGGCGGCGCAAATGGTAATTGATGTCGTGGTGCTCGCCGAGAAAAAAGCGATCCATGTAGGCCAGCCCGTACGTGTCGCAGGGCCGCAGACCGAACAGGATCTTGTCTTCTTCCTGCAAGGATGACGAAGACGGCGCGCTGATGGCGGTACAGGTCTTCTCGTTGCCTTCCCAGCGGAACAGCTCCTCGCGCTCGCCGAAGACGAATCCCTTGGGCGCGACGATCAGGTTGGTGTATTCGTCCGGCTCCATGAACCGGACCTCTTTCCGGGTACGGCGCGACCAGATGCGCATCTGCGCGTTGTCCGGGCTTCCGCTCGGGACGAATACCGAATACCGCGCCGACCAGCGCGTCAGTATTTCGGGGAGATCCGATGCTTTGAACTTGAACATGAGGGCTCCTGGGGGAAAGGCGGGAATACGGGGATGGGAAACCTGCCGGAGAAGGGGTATCCCTCCCCCGCCCCGTTTCCCAAGGCTTTCGACTGATGGGGAGGCTGCACCCCGCTTGTTTCAATAGGCTCAATCATTAGAATATGGTGGTTTTATCTCCACAGTATGGTGAACATACGGCCTTTTTCTCCAGTTTTTCCATCGGCGGGCGTCATGGCTGAGGCATTGTATTGGTTATCCCTTTGGAACTTCAAGAAAGAATTAACCATTTCCTATAACCCAGCCTTTCAAAAACACTGCCGGCCAGTTGAATACACGGCAACCCGTTGTCCCAAAGGAAAAACCGCGAACAGGGATT
>OGYH01003598.1_pt1 | contig 10013 bp, 6 predicted proteins | sample 1576511 | NCBI WGS metagenome assembly OGYH01 (sample SAMEA3541522, study PRJEB24748) | human gut metagenome | biome: human gut; feature: human-associated habitat; material: faeces | place: China | collected 2012 | reverse complement strand
TTCGTTTCACAAATGAACTTAATGACCTGCATACTAGCATCCTCGCAGGCAAAGAGGAAGCCGCGGTTGACGGCTTCGCGCGTTTCGTCATCGCCGTCGCGGACGCGCGCGCTTCGCCGCTTACGTCCCCCTCTTCGTTGACGAATCCCTGAAACTGTCTATTGACGCTCCGTCAACCAGGGGCGTATGCTGCGCTCATCAGGGGATCGTACGAAACACGCCGCCATGGCGGCGAACCGCAGGATCGTTCAAGCGAACGGGGCAAGGAGGGCGGCATGGCAACCTCGAACGAGAAGGCGCGCAACGCGGCATCGGCCGAGCGTCGAGCCGACATCGTGGCCGCGGCCCGCGAGCTGTACGAGGAGCAGGGGCTCTCGAAAACCTCCGTGCAGGACATCACCAACCGCATGGGCGTGGCGCGCTCGCTGTTCTACCATTACTTCCCTGACAAGGAGGCCGTCACCTCGGCCGTCCTCGACGACTACGTGGCCGACTTCATCGAGGCCACTCATTACTGGAACGCGCAACGGCACCCGGGCGACATCGAAAGCGCCCTTTCCAGCGTCGTAAAGCTCATGCGCCTCGGCGTGTTCGAGCACGACGCGTTCCGCCGCTCGCTAGCCTCGCACGAGAACGCAGCGCTTTACATCGACTTCGTGAACCGCGTGGCCGACCGCGTGGCCACGTACATCGTGGACACCACGGTGCGCGACTACGGCGCGCTGCACGAGATACGCATCGAGCACGTCTACGAGACGTTCTACGTGCTCATCGTGGGGCTGGTGAGCTATCTGCGCTCGCATCCGGATGTGGAGGACGAGGTGCTCATCGACGTCGTCACCCGCATGCTCAACATCGAGCAGGCCGAGGAGGCCCGCGAGCTCGCCTAATTCGGGGTTCCGCACTGCTTCTGGTTGGAAGGTCGGCGATCTTGCCAAGCTGCTCTGGCGCTCTTCGCGGCCGGATCCTGCGTCGCGCCGCCGTTGCGCGGCGGTATGGCGAATCGGTTACGATCTGTGCGCCGCGCCGCCTATCGGCTATCATCTTACTCGTAAGGTAACGGGCCCGCCCGCGTAAGCGGCGGGCCCGTGCGCGATTGCGGGAAGGAGGGGCCATGGACATCAAACGAGTGCTGGCGAGCGCGCCTCGCGACCACGACCCGGGCGCTGCCCGTCCGCTGCTCACGCGCTGGGGCGAGGCGTTGGATCCGGAAACCGTGCGCGGCGAGCACCCGCGCCCGCAATTCGCCCGCGACCGCTTCATATCCCTCAACGGTTGGTGGGACTACGCTTTCGTTCCCATGGGAGCTCATCGTACCGTGCGGCCGCCCGATGCGTTCGACGGGCGCATCCTCGTGCCCTTCTCGCCCGAGTCTCTGCTGTCGGGGGTGGGTCGCCAGCTTCAGCCCGACGAGCTCCTGTGGTACGTGCGCCGAGTGTCCGTCCCCGCCATGGGCGAGGGCGAGCGCTGCCTGCTGCATTTCGAGGCTGTGGACTTCGCCTGCGCCTGCTGCGTGAACGGCCAGGTCGTGGGCACTCACGAGGGCGGGTATCTGCCGTTTTCCTTCGACATCACCGAGGCGCTGCGGGCAGAGAAGACAGCCGGCGAGGGGAGTGCGGAAGCGCGTTTCCAGGGCGCGGAAGCAATGACTGGGGACGTGGCGGTTGAAGGTGCCGGAGACGCGAAAAGCGACGCCTGCGGGGAGGGAAAGGCCGATCTCGAAGAGGCGGCCGACTTGGCTCCGGCGCCGCCGCGGGAGTTCGTGGTCGCCCTGTGCGTTCGCGACCCGAGCGATGCGGGCACCCAGCCGCGGGGCAAGCAGAGACTCAAGTCGGGCGGCATCTGGTACACGGCCCAAAGCGGCATTTGGCAGCCGGTGTGGATGGAGGTCGTTCCCGCTCGCCGCGTGCTGGCCCTGGCGCTGCATCCCGATGCCGATGCCGGCATTCTGACGGCGGATGTCGATGTGAGCGGAGACGCGGGCCTGGTGCGCATCTACGTTTGCGACCCGACGGGCCGCCAGGTGGGCGCCGGCGCCGCTTTCGCCGAAGAGGGCTCGGTGCCGGTGGGGGTTGAATCCTCGGGGCAAGCGGGGCCGGCCCGTCGTGTGCGCTTGCGGCTCGATCTCGGCGAGGTGCGCCGCTGGAGCCCCGACGATCCGTGCCTCTACGATATCGTCGTGCGATTCGGCACCGATGCGGTGCGCAGCTACACCGCCTTCCGCACGGTGAAGGTGGCTCCGGACGGCGCCGGCCGCTTTCGCTTCTTCCTGAACGGCGAGCCGCTGCTTCTGCGCGGGGTGCTCGATCAGGGCTACTGGTCCGACGGCCTCATGACGGCTCCCTCCGACGAGGCGCTCGCCTTCGACATTCAGGCCATGAAGGACGCCGGCTTCAACATGCTGCGCAAGCACTTGAAGGTGGAGGCCGACCGCTGGTACTACCATTGCGATCGGCTCGGCATGCTGGTGTGGCAGGACATGGTGTCGGGCGGCGGCGCTTACGACGGGTGGGAAACCAGCTACAAGCCGACGCTGTGGCGCGGAAGTTGGGACGGCTACGAGGACACTTCGGCATCCCATCAGCGGCGCCTCGGTTCCGACGACGCCGCCTACCAGCGCCAATGGCTGCGGGAGTGCCGCGGCACGGTGACCCACTTGCGCGCTCATCCCTCGGTGGTCACCTGGGTGCTGTTCAACGAGGGCTGGGGGCAGTTCGACGCCCTGGCCTGCGCTGAGGAGGTTCACCTGCTGGATCCGACGCGTCCCATCGACGCCGTGAGCGGCTGGTACGACCAGGGCGCGGGCGACTTCCAGAGCGTGCACAACTATTTCCGTCCGCTTGCGGTCTACCGCGACCGGCGCGACCTGACGGGTTACGCGCGGCTGGCGGGCGGTCGTGCCTTCACGATTTCGGAATTCGGCGGAGTGGTTCACGCCGTGGCGGATCACAGCGCCTTTGCGGGCACCTACGGCTACGGGGCCACCGACACGCCGGCCGAATGGCGCACGGAGGTGCATCGGACGCTGGACGCTGCGGCGGCTTTGGAGGGGGCGGGGCTTTCCGCCTATGTATACACGCAGCTGTCGGACGTGGAGGAGGAGTGCAACGGCATCCTTACCTACGACCGGCGGGTGAACAAGCTGAAGGAGGACGGCGATGAGTGCGGTAGCGCTGAGATGTGATGCCGATGCCGACCGCATGTTGGCGCATCTGCGGGAGCGGTTCGCCGAGGTGTTCCCCGTGACGGGGTCGGCGGGCGACGGCGCCGGAGGAGACGCCGGCGGAAATCCCGACGAAGGCGCCGATGGAAGCGCTGACGCGGCCGTCCGGTTCGCGCCCGTGGCGGACCGGGGCTCTTTCGCGTTCGCCTCGGCGCCGGGGCGTCTGGAAGTGGCGGGCAACCACGTGGACCACCAGGGCGGCCGCGTCATCTCCTCGGCCATCGGCGAGCGAACGTGGGGGCTGGCGGCCGAGAACGGAGGACGCCTGGTGCGGGTGGCCATGGAGGGTTTCGGCACCGATGTGATCGACTTGGACGATGCGGACTGGCGGGCACCCCATGGTGTGGAGACCCAGTCCTCCGCCGCCCTTCTGCGCGGCATGCTGGCCGCTTACGATGAGGCCGGCGGCACGTTGCGCGGTTTCGATCTGGCCACCTGCTCGGAAGTGCCCGCCGGCTGCGGCCTGTCCTCCTCGGCCGCCTTCGAAGTGATGGTGGGCGCCGTTTTAGAGGGGCTGTTCGGCCCCGGGCCCTTCGCGGGCGTGTCAGCGTCGGCGACGGGCCAGGACGCTGCAGAAGGGGAGGGGGATTGCTTCGTTCCCCTGAATCCCGTGGCGCTGGCCTTGGCGGGCGTTACCGCCGAGCAGCGCTACTTCGGCAAGCCCTGCGGCGCTCAGGACCAGCTGGCCAGTGCCTGCGGCGGCACGGTGCTGCTCGATTTTGCGTCGGCGGTGCCCCAGGTGACGCCGCTTGCCTTCGACGCGACGGGCGTCGGCTACGCCGTGGTGCTCATCGATTCGCGCCAGGACCACTCGGTGCACACCGAGGAGTTCGCCTCCGTACCCGCCGACATGCGCATGGTGGCCAACCACCTGGGCGTCGCGCGCCTGGGAGACACGACCGCGGACGTGCTGCTCGCGAACCTGCAGGATGTTCGCGCGGCGCTGGGCGACGGGCGCGCCATGCGGGCGCTGCACTACTTCGACGAGGTGGCCCGGGTCGATCGGCAGCGTGAGGCTCTGGAGGCGGGGGATTTCCCGCTGTTTCTGAAGTGCGTGCGCCTGTCGGGGGCCTCGTCGGCCCAGTTTTTGCAGAACGTGTCCCCGCGCGATACCGGCTCCGGGGAGCGCCAGCCGGCCATGCTCATCCAGGGGCTGTGCGCGCACCTGCTCAGCGAAGAGGGCGCCTGGCGCATCCACGGCGGCGGCTTCGGCGGCTCGGTGCTGGCACTCGTGAGCCGAGGTCGCCGACTTCATGGAGACGATGGACAAGCTGCTCGGCTACCGCGCCTGTCGCGAGGTGGTCGTGGGCGGCCCCGGCGTGCTGGCGAGGCGGCTGTCGTGAGCGGAGTCGCAAGAGGCGTGGAAGGTGCCTCAGAGTATGCCGTGGACGAGCGCGGCAATCCTTTCTGGATATACAGTTCTCCGGCGGGGCCGCTGGAGATCACCATCAACCTGGCCAAGCCCGAAAAGGATCCGCGGGATATCGCCGCTGCTGCGGGGGCAACCCTCGGTGGCGCAGCGCTTGAGGCGACGCCCGCTGGGGAAGGCGAGGCTGCGGCGACAACGGTGGAGGGCGACGCGAGGAAAGGGGCTCCCTCTGTCCCGACGACCTGCGACTTGTGCTGGGAGCCGTCGGGGGAGGACGGCCCGGCGCACCTGCGGCGCTCGGGCGCGCCCGTGACCGAGGTCGCCCTCGGCGGCGAGCCCTGGGCCTGGTGGTTCTCTCCCTACGGCTACTTCCCCGAGCACCTCATCGTGGCGTCTTGCGAGCACCGTCCCATGGCCATCGATCACGGCACCATCGCGCGGCTGCTCGATTTCTCGGACGCCTATCCGCGGTGGTTCATCGGTTCCAACGCCGATCTGCCCATCGTCGGCGGTTCCCTTCTGGGGCACGACCACTTCCAAGGCGGCGGCCACCGCTTCCCGTTGATGAATGCGCCGATTGCGCGCGCGTTTTCCATCGAAGGCTTGGAAAGCGTGGAGGCCGGCATCGTGCGCTGGCCCGCGTCCGTGGTGCGACTGCGCAGCCGCGATCGCTCCGCTCTCGCTGAAGCGGCTTGTCGCGTCCTGGATGCCTGGCGTCCCTTCAGCTTCGAGGAATGCGATATTCGGGCTTTTTCGCTCGTCCCGGACGACGGCCGCGAAGGCGCCGTGAGCGCTTCGGGCGCCCTGGCCTCGCCCGCGCGTTTCGTACAGCACAACACGGCGAATCCCATCCTGTGGCGCGAGGGCGACGACTACGTGATGGATCTCGTGCTGCGCAACAACCGCACGACGCCGGAGCACTCCTTCGGGCTTTTCCACGTGCCGGAGCGACTCTTCCACATTAAGAAGGAGAACATCGGCCTCATCGAGATCATGGGCCGCGCCATCCTCCCCACGCGCCTGGCAGCCGAACTGCCTGTTATCAAGGACGAATGCAGCCGCGCCTTCTACGAGATTCTCGTGGCCACGGGCGTCTTCAAAGACGATGCCGCCGGCCGCCGCGGCTGGGAGGCCTTCCTCGCGACTATCTAGGAGCGCCGCGGCTTACCGCCGGCGGTGTGGCGGACGACCTCGAAGCGCTCGAGGTGCACCTGCTCATCCGGCCGGATGCCCGCTTTCTGCTTGGCGATGGCAATCTGGTCGAAGACGGTGTCGACGCCTTCCAAATCGGGAAGCAGAAGGCCCCGGCGATGTCCGCGGGTCACGATGACGCCGTAGCGCTCAGGGTCGAGCTGTTCCAGGTTGTCGACGGCCTCCGGTTCGCCGAGCACGTCCACGGAATATTCGAGGTGGGGAAGTTCCTCGGGGCGCACGGGGGCGAAGCGCGGATCCTCGGTGGCCGCCGCCACGCCGTTGCGGATGATCTCCTCGGCAAGGCTTTTGCGCACCGGCGCGATGGTGCCGATACAGCCGCGCAGCTGCCCGTGCTCGTGTAGGCTCACGAAGGCCCCGGCGCGCCGGCCCGTCAGCTCCTCGGGTGCGTCGGCGGGAAGGGGGAAGACGGTGCCCTGCGCGACGATGGATTCCACGCTCGCCCGGGCGAGAGCCACGATCGGGTCGTCTCCGGGGCGCGGCGGCCACGCCGGCGAACCGCCGGGAGCCCCGCCGATCTCGCGATCCTCTTCCCGGACGATCTCGGATGCCGCTTCCTCTTCGGTGCTCCCGGGCGCGTCCTCAATCTCGAAGGCGGCCACGGCGTAGCCCACGCCGAAGGGCCCCTCGTAACTTAAGAGCTCTGAGGCGAAAGGCTCGCCGGTCGCCTCCAGGGCGCCGGCCATGATCTGGAAGGAGCGCAGCCCGCACTCGGCGGCACCATCGCAGAGGGCGGCGTCCAGGCCGAACAGGCCTTCCAAATCCCCATGGGCGAAAAGCTCGGTCACGATGCGATCGAACTCGGGTCCTTCCGGGGCGAACCCGTAGGGGCCGTCCTCCTTCAGCTTGTGGGACATGTCCCCGCTTGCGACAAGCACGCAGCGGCGGTTCAAGGAGCGGGCGGCCTCGGCAATGGCCCGGCCCAGGAAGCGGTGGTCGGCCTCGGAGAGTCCTGAGAGCCCCATGCGCACCACGGCCACCGAGCCCAGGTCGACGGTCTCTTCCAAGAAATGGAGCGGCACGAAGGTGGCGTGGTCGATGTCGGCCATGGACGCCGGGGCGCCGGCCGAGGGAATGCCCCGGCGGTGCAGGCGCGCGGCCACGTCCTTGGCGAAGGGAAGGTCGGTGCGGGTCGTCACGCGCTCGTCCGGCTGCCCGAAGGCGGCCAGCGAGCCAGTTTCCTCCGGCGTGTCGGCGATGAAGAACCCGTCGCGGTAGAGCGGCGCGTGGGGCGAGGTGATGACGATAAGGTCGGGTCGGTGGGCGGCCACGCGTCGGGCGACCTCGCGATAGGCGGCGATGGTGTCGGCGATGGCCGCCTCCTGGCCGCGTCCGACGGCGGGCACGATGAGCGGCGGATGGGGCACGACGTAGGCGGCGAGCAGGGCCATGGGGTCACCTTCCTTTTTCGGGAGAGCGCGTGGAGGGCCGAATGCCGGTGTGGGTGTTTGCGCGAATCTTCCCGTGACAATGGATCTTGCATTCATGATGACCCACCGCGTCCGTATTCCCCACCGAACTGCCAAAGCGTCACGGGATTGTATTCGCCGTCTTCCAACGAACGGGCAACAATCGGACGCACGGCGACAACAAAAACGTCTCGCCGATGGTGCTGTCGATCTGCGTGGCCACAATAGAGGCTGCAACGCATTCAACGTCCCAGCAAAGGAGAGCCATCATGATCGAGATTCTGAACGAGGGCAACTTCGACGAGAAGGTCCTGAAATCGAGTGGCAACGTGCTCGTCGAGTTCTTCGCCACCTGGTGCCCGCACTGCCAGCGCATGATGCCCATCATCAACGACGTGGCCGAGCGCGTCCAGGGCCAGGCCGTCGTCTACCAGGTGGATGTCGACCAGTCGCCCGACCTTGCCAAAACTTACGCGCCCAACGGCTTTCCGTCCTTTGTCCTGTTCGTGAACGGCCAGCTTGCCGAAACCCTGGTGGGCGAGCAGACCGAAGAGCGGTTGATGGAGCTGGTCGCCTAGCATCCGCGCTGTTCAAGGAGGGCCGCTTGCCTCGAAGGTGAGCGGCCTTTTGTAAGGTCATCTCTGCCTTCCGTTAAGGTCTCGGAAGGTTTGTCTTGACTTAGAGCCGACTCCAAACTTTACTATTCTCCGTATCAATGATTGAGAGGAGAATTCATGACCGCATCTTATGACGGCGTGGCCAAGCTCGGCTTCGGCGCCATGCGCCTGCCCCTGACTGATCCCGATGATGTGACGGCCATCGACATCGAGCAGCTGAAGGCCATGGTGGACGAGTTCATCGCCAAGGGCGGCACCTATGTGGACACCGCCTTCGTCTACCACGACGGCGCCTCTGAGACGGCTCTGCGCGAGGCGCTCGTGGAACGCTACCCGCGCAACGCCTATACCCTGGCCACGAAGTGTTTGGCCTGGGCCTGCGCCAGCAAGGAGGAGGCCCAGGCGTGCCTGCCCACCTCCCTTGAGCGGCTGGGGGTCGACTACATCGACTACTACCTGCTGCACAACCTGGGCGGCGCGCGCACGGTCAAGTTCGACGAGTACGACATGTGGAACTACGTGGCGAAGGCGAAGGCCGACGGGCTCGTGCGTCACGTCGGCTTCTCCATGCACGACGGCCCCGAGACGCTCGATGAGATTCTGACGGCGCACCCCGAGGTGGACTTCGTGCAGCTGCAGGTGAACTATCTGGATTGGGACGACCCGGTCACCCAGTCGGCGCGCTGCATGGAAGTGGCCGCGGCCCACGGCAAGCCAGTCATCATCATGGAGCCGGTGCGTGGCGGACGCCTGGCGAATCTGCCCGAGCGCGGTGCTGCGGTGCTCGCCGCCGCTGATCCGGATGCGAGCCAGGCCAGCTGGGCCTACCGTTACTGCCTCGATCTGCCGGGCGTGCTCACGGTGCTCGCCGGCGCCTCCACGCTCGAGCAGATGCAGGACAACATGCGCACCTTCCAGACCCGTAAGCCGCTGACGGATGAGGAGCGCGGCGCCATCGACGGTGCCATCGCGGCCCTGCGCAGCGTGGACCTCATTCCGTGCACGAACTGCGGCTACTGCGTGAAGGACTGCCCCGAGGGCGTGAAGATCCCCATTGCCATGAACCTGCTGAACCTGGAGCGCACTACCGAGGACAACGAATTCGTCAAGGGCCTCTACTCTTGGCAGGCCGCCGAGGGGCCCGCTTCGAAGTGCATCCAGTGCGGCACCTGCGAGGCCATGTGCCCCCAGTCCATCGACATCATCGACCACCTCGCCGAAGCCGTAGAGCATTTCGAGGGGTAGAGGAGCGCCGCTCCGTCCCAAATACAAAAGGTGCCGGGGGACAACCCCCGGCGCTTGGTGGCAGCGCTATAGGCGCCACCGAAAAGATTCTCCATCAAGTCGGGGAAGCGTTGACAGCGAGCTTTCGCCTTCGGTTAGCGGGAGCGGAGGCTCGCTTGCGTGTCGTTACATCACCGCACCCACAAACCCTGCCAGAATGGGGATGCTCGCTATAGCCAGCACGGTAGTGACGAAGGTTCCCTGGGCCATGACGCGGGAGTTGCCGCCATACTGGTAGCAGAGCATGGTGCCGTTGGTGGCCACGGGCATTCCCGCCAGCACCACGGCCACCGAGAACATGAGTCCCGCCGGCACGAATGCGTGGAAGACGGCCCAGATGATGGCCGGCATCACGAGCAGACGGAACACCGAGCAGGTCCAAAGACGCGGGCCGCCGATGAGGTCGCGCACCGGCAGGTTCGCCAGCGACGAGCCGATGATGAGCAGCGCCGCCGGCGTGGTGATGGAGCCGAGCGTGTTCAGCGCATCTCCCAGAATCGGCGCGTAGTGGATGCCGCCTAGCGTGAGAAGCACGGCCGCCACGCATGACAGCATGACCGGTGTGACGAAAGTTCGCCAGGTGGTTTGCACCTTCACGTCGCCGTCGGTGTCCTGGGTGAGAAACCACGCGCCCACGGTGAATACGAAGAAATTGAAGGGCAGGTTGAACACGGCGGCGTACACGAGGGCATCGGGGCCGAAGACGGCCGAGAGCACCGGATACCCGATGAACCCGACGTTGCCGAAGCAGAGCATGAACCGGTACACGCCCCGATGTCCGTCGGGGATGCGCATAAGCAGCGTGAAGGCGTAGGCCACGAATTTCATCGCGGCGATGGCGAGATTCGCGGACAGGGCGGCCACCACGGCCTTGTTTCCGCCATTTGCGGACATGATTC
>OGYH01003590.1_pt1 | contig 10039 bp, 7 predicted proteins | sample 1576511 | NCBI WGS metagenome assembly OGYH01 (sample SAMEA3541522, study PRJEB24748) | human gut metagenome | biome: human gut; feature: human-associated habitat; material: faeces | place: China | collected 2012 | reverse complement strand
TCTGCTGTCTCCCACATTGGCCACATAGGCATACTGGCCAACAATGGTGGCTACCACCATGGTGGTGCCCATTCCACGAAGTTTCTCGTCTTTTTGTGCCTGTTCTATAATTTCTGTGTTAGCAGTCTCGATGGCATGGCGGATCACCTTTACTGGATTGTAATCCGTATCTTCCCTGATTTCATCTACCAGTATCCTGACAGCGTGAGAGGAAGCGTAATCACCTGCGTTGTGCCCTCCCATTCCATCAGCAACAGCAAAGAGGTTCGGGAGATTTCCAACCGGGGTCTGGGAAGCGAACACATAATCCTGGTTCATCTTCCGCTTCATTCCGATATTCGTAGCTGAATATACCCTCATGTCACTTCTCGCTTTCTGCTTCTTGGTTACTGCTGATCGTAACCTTTTTCCATATAACTCTTTCTCAATTGTCCACAGGCACCGTCTATATCACTGCCCATTTCCCTTCTAATAGTAACATTAATTCCGTATTTTTCAAGTTTTATTTTAAAATTCTCCACAGCCTGATGGGTGGAACGCCTGTAAGAACGCTCTTTGATCGGGTTCACAGGAATCAGATTTACATGACAGTTAATGTCATGGATCCGGCTGCTTAGCTCTTTTGCGTCCTCATCACTGTCATTAACACCAGCCACAAGACTGTATTCAAAGGTGATTCTCCTGCCTGTTTCCTGGAAATAATTCCGGCATGCATCCAGGACCTCATCCATACTGTAGCGGTTGGCAATGGGCATCAGCTCACGCCTTTTCTCATCATTCGGAGCATGCAGGGATAACGCAAGGGTAATCTGCAGCTTTTCCTTTGCAAGCTCATAGATTTTCGGAACAATCCCGCAGGTCGATACGGTTATATTCCTCTGGCTGATATTAAGACCGCCTTCCTCGGAAAGCAGATGTACAAAACGTACAATGTTATCATAGTTATCCATCGGTTCGCCGGTTCCCATCACCACTACATTGGATACACGCTCGCCGGTAATGCTCTGGATCCGGTAGATCTGGTCCAGCATCTCAGAAGGACGTAAATTTCGCTCCATGCCATCCAGAGTAGATGCACAGAAGCGGCAGCCCATACGACAGCCCACCTGGGAAGAAATACATACAGAATTCCCGTGGTGATACTGCATCCACACGCTTTCGATCACATTGCCATCTTCTAATCGGAACAGGTATTTTCTGGTACCGTCAATAGCTGAAATGCGCTCTCCTGCTACCTGTAAAGCGGTAAGACTGTAATTTTCCTTCAGTTTCTGACGCAGGTCCTTGGACAGTGTGCTCATATCATCAAAGCTTTCTGCCAGCTTTACATGTAGCCAGTCATAAAGCTGCTTTGCCCTGAAAGATTTCTCTCCCAGGGCTGTCATCTCTGCTGTCACTTCTTCCAGTGTCATGGACTTTATATCTTTTTTACCTTTTGTATCGATCAGGTCTAACATATATTTCAATACTCCTTATAATGTACGCTTGAAAACACTGATGAAAAAGCCGTCAAAGTCTTCAAAAGGAGAAATGCCTGGAAGGATCTGGATCTGACCATTTTTAAGGTCTGCTCCCGGATATGTGTTCTCTTTCAAGCCCGCAAATGCTTCTCCCTTTAATGGAAAGGCTTCTGTCAGGTCTTCCGGCTTAAAAGGAAGATTTTCTGTGATCCAACGGGCATTTTCTGCATTTTCCTCTTTATTGATGGTACAGGTGCTGTAGATCAGACGACCGCCTGGTTTTACGTATTTCCATACAACAGAAAGGATCTCTCTTTGCAGCTTTGCCAGTTCTTTTAAGTTTTCTTCTGTGGTGTGATATTTAATATCCGGCTTTCTTCCAATAATTCCCAGACCGGAGCAGGGCAGATCCGCAATCACAAGATCCGCTTTATTTTCACTTGCAGGATCAAATTCTGTTGCATCCCACTGAACAGCCTTTACATTGACTGCCCCCATACGGCTGGCATTTTCTTCAATAAGAGCCACCTTCTGGTATGTAAGATCCCTTGCTTCCACACAGCCGGTCCCCTGTAATTTATCTGCTATATGAAGGCTTTTTCCACCAGGAGCTGCACATACATCCATAACATAGCTGTCTTTTTTCGGCGCAGCCAGTTCTCCTACTAAAGCAGAGCTGATATCCTGCACTTGGATCCAGCCTTTCTGAAAAGCTTCCAGGCTTTCTAAATAGTCATAATCAGATAATGCAAGCATCGCCTCAAAACCTTCTACCGGTTTTGCTGTAGCCTGCTGTGCCTTCAGGGAAGCCAGGATCTCTTCTTTGGAAGCCAGATTAAAATTACAGCGCACCCATACAGGGCGTTCCTTTAAGAAAGATTCTGCAATCTTTTCTGCATTTTCCTTTCCCCAGTCTTTTTCCCACATGGAATACATCCACTGCGGAAGGCTGTAACGTAAATACGGACTGGAAAGATCCAGATCTTCCTTATTTCTTGCAATGGTACGCAAAACTCCGTTTACAAAGCCTTTCAGCCCCTGAAAATGGTGGTGTATGGCCAGTTTGACTGCTTCATTGCAAACAGCACTGTCTGGTACACGGTCCATGTAAAGGAGCTGGTAGACGCTCATCCGCAGGATATTACGGATGAGCGGTTTCATTTTTTCTGTTTTTGTTTTTGAATAACTGTTTATGATATAGTCGATCTGAAGCAGATATTCCAGAGTTCCTTCTGTCACCCTGGTGATAAATGCCCGGTCTGGTTTTTCCAGATACTGGTATTTGCTTAAAGCCTGATTTAACACCAGATGGACGAAATTGCCCTTATCCAGTACCTCTGTCAGGACACCCAGTACAATCTCCCGGTTTTCCAGGCCTCTGTCTATGGCTTTTGCCATATCATGTTCCCCTTTCTAGTCATTTCTGCGTCTGTTTCCAAACAGGAGCATAAGTCTTAAAAGCTGCAGCAGGGATGCTGCGGCTGCGGCAACATACGTCAGTGCCGCTGCATTTAATACCTGTCTGGTCTGTCCTACTTCCCGGCCCTCTAAAATACCGATGGAGTCAAGGAGCGCTACTGCTCTGTGAGAAGCATTGTACTCTACAGGCAGTGTAACGATCTGGAACAGAACAGCCAGTGAAAACATAAGGATGCCAAGATTGATCAGTCCGGTTCCTCCTAATACGATACCAAGGATGATCAGGAGCCATGAGATCTGGGAACCGAAATTAGCTACCGGAACTAAGGCTGCACGCAGTCTTAAGGGCACATAATCTCTTGCATCCTGAATAGCATGGCCACACTCATGGGCTGCCACACCAATAGCTGCAATAGAGGTAGAACCATAAACTGTATCAGACAGGTTGACAGTCTTGCTTCTTGGGTCATAATGGTCCGTCAGTCTTCCTGATACATGGCGCACCGTCACATCATAAATTCCCTGGGACTGTAAAATCCGCTGTGCTGCCTGGGCACCGGTCATGCCGCAGCGGCTGGCTACGGAAGAATAACGGCCATAGGTAGCATTTAACTTTGCAGATGCTCCCATAGAAAGGAGCACGCCGATGATGATCAGGACATAAGTTGGGTCAAAATAATACATAGGCATGTAGCCGTACATAAGATCACTCTCTTTCTATTCCATACAGTAATGGTTGTGTTTCCCACAACAGGATCTTTACTCCTGGTGTCCCAGGATCTCTCCCGGTGTAATAGTAAAGCCACGCAGCAGTGCATCTGCTGCCATACGTTTCTTTCCTTCTAACTGAAGTTCATTGATCTTTAAAATTCCCTCTCCTGCTGCGACTGTAAATCCATGTTTGTCAGCCTGAAGGACCTGTCCCGGAACTGCATCTGTAGGAACTGCTTCCTCTAATACATCCGCATCCCAGATTTTTAAAGTCTTTCCATTATAAAAAGTATAAGCACTTGGCCATGGATTTAAGCCGCGGATCAGACGCTCAATGGCTGTGGCTGACATGGTCCAGTTGATATCGCCTAAAGTCTTTGTAAGCATCTTTGCATAGCTGGTGCCTGACTCGCCCTGAGGAGTTCTTGTAATAGTTCCCTTTTCCAGTTTTTCAAGGGTAGACAGGATCAATGGACCGCCTGCTTCACTTAACTTCTCAAATAAGCTGCCGCTTGTTTCCTTTGGATCTAAGGGGATCACCTTTGTCTCTAAGATGTCACCTGTATCCAGGCCAACATCCATCATCATGGTCGTAACACCGGTCTCTTTTTCGCCGTCGATCACAGCCCACTGGATCGGTGCTGCACCACGGTATTTTGGAAGTAAGGATGCATGGATGTTTACACAGCCATATTTTGGCAGATCCAGGATCTCTTTGGATAAGATCTGACCAAAAGCGATAACAACAATGGCATCTGGTGCTTCTTTCTTTAATACTTCTACAAATTCCGGTGTTTTTACCTTTACAGGCTGGTATACCGGAATGCCATATTCTAAAGCCTGGATCTTAACCGGAGTCATCTGGACATCTTTTCCTCTGCCCTTTGGCTTATCCGGCTGTGTCACAACAGCTGTTACCTGATGCCCCGCTTCAACTAATGCTCTTAATGCCGGAACGGAAAAATCCGGCGTTCCCATAAATACAATACGCATGTATATTTCTCAGTCCTTTCAAAATCGGCGTTTACTCTTCTGTGATCGTTTCTTCACTTTCAGTTTCTGTATCCATCAGTTCGCCCTCTACCAGTTCAGTATAAAGCTGACCGTCTAAATGGGCACATTCATGGCAGATGGCTCTTGCAAGTAAGCCTTCGCCTTCTACTTCGATCTCATCCATGTTCTCATCTAACGCTCTTACTACTACATGGTTTGGTCTTGTAACAACGCCTGTTTTTCCAGGAACGCTTAAGCAGCCTTCATAACCGGTCTGCTCCCCGTCCTGCTCAATAATTTCCGGGTTGATCAGTACATACTGATATCCGTCTTCTACATCAATTACTACAATTCTTTTTAAAATACCTACCTGTGGTGCGGCAAGACCTACACCGTTTGCCTCATACATTGTCTCGAACATATCTTCGATCAGTTCTTTTGTACGGTCGGTCATCTCTTTCACCGGTTTACATTTCTTATTTAAAATTTCATCCCCAATAACGCGGATCTGACGAACTGCCATTTTTATCTCTCCTTTAAATATCGTAATTAAGTCAGGTCAGACTGGAAAACAACACTTTCAAGCCCTTGCGCTTCTTTTAAGCATTGTTCCGCCATTTTCCTGATGTGTATCAGTATATCATAGTTTTCCTGCTTTATATATAAAATTTTTCTATAAATATCATTAACTTTGAACACCGGAGCATTTACAGGGCCTATAAACTGGATCGTTCCATCCTTTGACAGATCCTCATTTTGCCCGATCCACTGCTTCAGACACTCTTCCAATAACGCTGCCGCCTGTTCTAATCGTCCCTCATTTTTATCTGCGATCTGGATGGTTAAAAGCCCTACTGCTGGCGGATATCCAAGAAGTTTCCTGAAATTCATCTCCTGGGTATAAAAGGCTTCATAGTCCTGGGCCGCAGCTGTCTGGATGCTGTAATGATCCGGCTGGTAGGTCTGGATCACCACATTTCCAGCTGCATTTCCACGTCCTGCTCTTCCTGCTGCCTGAGTCAGAAGATCAAAAGTCTCCTCACTGCAGCGGTAATCACTGGCATAGAGGGAAAGATCCGCTGCCAGAGCACCTACCAAAGTGACTTTTGGAAAATCGTGGCCTTTGACGATCATCTGGGTGCCAATGAGGATATCTGCTTCTCCTCTTGCAAAAGCAGATAAGATCTGCTGATGACCGCCCTTTTTAGAAGTAGTATCCAGGTCCATGCGCAGGATCCGGGCTTTTGGAAACATCTTCGTGGCCATCTCTTCTATTTTCTGGGTTCCCGTACCAAAAGGGGCAATATATGGGGAGCCACAGGATGGGCATGTTTTCGGCTGGCGGATAGTATAACCGCAGTAATGGCACATCATCCGGCCGTCTTTGTGATAGGTCAGCGTCACATCACAGTGAGGACATTTTACCGCTTCCCCACAGGATCGGCAGGACACAAAAGTTGCATAGCCCCGTCTGTTGATAAATAACATGGCCTGCTCCCCTTTTTCCAGACGGTCTTCTAACAGTTCTTTTAATCTTGCGCTGAAAATAGACCGGTTGCCCGCTTTTAATTCTTCCCGCAGGTCGGCGATCTCCACCGTAGGCAGAACAGCATCTGCTTTGGCACGTCTGGTCAGCTTATAAAGGTCATATTCCCCTCTTACTGCTCTGGTATAGGTTTCCAAAGAAGGCGTTGCAGAGCCAAGGACCAGCATGGCTCCTTCCATTTCTCCCCGTTTTCTTGCCACTTCCCTGGCGTCATATCTGGGAGAAAGCTCACTTTTATAGGAATTTTCATGTTCCTCATCAATGATCAACATTCCCAATCGTTCAAAGGGCACAAAAAGAGCGGATCTTGGACCTATGATAATATCAATATCCCCGGTTCTGGCCCGTTCATACTGGTCAAAGCGCTCTCCTGCGGACATCCGGGAATTTAGTACAGATACCCGGTCCCCGAAACGAAGATAAAAACGCATGACTGTCTGCCAGGTAAGGGAGATCTCCGGGATCAGAAGGATGACCTGCTTTCCAGCCCGGATCACATGACTGATCAGTTCCATGTACACTTCTGTTTTTCCGCTGCCTGTGATACCGTGGATAAGACATGGTTTTCGGTCCCCATTGTCATATTTTTCACAGATATTAGCTGCGATCCTTTGCTGATCCTTATTTAGAACAGGCGGTTTCCACTGGGCTTTAGAAGCGTCTGTTAAAAGGCGGCGCATTTCCTCTAAGGGATTGCGGTACTGGTTCACCACCTGGACTGCAAGAAGTCCCTCCTGTTCCAGCGGCCGGATGGCTGCCGCCGTCAGGTTCAGCTTATGAAGGGTATTTTCATAAGGAAGGTCCGGATTTTCTTTTAAAGCATATAATAGTCGCAGACGGGCCTTGTATTTTTTCCGCTCTGCTGTCTGGATCGCAGCTTCCAGAGTCAGCGCATCCACCAGAAGATGGATCTTACGCTTAGGCGCTTCCCGCACCTTTTGCTTCACCGGAAGCACTGTTTTTAATGCCTGGTTCATAGTAGAACCATACCGTTCCTTCATCCACCATGCCAGGTGGATCAGCTGGGACTGGGCGGTAATGCTTCCTTCTACCAGAGAGTCGATTTCTTTTATTTTCGATATGTCGTATTCCGTCTGGTTGGTCAACTCCACCACATAGCCTTTGCGTTTATGGCTGCCTGCGCCAAAAGGAATATACACCTGCTGTCCCGCAGTGATCTGCCCTAAAAGGTGCTCCGGGATGCGGTACTGGAAAGTCTTATCTACGCTTTCGTGGGATATGTCGATGATGATATTTGCATATTGATAGATGGTTGGCTGATATATTGTATCTGTTTTATTATCTGTATTATAATTCAAATTCTGTCACCTGATTTTAGGCTTTCTGCATTTTCTGGTTGTTTCCGTACCTTTTATTGTAACAGAAAATGAAGTTCATGACAACGCAAACAGCCTGAAGTTCATCGTTTTTCACGACTTTCTTCAGGCTGTCTTACTGGATCTTATACTTTTTATACTTCTTATACTTCCTGGTACGTTTTATAATTCAGGTAATCTCTCTGCCTCTGCCAGATCCAGCAATTTTTCTGCTATCTGTTTTTCTTTTCCCGGATAGCAGATCTTAATAAGATTTTCTGCCTTTTTAAGTATCTGCGCTTTTGTAAGAGGGTAATTCTCTCCTCCTGACGGATCAGATACCTGTGTTTCCAGAACAATACCATTTTCTAAAATGACCTTCATAGAACATCCCCAATGAGCCGGATATACAGCCGAAAAAGCTTCATCCGGCATCACCGTTACTTTTTCTATAAGGCATTGCATAGAAGGATCTTCTACTGTCTGATCTGAAAACTCGCTCATAGTCACTTTTCCAAAAAGGAATGCTGCCGCTGTACAAAATGGAATGGAAAACTTTGCATCTATGGTATTTTGCGGATGTAAACAGCCATCACTGACTGCACATTGCTTATATCCCACTTCATAGGTCTTGATCTCAATCTCCCTGATAGCTTCTGTCAGCCTTTTTCTCTCTTCTTCTAAGGTCTTATGATCGTACTCTTTTCCAATTTTTTCCAAAATACTGTCTCTTAATTTCAGACTGCAATCTATAGCACAATGGGCACTGCGGCAGCAGGGATATGGCTTCATATCCATATGAAGGATCTCCCAATCTATACCAAGACCTTTACTGACTTTTACTATATCACCAGTATCAGACATAGCCGCCAGTAAACCGCCATCCTCTGCCTCCAAAATATGCTCCGGTCCGGTCATTCCGGCTTTTGCTAAAAATGCTGCATCCAGACCATTTACAACCGCTCTGGCCGGGTGGAGCACTTTGCAGGTGCTTCCATCCCCTAAAAAGGCCCATCTGCCAAAACTCTGGGTTCCTGCCATCCCAAGAGCCGATACCAGCTCATCTGCATTCAGCCCCAGAAGCTTTCCGCAGGCAGCTGCGCAGCCAAAACCTCCGCAGGTAGCAGTGGCATGCCAGCCCTTTTTTCTGTGACTTGTTACTCCCAACGCCATACCGATCCGGCTGACGGTTTCATAGCCACATACCACTGCTGTGAGAAATTCTTTTCCAGAAGCATGGACATACCGGGCACAGCTCCATGCAGCCGGGATCAGGCTGGCGCTTCCATGTGTTTTTGACGCCGGATGGACATCATCCAGTTCCAGAGTATGGGCCAGCATGGCATTTATATAAGCAGCTGTAGAAATATCCGTTTCTCCTTCGCTTCCCCAGATCTTACCGCCTGTTCCGTTATTTCTCTCTAAATAAGAAGCTTTTACTTTTTTAACCAGCGGATCATCCACAGCTCCCAAAGCAGCGCTGATCAGATCCAGGACCCGGAAAGATACTGTGGTTTTTACTTCTTCCGGCAGGTCATCCCAGCTAAGTTTTTCTATAAACTCTGCCAGTTTACGCATCTCACTTTTCTCCATAAATGCTCCTTCTATTCCCTTACTCTTTGGATCTTTTTGGGATATCATCTTGCTTTTACTTCTTATTATTTTTCTTCCTTATAAAAGTTGATCAGAGAACCTGCAAGAAGTACCTTCTTTTCTGCTTCTGTTACATTTTTAAGTTCCAGTTCCATTGGTCTGGTGCTTCCATCTGTTCCGATCACCGTAGCTGTTACCTTTGTGGCTCCTTCTTCTACTGCTTTGCGGATGCCTGGAAGATATACATATTCTCCTGGTTCCAGAACAATTTCCTTATCCGGATTGGTAAATGGCAGAATGCCCCAGTTTACACAGTTGCTGCGGTAACGCTTGGTTGCATACTCAATACAGATATTGGCAAGTCCTCCAAGAACCTTCTGGCAGCTGGCTGCATATTCTCTTGCAGAACCGTCACCTGGGCGTTTTGCATAAAGGACAGAGCCAATTCCTGTAGTCTTCATCAGCTCCTCTGTATCTGCTGTTACTCCTGCTGCTTTTAATACTTCATAAACTTCTGCTGTCTTTTTTGCATCCCCGTTTCTTCTGGCTGTTTCATATTCCTGAATGGCTTTTGCATTTCCCACATAGTGAGGATCCTTGCGGATCAGTGTAAATTCAGAGATCTTATATGGATTAGAGCGATAGGATGCAGTTTCACCAGAAGGGATCAGTTCATCAGTAGTAGTTACTTCATCACGGATCACGCTGGCTACCTGAAGCAGTAAGTTGTCTGTAAGGGCAACCATCTTTGGCCAATCTTTAATGGAAGGACCATAAACGATCTCTGTCTCAGGCTTTGGATTTTTATAGCCGTTGTATACAATATTCTTATAAATATCACTGTTAAAATGATACTCTGGAGTGTAATATTCTACCGGCACATCTTCTGCGGAAGTCAGATAACCGCCGTTAAATGCGGTTGCTGCAATGGACTTGGAGTCCATAAGCGCAACGGAAGCGATCTGGCCAGTTGCCGGATTGGAGCCTTCACGGTTGGGGAA
>OGYH01003580.1_pt1 | contig 10061 bp, 8 predicted proteins | sample 1576511 | NCBI WGS metagenome assembly OGYH01 (sample SAMEA3541522, study PRJEB24748) | human gut metagenome | biome: human gut; feature: human-associated habitat; material: faeces | place: China | collected 2012 | reverse complement strand
ATGATCCAGCTTCTCCCGTCCAGCTACAACCAGATGCGCACCTGCACGATGAACTATGAGACTCTCGTGAACATCTATCACGCGAGAAAGAATCATAAGCTCACCGAGTGTCACGATGACCATTGTGTCGATTATCCACTTGGCATGCTCTTTCAGCTTGCCATTATATGCTGGAGCCGACGTCTTCGCTTTACGGCTTGCACGAAAAACACCTTGGTGATCCGAATGTCGAGTCACTCAAGCCGGTGAACGGGCCAGAGTTCTTCGATTTTTCGGTACATGTCCATGAAGATGAATTTGTCGTCTCCGAGCTCTTCACGAATGTCATCGGGGATCTTCGCGAGATCTCCCACTTTGTTCAATATCACGAAGCAAACATCTTGGTAGTCGAAGCGGAAGTCTGAGATTGTGCGCCATTCTCGCTCGTGGGAGTAGTCGATAGCCTTCCCGTTGAACGGCGCGCGATTCTTCATTTTCTCGGGCGCGTACATTGGAACAAATGGCGTGACATAGGGGTAAACCCGCGAATCCCATCGCTGATCGTCGAACAGGTTGGGATTCGCGTAAATTACGGGATTTCCTCCGCAAGCGTAGACCCTCGACTTTTTGAAGCCCAAGCCATAGGGGCTGTAGTTGTTGGCGTGAATCAGAAGACTGCTCCATGGGCACTCCGTAAAGCATACGGCCGGCCTATTGGTCCACGGAATAGTGTTCGCTCGTATTGTGCGATCCCGAAGAATGCTCACAAGCCGATCCAGTGCAGAAGCGCATTCTGGATTGCCGTGTTGTGGGTCGGCGGCTATCGCATCTTTCGTGAAATGCGCTAGATAAAACGATTGATCCGGTTTTGGCATAGGATGTCCTCCTTTAATCTCTAGACTGTTCGTTGCCGCTCGTTGGATTTTGCTCCCTGCTCTCCCTTTCTCTCTTTATCGATTCTGCCGTTTTGCTGCCGATCAGTCCCTGTATGGCTATTGCAGCGAAGTTCGCATTCATTTCAGCGTAGTTAGTGCTGGAGAACCAAAGATAGATGAGGGCGTAGATGTTGGACGCAGCGACTAGTATTAGGAATATGCCCGCTTTGCTTTCTAGATAGCAAAAGGTTAGCGCCATTGTTACCACCAGGAGAATTCCGCAGGAGACTAAGCCGACGATTCTCATCGAGTTGCGCGTTTCGCTGGACGGACGTCATGGGCAGGCGGCGGTTGTGGCGATGGCCGCACCGAGGAATATAACTATGGGCGGGAGAACTGCTAGCCACGTGAGCAAAACATCCGTTTGCGATGTTCCTCCAAAGCCGCAAATTACAGCTAGCGTCGCGACAGCCATAGCGACCAAAGATGCGATTGCGCAGACGTTCCAGGTGCGTCGATGCGGGTAATCGCGCAAAGGGTACTCAAGGCCAATGTCGTTGCCTAGCTTCCATCCCTGTAGTGCGATATGCGGCTTATAGAACTCCCTTGTTTTCATATTGCCGCCTTTCTCCTTTCCGGTGATCGTCCGGAAAATACCGGACGCTTCTAAAGACCACGTCATCATCACGAACGATTCTCCGAATAGGGTCGTGGCGACGAGCAGAAGGGCGAGCGCGATAGTCGGTGGCCACCAACACGCTGTTTGGCATAGGGCGCCGATTAGGTTCGGGAACACGGTAAATGCGCCAATTGCCGTGCGTAGCGGATAGCCGAGACAAACCAAGAAATTCGTCGAACGTGACATTTTGACGAGCTTGCCGTAAGTTCGGTCACCTCTCACGCCCTTTATTCTTTTCGGAGAGCGTTGTTTGCCGCTTGAAGTCGAAGTGTTTTCGGCCGAAGGCGCATCCGAAGAGCCACGGTTGTCCCCGCGCCTTGGCCCAGAAAGGACTAGCCATGTGCGCGACAAAAGGGCGCGGTTCGTATCATCCTTGATCTCCTGAAAACTGCGAGATGTTTTTTCTCGGGCGCTCTCGTAAAAGGCAGCGAGCAGGAGTACGAGCGCCGACCCCACGATGAGCGCAATTGCGTTGCCTTGGCCGATATTGATCCATACTGCTACGATGATTGCGCCCGCTAATGCGAGTTTAGCAAGCGCCACGCAGAGCGAAATTCGAACAGAAAGCTCGAGGCTTCCATTGATCCGAGGCATCCTCTTCTTGTTTTTCGCCTGAGGGTTCTGGGGATCCTCTTCCGCTCCTCTTATGTCGTTGATTTGGTATCTTGCCTGATATACCAAAACGTCGATCACGAGCAATGTGATGATCGTCAGGACAACTTTATCTTGTATATCTACATTTAAGTAGGCGCCAGCCGCTATAGCGAAGAGGCTTCCCTCCAGGACGAATAATGCTTTCAGGGCGTCGCCGGGGCGTGGATAGAGATAATAGAGCAGCGCCTCTCCCCACTTCGTCTTTTCCGAGCTGAGCCTCTTTGATTCTGCGCAACCTTCATGCCTCATGACGACTTCCTCCTTGATGTTGTCATAGATTCTTTTGCTGTTCGTGGTACCGAACAGAAAGCTTCCCACGAACAGGAGGAGAAGGGCGGCCGCGACGCAAATGAAGGCCGTTCCGCCAGGCGTTTCCCGTATGCCACCTAGGAAAGCGATACCGAAAGCTGCGCATACGACGAAGATACAGAGAAGACTTGTGCCAAAGGAGAATAGGTACAGCCGAGATCCTAATGTATTCGAATGGGCGAGATTGAGGGTAACGAGAGGGGAGGATGTAGCGTTCCATCCGCAGGGAAGGTCGGCTGAAGCGCCGGACTCAATCAGAAGTTCACGGATTTTGTCTTCCAAATCGCGCATGTAGTGATAGCGAAATCCTCGCTCAAGTCCGATACTTGAGAAATAGAACAAAACGCCGAATATAAGGCAGACAATCACTGTTGCGTAGAATAGGGGATTTGCCACGACCTGGGCTATGTACTGATCGAAGCCCTGTTCTTCGTAACGCACGTCGAGATTGGCGGCGAGGCTTATCTGGGAAGCGGGGTCTCCGGTTATGACACCCGTAATGCTTTGAATGGGCTCGGAGGTCAGCAAAGACGCGAGGGCGAAGACGATGGCCAGAACTGCGACGCCCGAGGTAGTTATCTGGCTGATGTGGTCGAGCGAGGATCTGTGATCTTCGCGCGCTTGCTCGAGCTCGAACATAAGGTAGTTGAGCGTAGGCTCTTCCTCTAAGGCAACGAGCTTTTCGCGTATTTTTGTGCGGTGATATGGCTGCGTATATATCAAAAAAGGATCACCTCTTCGAGCATCGATAAATACTTTTTACTCTATTGTATAGGATAAATGAGCTGTGTGGTAATGAATCAATGCAATTGAATCGGCTCGGCTGGGGCGTTCGGAATTGGTTATGTTGCAGGATGGCTGTAGCAGGCTTTGTCGTATGGCTAAGTGTTGGACGGGCGGGCAAGACAAATGGCGCCGGCAAACGCAAAGCCCGCGAAGCTGAAAAGGGCAGTCGTTTGCTATGCCGAGACGCAGGAGCGCAAATAGGCCGATTCCGCTCAATGGAGAGAGGTCTGTGTCTCCGACGTACTGCTTCTTTTTGTCGCTACAGCATTCTGAGCTCGCTGGTTGCGGTTGGCTATGCCAGGTATCCTCTTGCGCTCTTGCGTAGCTCCTCAGGATCTGGCAGGTAGTTTTCCAAATTCTCCGGAACGATGATTGTTGGATTTGCGCTTCGGGCCAGATTACGGCTATTCTCGTTAAATAGGTGACCGTAGGTCCAAAGGGCTTGATCGATTCTCTCGTCATTCTGACACTGGCGCAAGCCGAAACAGTGGTCAAGCATATAGCAATAAGCTCGATAATCGTCCATCCAGTCTTTTGTGCTGCGCCAGAATTTGTGATAGCACCTGTCGCTAATTATGGTGCCAACGGGAGTGGCGCTATGGTAGGCCAGCAAACCCAAATGAGCGAATTTGTCGTATATAGGGTATCTTCCGCTGCTGGCAAAATGCAGAAGAGTAATTGCGTAGACAAGGCCAACGCCAGGAAGGTTGACGTACTGCTCTATCGTTGGTTGAACCTCGGACGGTTGAATGGCTCTCTTGTTGCCGCACGCAATCTTTGCTGCTGCATTGAGGTCGATCACGGTATTACTGCGAGGAATGGCTAAGGTTCTGTGATCCTCAGATTTCGAACCCACCTTCCATTCGAAAATTGCTCTGATATCGCTGTATCGAAGATTGGGTTGGAGACGGATCTTGCTAATTCGCTCCTCGAGTTGGGCATCCTTTGACACAAAGCGATATATTTTGCTGTAAAACCAGATGAATTCATCGGGCTCGAAAAGATTGCCGAAACCTGTCCCATCTGGTAGAAACGCCATCAATTCTCATCCCCCGTTCCTAGTGGCATCAGCCGTTCTCTTCGGACGGCTGGTTGAACCGTTTGCGGATCAGGATCCAATTGCCGCGCTGATGGCCTGCGTCACGAAAGGCATGACTCTCGGTATAGCCTCAACTCCCTTATCGAATAGCCATTCGCAAACCTTCTTTGCGGCCTTTGTAGCTTTCGTTTTGCCGCCCGCTTGGCTTGCTTCAAGGTGCGCAAGGAGAGTGATGAGTTCCTGCTTTGCTGTATCGTCCATGACGGAGTTGGGTATTTCGTTGACTTGGGCGACGGTCGCCCTGAAGTCAATCGCCTGGTTTATAGACGAAGTGGCGGTATTGCTATTGTAGAAGTTCAAGGACATTCCCGAAGATGTCGCAATCGGTGTGACTGGCGCGAGGGTTTCCTTATAGAGCTTCAGTTTCCCGATTAGCTTTTGCGCATCCCCGACATCGTCATACTGCACGGTTCCGTCGAGCGGGATAGCCTTTACGCGACCTCGGTCAAGGCCCTTTATGATGCCATCGATGCTTCCCGAGAACACGCTGATAGTGTTTTCGATAGTCTTTTTGAGCTTTGTCGAATCGTTTAAGAAGAGCGCGTCTTCAAGTGCTTTGATATGTTCGTCTACCACAGTCATGTTGCTTTCCTTGCGTTGCCCCAATCTGGGATCGGATTGTGCTTTCCGTTGGGGATTTTGTCGCATGCTGTCAAAGTGTTTTTATTCCGTTTGTTGCGGTGTCCTAAATCTCTTGGCTAGAATGCCCTCGCTTTTGGCAAGCTCTTCGATGACATCGGGGAGGCGTGGGTCGCCACCAATGCCGCAGATGCGCGACAACTCCCTTCCGCATTCAGTAAAGACACCTCCTGTGAGTTGCAAGACCTGTGGCGCATTTTCTTCGCGTGCGTGCAGGACAACGACGTAGTCTCCGGCTACGATTGGGCATCCTGCCATCGTCGGCACGGGGAGTCGGTAGGAAACTGTTCTGTCGATGAGGCCTATGGAGGAGAGATTTGTCAGCTCGCTGAAATTTAGGGCCCCTTGATTGTAGGAGTTCCCTTTATCGTCTTTGCTGAGGATAATAAAGGGGTTGTAATACCCTTTCGGTGGCTTGTTGGCATACTTCATTGTCGTAGCGAATCCGCACAGCCTTTTGAATGAGAGTGCCTCATTCTTGGACATGTCAGCCAGGATTCGCATTGCTCTTTTGGAGACGGTTCCGGGTTCCTGGGCCTCTTGGGCGAGGATCGCCCCCCAAAGTCGCTGCGCGTCCTCATCAGAGGCTTTCTCGGCATGTTCTCGAAAGTTCTCGGCCCATTCGTGATCGATGGGGGCTTGTGGCTCGAAGTCTCCAGGGAGTCTTTCGAGAGCGAACTGTGCTGCTTGCGCGAGTCTCTCGTTTCGCGTATAACGCCGTGCAATATCGCCACAGAGCAGCTCGATATACTCGTCGCTCAGGCCTATCTCTTTTCCCGTGGTCTTTGCTTTCTTGATGTCCTTTAGCATTGCACTCGTTGCTTTTCGGTTGGCTTTGGTCAGGCTTCTCTCTGCGATTCCAGGAAATACCTCCGCTAGCATTTTGGCAAATCCTGTGGCTGAGTCAACTGTTTTTGAAAGGTCTTGCATGTTTGGCAGCTGAATCTCGTTCATCTCTCCTCCATTTCTGCAACGATTACGATAGGGGCGAAATTCCTTGTTTTGCGCTCTTCGGGGGGATGGTGCTCCAATAGATATGTGCTGCGTTTCGATGGGCAGTTGAGCGGCTCATTCGTTAACGCGGTAGAACGCAAGAGAGCCAACACTCTTTGCCGTCCAAGGATCCTGGGTGCCCGGTTGGTTGCTTCTGTCATCTGGCCTAACTGTTTGTGGCTTGAGCCTTCTTTCCTATAATCGTTGCCAATAGTCTCTCGAAGGGCGCCTTGTTGATCCGTCTAAATGTCTCCGCGCTCTCCTTCTCCTGCCTGACTCCTGTCCTTATTTTCGTTCTTTCGGGGAGTCCGGTTCCATCTTTTGGATAGCGGTCTTGTCCACGGCCTGAGGAGCGAGGCTATTCCTTCCAGGGTGAATCCTCCGATAAGAAAATAGAGCAGGTTGCTGAAGACTGCGTCAATGGCAATGTTTTCGTTCGCTGCTGAAATGACGACTGTCACGAACCATGCCACAAAAGCCAAAGCTGGCCACGGGACGCCTCGGATGAGGATACCGCGAACAACTGCGCTGATGTTTCTGCCATGGGCATAGTCGTCAATTTGCTCGAACACGCGTTCCTGGTAGTTGCGGGCGATGTCTTTGTCGTCCTCGCTGTCGGCTAGCTCTTTGAGCTCTTTCGCGATCTGGAGATCCCTGAGAAGGCTGTTTCTCTTTGTTACCTCGGTAAATAGGCCCGACGCGCCGTAGCAGAGAAATGTCAAGATGCCTAAAAGAGCTATCGAGCCGATTGGCGCCCCTGCTTCGTTGGTTGAAATCACATATGCCTCCTCCCTTTCTCGTTCGTGGACTCCCAGCAATTATTGGGTGTCCCTTGGACGGGTTCCACAGGGCTTCGTGCTGCTTCGTAACCTGCGTGTGCATCGACGTCCGCGCAGGTTGTTTTGCAAATTCCCATGTTTGTTCAATTGCGAAAGATGCTACTCCCGGTTCGCAGGATGCATACATAGTTACTTTTGTGTTCAGGTGTTCAGCAAAAGATAGTGCGCTTTTTGCGGTCCATGGTCTCTCTTGTAGCCTGCAAATACTCGCTACTGTGTTTCCTTAATGTCTCGCTCCTCCTTCGAGCGAAATGAATATTAGGTTATAGCCCTAAAATTATCAACAAATTTGGTTCTTCGATGATTGGTGGGGAGGGATCTAAGTGTTTTTCGGCGTATCCGGGCGAGATATTGCCCGGTGTGCGGCACGAGGTGCACTCCCCACGGCACTGGCCTGGTGCTGGGGCTAAGCAGGGGAACGAAGTGGACAACCCTGCGAATTGACTCAAACCGCCCGTGTGTTTAGGGGCACGAGGCGATTGAGGTCGGGGCGCCAATGAATTGCAGTCGCGCATGTTCTGGTTGGCGGCACAGCCGGGAATCGGAAAACCTCCGATTCCCCGCCTGACCCTAGCGGGTGAATGGTCCGTGCGCAATTGCGATGCCGAGGGCAATCTATGCAGATCGCAGGTGCTCTCGTAGGCGACGGGAGAGCATTGGGTACTTGTACGGATTTAAGCAGTATACCAGTGCGGTGTTCATGTGGACGATGTCGCTCATTTCTGCTTTGATGCTGGGATTTTTCTCGTCTTCCCGCATAGCTACCAAGCGATCGAAAAGAGGAAAGCTTTCCGTTGAAGCTTTGATGTCGTTTTCGGAAATCGTCTGCAGCGAGGGCAACGTTATCCCGAATTTCCCCCGAGTCCAATCATCGAGCGCGCAAATATCGGTATCGGCCAATTGCTTTGCAAGGGCTTCTTTCCCCTCCTCGAAATCTTCGCTTTGCCGTAAATGGAGAAGCGCGGAAAGGTAGCTGTATGCGAATTGCTCCGCGCCAGACTCTCGTCCCTTAGCCTCGAGAAATAATCTCAGGTTAATTATCTGCTGATAGAGCGTGAGGGAGGGGTCTTTCAGATGATCGGCAATATGGAGTGTCATGGATCCGTATTGCTCTTTATCAAGCTCGTGGAAGCGGACGTCTCCTTCCACGTTGTCTAAGAGCAGCACCAGTCCAGTGTGGTGGAGACATTTGATCTCAAAATCAGACATATCCTGATGCGTGGCCTCTTTGTTCTTAGCTTTGGCGTGGTAGAAAAGTGCATATTTGGGAAAGACGTGGTCGTGTGAAAGAATTAGAACCGTATGACCTCCTAGGGTTTCCATGATCATGCGGTAAATAATGCCTCGACGTGTTTCGTCGTAGGACGATACTGGATCGTCTATGATGACGAGGCGATCTTTGTCATGGGGCTCAAGAAGAAACAGAACCAAGGCCACCATATTTTTCTCGCCGTACGAAAGAGCTGTCCTGTAGTCAAGATCGCCGTCAGAATCTTTGTGGACGAGCTTAAAGCTCATCTTCTTCTCATCGTCATCCAAATTATCTAGAGCGAATGTGTAAGGTATGCCTAGCTCGTCGAGCCTTTCGTTGATGTTGTCCCCGTTGTCTTTTAGGGTTTTTCCAAATTCGCTACTCAGCACTCCAAACGAACTGCGCAAACCTGCAGCTGCGGTAAGGCTGCGCTCGACAGCTTCTGCCAACCCTTCGATCACCGTAAAGGCGGGATGGTAGGGATTGAGGGACTCCTCAGGTTTAGGGCACGAGCGCACGTCCCGACTTGTAAGTGCTATGTATGTTAGAAGGTTCTCATATGCATCCAAGTTGTCCTTAATGGCTTTCAGATGCAGCTCCGCATCTTGCATTCCTCCAGATGATGCTATTTTGCTTGTGTCAAATCCAGCATCTTCGAGAGAGCGGAGGATGGCTTCCATCTTTGCTAGAGGCTTGGTATTGCCTCCAGTGACCTCATCAATGTATGCAATGCGCGGTTGGGGTACTTCCTGAGCGCAAAATGGACAACCCTTGTTTTGGGTGGCCCATTCTTCGAAAGATGTACCTTTGACAAGCCATGTTAGATAATCATTGCCGCGCTCTTTCATGAGTCGAATTCTCTTGTCGGGCGATTCCTCGATCGCCCTTTTTGTTGTAGAGAACGCGCAATTTGCCCGTATCTTGTCGCCTGACGCGAACTTCACCAACGCACCTTCAATGACCCTTTTTAGGAGCGCTGCCTCGTTGCGCACGATTTCTTCATAGCCTCTGAGTTCTTCGATGGCCTCTTCGTAAGCTTTCTCTGCCTCCCTATGGCTATCTCCCTTTTTCAGCATGACGCGATAAAGACCGTCCGAGTATTCTTCGATGCAGTATTCGTGATGAGTTCTCTCATCGAACAAGTCTATCGCAATAGCGCTAGGAGCAGTTGCGACGAGCGGCTCTTCAGTTTCGCTTCCTGCTCGCAAATCAAGTTTTCCTCTTACGCCCGACAATGCGCGAGCGATCGAGCTTTTTCCGGAACCGCAGACGCCAGATACCAAATTGACGGCTTCGTCCTTCAGTTCAAGATCCAACTGCCTGATGTTTTTGTAATCTTCAATCTTGATCTTCATATTAAGATTACCCTTCACTCAAAAATCTCAAAAATATGTAACCATAATACATATAATACTACAAAAAATGACCGACAATGCGACTTGGATTCATGTGAGCTGCAATGGTCTGTGCTATCGATCAAACGGGGGCAAGGCTCCGATCGCCCCAGCAATACTTTGTTGGTGACGCTTCAGCTCTGCATGAATCCCTTTTGCGCCTCGTCTAGCGTGAATTGGAATGCGTTTTGCTTTCTTTGCGGGTGGCCCGGGCTGGGAGCGGCTATACTTTGTAGTGGTCGGTTCCGAATGGCGGTTTGCAATCTGGGCGATTTCCTCTCCCGGCGTTGCTGGAATTCGCGTTCCAGAAGGCAAATCAGGGAAGTGGCGCGAGGGTGCGGTCGCCTTGGAAACCGAGATGCACGAGTGGCAGAGAGGATTAACGTCGTGGGACAGCGGTTGCAGAGTGTGCTCTTTTCTGGGGCCTTATGCCTATTGCTTTGTGGGCCGATTTGCCTGTTTGCGGCAGAGCGAGCAGGAATATCTCTGCCGAGCCGGTTCACGGCCGAAGATGCGACATACTTGTCGGGCGGCGTTGAGAAGACCTGGCCATTACATTCCCC
>OGYH01003569.1_pt1 | contig 10112 bp, 9 predicted proteins | sample 1576511 | NCBI WGS metagenome assembly OGYH01 (sample SAMEA3541522, study PRJEB24748) | human gut metagenome | biome: human gut; feature: human-associated habitat; material: faeces | place: China | collected 2012 | reverse complement strand
GAAGTAACCGTCTACCCAATCGGCATCGGCCAGCTGGGTGGAACCACCATCACACCGACGATGGTCACAACCGTGTCCGACAAACGGGTCAATCCGACCTGGACACCTACCGCCAACATTCGCGCGCGCTACAAGGCTATGGGGATTGAGCTGCCGGCGGTAGTGCCTGCTGGTCCTGACAATCCGATGGGCCATCACGCCATCCGCCTCGCCGCCTATGGCGGAGTCTATCTCCTGCACGGCACCAATGCCGATTTCGGCATCGGTATGCGCGTCAGTTCCGGCTGCATTCGTCTGCGCGATAACGATATCAAGGCGCTGTACAACACTATCTCGCCGGGCACGAAGGTGAACATTATCAACACGCCGATCAAGGCGTCGGTTGAGCCGGATGGCCGCCGTCTGGTTGAGGTCCATCAGCCGCTGTCTGAGCATATCGATGACGACCCGCAGACGCTGCCTATTACGCTTAACGCGGCCATGAAGGCGTTCAAACAGGCGCCGCAGACCGACGGGACGGTGATGGAGCGCGCGATGAATTACCGCTCGGGCATGCCTATTGACGTCACCCGTCATGCTGAGCCTGGACCGCAGTCGCTGTAGTCTTACGCTGCACAAAACAAAAAACCCGCCTGATGGCGGGTTTTTTGTTGGCAAGGGTCAAACAGGGGTACAACAGGGTCTTACTCATCGCTGACCGGTGAAGGGGGCCGGGCAGCGACGCATCGGGCTTACTTGTAGATAACGGCGGTACCGTGAAGGGTATTCGGACCGGTTACCGAAGTAATACGGTATGAAGTGGCGCCCATCTCATCCGCTTTCTGCGCCAGCTGGTCTTCCAGCGAGCCCAGGTTAGTCCCGGCAGAAGCAGAGATGGTGCCTACTTTATGCTGTCCTGCAGGGGTGGACTGCACCTCTACAGCGGCAAAGCTGGCGAAAGAAAGGGAACTTAAAACGGCGGCAATAGCCAGAGTATTAACGGTTTTCATGATTATTATACCTGTGCAGATGAATTTTATAGTAGGGTCGCAAGCATTAACTTAACGATCGATAGGTAAATAATAATGTGATCTATGTCACACGTCAATGCATTTTTATAACGATCGTTTAACTATTTATAAAATGCTTAAATTTCATACATATATGAATTATTTATTTTTAAACCGACAGCGCTGGCCCCGGCGATCGTTTATTTTTATAATGGCCTTTCACCAAACCAACATAGGTACAACGGCACCATGACAACTGACGTTCAAAGTTGCGCCAAAAAAAGCCGTGGCCGACCGAAGGTGTTCGACAGGGATGCGGCGCTGGACAAAGCCATGACACTCTTCTGGCAGCACGGCTATGAGGCGACCTCGCTCGCCGATCTGGTCGAGGCGACAGGAGCAAAAGCCCCCACCCTGTATGCGGAATTTGTGAATAAAGAAGGCCTATTCCGCGCAGTGTTGGATCGTTACATTTCGCGCTTTGCCGCGAAGCACGAAGCCGTGCTGTTTGCCGAGGGAAAATCCGTCGATCGCGCGTTGCGTGACTACTTCACGGCGGTCGCCACCTGCTTTACCAGCAAAGAGACGCCGGCCGGCTGCTTTATCATCAATACCTCCGCCGCGCTGGCCGCCTCCTCGACGGATATCGCCAATACCATCAAATCCCGCCATGCGATGCAGGAGCAGGCGCTAACCCAGTTTCTGCAGCAGCGGCAGGCGCAGGGCGAACTGCCCGCGGGCCGCGATGTCGCGCAGCTGGCGCAATTTCTTAACTGCGTTCTGCAGGGGATGTCGATTAGCGCCCGGGAAGGCGCGGATTTCGACAAGCTGATGCAAATCACCGACACCACTCTCCGTCTCTGGCCGCAGGTCCTCGAGTCCTGATGCGCCCTGCTTCCGGCGGTATTCTGCCGCCGGATCCGCTCTCCTGTTGGCTTTATCCCCACAAAATAGATTGATTTTTATTACCTTTTCTCGCGCAAGATAAACGCAAATGATATTGATTGCGATATTCATTATGTGCAAAATCCTTTTTTGAGTTTTTCCAGATGTTTCGCATTGTAACGAATACCGGCCGACGCCGGCCCATAACAACGACAAAGCAACTTGCTCATAAAAGGAATGGATATGAAAAAGCGCCTCTGGGTGCTCCACCCTCTGCTGCTGGCCAGCACGCTGCCTGCGCTGGCGGCTCAGTCTGATGAAGACAGCATCATCGTTAGCGCAAACCGCACCCATCGCACCGTGGCCGAAATGGCCCAAACCACCTGGGTCATTGAGGGCCAGGAGATTGAGCAGCAGGTCCAGGGCGGGAAAGAGTTCAAAGACGTGCTGGCGCAGCTGATCCCCGGCATCGACGTCAGCAGCCAGGGGCGGACCAACTATGGGATGAACATGCGCGGGCGCGCGATCGTCGTGCTGATTGACGGCGTCCGGCTCAACTCCTCACGCACCGACAGCCGCCAGCTCGACGCCATCGATCCATTCAACATCGAACATATCGAAGTGATCTCCGGAGCGACCTCGCTGTACGGCGGGGGCAGTACCGGCGGGCTTATCAACATCGTTACCAAAAAGGGGCAGCAGGATCGTCAGGTCGATCTTGAGGTGGGCAGCAAGAGCGGTTTTGCGAACAGCAACGATCATGATGAGCGCGTCGCGGCGGCCGTCAGCGGCGGGACAGACCACGCGTCCGGGCGTTTATCGGTAGCCTATCAGCGTTTCGGCGGCTGGTACGACGGCAATAACGATGCGCTGATCCTCGATAATACCCAAACGGGGCTCCAGCACTCTGACCGCCTCGACGTAATGGGGACGGGGACGATTGAGATCGATGATAACCGCCAGCTGCAGCTGGTCACCCAGTATTATAAAAGCCAGGGCGATGATGACTACGGTCTGTGGCTCGGGAAGAACATGTCCGCGGTCACCAGCGGCGGCAAAGCGTATACCACCGACGGGCTCAATTCCGATCGTATCCCCGGCACCGAACGCCATCTGATCAGCCTCCAGTACTCCGATGCCGACTTTTTCGGCCAGAATCTGGTGAGCCAGGTGTACTATCGCGATGAGTCCCTCACCTTCTATCCGTTCCCGACGCTCACGAAAGGTCAGGTCAGTAGCTTCTCCTCGTCGCAGCAGGATACCGATCAGTATGGGGCCAAGCTGACCCTCAACAGCCAACCGCTGGCGGGGTGGGATCTCACCTGGGGTCTCGACGCCGATCATGAGACCTTTAATGCCAACCAAATGTTCTTCGATCTGCCACAATCGATGGCCTCCGGCGGGTTGCACAACGAATCGATCTACACCACCGGCCGCTACCCGGGATACAGCATCTCCAACGTCGCGCCGTTCCTGCAGTCAAGCTACGATCTGAACGATATCTTTACCGTCAGCGGCGGGGTACGCTACCAGTGGACCGAAAACCGGGTCGACGACTTTGTCGGCTACGCCCAGCAACAGGATATCGCCAACGGCAAAGCGCGCTCCGCCGACGCCATCAAAGGCGGCAAAACCGATTATGACAACTTCCTGTTTAACGCCGGGATCGTCGCCCATCTGACCGAGCGTCAACAGACCTGGTTTAACTTCTCGCAGGGTGTCGAGCTACCGGACCCTGGTAAATACTATGGCATCGGTAAATATGGCGCTGCGGTGAATGGTCATCTGCCGCTGATCTCCAGCGTCAACGTCGATGACTCGCCGCTGCAGGGGATCAAAGTTAACTCGTACGAGCTGGGCTGGCGCTACACTGGCGATAACCTGCGCACCCAGCTGGCGGCGTACTACTCGACCTCGGATAAGACCATTGTCGTCAACCGCACCGACATGACCATCGACGTTCAGTCCGACAAACGGCGTATTTACGGCGTTGAGGGGGCGGTCGACTACTTTATTCCGGATAGCGACTGGAGCGTCGGCGGTAACTTTAACGTGCTGAAATCCCAGGTGCAGACCGACGGCCGCTGGCAAAAATGGGACGTCACCCTCGCCTCGCCGTCTAAAGCCACCGCCTGGGTGGGCTGGGCGCCGGATCCGTGGAGCCTGCGCGTGCAGAGTCAGCAGGTATTTGACCTCAGCGATGCCGCCGGTAACAAGCTGGAAGGCTATAACACCGTCGATTTTATCGGTAGTTACGCGCTGCCGGTGGGGAAACTGACCTTCAGTATCGAAAACCTGCTTAACGAAGATTATGTCACCATCTGGGGCCAGCGCGCGCCGCTGCTCTACAGCCCAACCTACGGCAGTTCATCGCTGTATGAGTACAAAGGTCGTGGCCGCACCTTTGGTCTGAACTACGCCTTAACCTTCTGATAAAAAAAGCCCCTCAGCCTGAGCGATTGAGGGGCTAATCACTACACAAATCTGTTTTTAGATTTTGTTGTTCAGGACCAGCTGGCCGTTGTTGTCCAGCGGGATCTGGCTGCCGGGATCGTGATCCATGCGGATTTTCCCCTGCTGATCGCCTATCTTATAGGTCACATCGTAGCCGAGCATTTTATCGGATTTGTCATACACCGTTTTGCAGCGCTGCTGGGTGGTGGTGTAGGTGTCGTTGTCCTGCATCGCGCCCTGGATCTGGTTGCCTGCATAGCCGCCGCCCAGCGCACCTACGACCGTCGCCACGCTGCGTCCGTGACCGCCGCCAAACTGGTGGCCAATCACCCCGCCCGCCACCGCGCCCAGCACCGAACCGGCGATGCGGTTTTCATCCTGTACCGGACGACGATGAGTCACCGTGACATTGCGGCATTCCTGACGCGGCGTTTTCACGGTTTCTTTAATCGGTGTACTGGAGACCACTTGCGCATACTGCGGGCCGCGATCCAACACGTTGAGACCAGCGACAGCTGCAACGCCCAGCGCGGCAGCCACGCCTATCCCTATACCCGCCAACATAGATTTATTCACGGGAGATCCTCCTTTGTTGCTGTTGATACAATTTTGCAACCGGACCCGGCAAGGCGCAAATCAGATAGCGGATGAAAAGTGCGAGAATTCGCTGCAAATCAAAGGGATTCAGAGGATTCCGAGCGGGATCTCTGCGGTTCCAGCAGAAGAGCCCGGAGGCGCCCTCAGAGCGCGCCTCCGGGTCGCGACAGCGATTAGTGCAGCTTCAGGCGCGGGCGAATGATGCGGTTGATGCGCCCGACCAGCATCATCAGGCCGGTTTTGAAATAGCCGTGCAGGGCGATCTGGTGCATACGGTACAGGGAGATATACACGAAGCGCGCAATGCGCCCTTCCACCATCATCGAGCCGCGCATCAGGTTGCCCATCAGGCTGCCGACGGTGGAGTAATTGGACAGCGACACCAGCGAGCCATGGTCTTTATAGGTATACGCCTTCAGCGGTTTGCCTTTCATCTGCGCCAGGATGTTGTTCAGCGCGCAGGTAGCCATCTGGTGCGCCGCCTGGGCCCGCGGAGGCACAAAGCCGCCTTCCGGACGGGCGCAGGAGGCGCAGTCGCCGATGGCGAAAATATCCGCATCGCGGGTAGTCTGCAGCGTCGGCTCGACCACCAGCTGATTGATACGGTTGGTTTCGAGGCCGCCGATCTCTTTCATGAAATCTGGCGCTTTGATCCCCGCCGCCCAGACCATTAGATCCGCCTCAATATATTCGCCATCTTTAGTGTGCAGGCCGCCCGCATCCGCGCTGGTGACCATGGTCTGCGTCAGAACCCGTACGCCCAGCTTAGTCAGCTCATTATGCGCTGCCCCGGAAATGCGCGGCGGCAGCGCAGGCAGAATGCGCTCACCCGCCTCGACCAGCGTGACGTTCAGCGCTTCGTTGGTCAGCCCTTTGTAGCCGTAGCTGTGCAGCTGTTTCACCGCATTGTGCAACTCAGCGGAGAGCTCCACGCCGGTGGCGCCGCCGCCGACGATGGCGATATTTACTTTACCGTTAGCGCCGAGGTTAGCAGAGTATTTAAGGAACAGGTTGAGCATTTCCTGATGGAAGCGACGCGCCTGGTGCGGGTTGTCGAGGAAAATGCAGTTCTCTTTTACGCCAGGGGTATTAAAGTCATTCGAGGTACTGCCCAACGCCATGACCAGCGTGTCGTACGGCAGTTTACGCTCAGCCACCAGCAGCTCGCCTTTTTCATTGCGCAGCTCGCCGAGGGTGATGGTTTTCCCTTCGCGGTTGATATCAACCACCGAGCCCAGCTGGAACTGGAAACCGTGGTTGCGGGCATGGGCCAGATAGCTCAGCGCATCAACGCCTTCATCCAGAGAACCGGTGGCCACTTCGTGCAGCAGCGGCTTCCACAGATGGCTGTGGTTACGGTCCACCAGGGTGATTTTCGCTTTCTTATGGCGCCCTAACTTTTTCCCCAGCTGAGTTGCCAGTTCCAGTCCGCCTGCGCCGCCACCCACAATTACGATTTTTTTCAATGGCGTAGTCATGTGTACCCCTAAAATTATTAACCAATTGTTAAATAAAAGTTATTAAAATAGCCTTTATTTAACAACAAGTTACGTCAATGAAACCATTCAGCACTGTCGAGAATACCATGAACGGTGCATTGGTCATACCAAAATTGATGTGCATCAAGTTTTGTCGCGTATTTTTTCAGCGAAACCAATAAGTGTAGACATGAAAAAACCCGCGTGGTGAACCCGACGCGGGTTTGGGAACAAGGGAAAAGCAGTTAGCCGAGGGTTTTAAACGCTTTCAGCCGCTGCAGGTGCGGCGAGATGTTTTTAAACTTATGGGTCTGCTCTTCATCCCAGATAATTTCATAATAGTGGTGCAGGAGATCGGCGGAACGCTGGCTGTCCAACGCCTCGTCCTGGCGGGAAAGCACCACCAGGCAGCGATCGCGGTTCTTCTCGCGGAAGTTGGTCACGCACTTGGTGGCGATGTCAGCATACTCTTCCGGTCGGTCGATTTTGCCTTCCATATTCTCATGCGGAAACAGGTTTGGATTGAACACCGCCTGGCGGATATCGCACAGAAAACCAATCCGCTCCGCCCAGTAGCCGCCAAGGCCGACGCCGCAGATCAGCGGCCGGTCATCGGCAGTGAGCTGCAGCATTTTATCGACCTCTTTCAGCAAATGCTGCATATCGTGCTTGGGATGCCGCGTGCTGTAGCTAATCAACCGCACGTCCGGGTCGATAAACTGCAGCTGCATCACCTTCTCATGGTTACCGGGGCTGTTCGAGTCAAAACCGTGTAAATAGATAATCATCGCATCCTCACCAGACAACAACGCCCCGTAGAGCGTTACGCGGACTTCGCCTCTTGCCAGCGCGCATGAAGCTGCTCCAGCTGGGCACTCACCGTTTTCCAACGGGCTGAATCCCTTAACTCCTGACGGGAAAAGGAACCTTTATGATACAATTTCGTAACACGCTCTGCTTTGATCGGCGACAGGTTATCCAGCACACTGACCGCGCCTTTACGATTATTGCAGACGAGGATCATATCGCAACCGGCGTCGAGCGATGCCTGACCGCGTTCGGCATAGCTGCCCATGATCGCCGCCCCTTCCATCGACAGATCGTCGGAGAAAATCACCCCGTCAAAGCCCAGTTCGCCGCGCAGCACCGTTTTCAGCCAGTACGCCGAGCCGCTGGCCGGACGCGGATCGAGCTCCGGGTAAATCACATGCGCCGGCATAATGGCATCCAGACGCTGCTCGGCGATAAGGCTTTTGAACACCGCCATATCATGGTCGCGGATAACCGATGCCGCCCGCGGATCGAACGGCGTCTCTTTGTGCGAATCGGCAGTCACCGCCCCGTGTCCCGGGAAGTGTTTGCCGGTGGTTTTCATGCCCGCGGCGTGCATCCCGTCAATGAAGTGACGCGCCATCGTCAGCGCTTTCTGCGGATCTTCATGATAAGAACGTTCGCCGATCGCGGCGCTGATATGGCCGACGTCCAGCACTGGCGCAAAACTAATATCGATATCCATGGCGATCATTTCGCTGGCCATCAGCCAGCCGGCTTCGGCGGCCAGTTTGCCCCCCTCTTCCATCCCCAGCAGCGCGGCGAAAGACTGGGCCGCCGGTAAACGGGTAAACCCTTCGCGGAAACGCTGAACCCGCCCCCCTTCCTGATCGACCGCCACCACCAGATGGTTACGGGAGGCTTCGCGGATCTGGCGCACCAGCTCCCGCAGCTGCGCCGGATCGTGATAATTTCGGGTAAAGAGGATCAACCCTCCCACCAGCGGATGCGCCAGAATTTCTCGCTCTTCCGCATCCAGCTCATACCCTTCGACATCCAACATCACTGGGCCCACACTGACCTCTCTTATCCTTTACGTTCGTTGTCTAACTGACACCATGTTTCATCTGCCAGCGTGATAAATTGCCGATCCCCGCTCTGCCGCCAGCGCATTTCATACCAGCCCGCCATCAGCAGCAGTACCCACGGACGCCAGAGTACAACCTGCCGCCAAAGCAGCTGCGCGTCGATGGCCGCCCGCCGGGCATACGCTTCTACCAGCCGACGGCGCTCGCCAGGCGTGATCCACACCGCGGCCAGCTCCAGCGCGATATCGCCATCGCCGGCATATTCCCAGTCGATCAGCCTCAGGCCGGACTCATTATGAATAATATTGCCGGCATGGACGTCCATGTGCAGCGGCGCCAGCCGCAGGGGACGGGGCTCGCCCTGGCGGCGCAGCCGCTGATGCCAGCGCAGCCAACGCGGCTTGCGCCGCGCCGGATCGCACCTCTGCCAGTACTGGGCCAGCAGTGGTGTGAGGCTAACCCGCCAGCCAAACCGCGGTTGCTGATGCAAATCATACAATAAGCCTGACAGCTGCGGGGAGGCCGGTAACTCGCTTTTCACCTCCCCTGTGCAATACTCCACCACCATCCAGCAGGGTGAGTAAAACAGCGGGGTTGGCGCCAGCCTGGCAGGCAGTCGGCGGAGTGCGCGATACTGACGGCGAAAATAGTAAGTGGCGGCAGACGGATCGTGCGGCTGACGCAGCACGTGCCGCCGGTCGCCGTCGCTGATAATCACACTGCCGCCGCTGAGGCCACTCTGGCTCAGCGAGGCGACAGGATGATAATGGGGAAAGAAGCGCGACAAGAGCTCGTCGCGCGTTAGCTTATTGTTGCTGAACAGCACCTTTACCTGACCAGATTATCTCACCGGTTTGCACCAGCATGAGCTGCATTTTCAGCTCAGGCGCGTTGACGTTGCCGGTGGCATTGGAGTAAAGCACATACTGCGCGCCCACGTTGCGGGCGATGCCCATGGCTTTGCTGCGGCTGCCGAGGCTGTCCTGCGGCGACAGGCCCAGTTGCTGCTTGGCGACCGCCAGCTGCTGCGGTGAAACAAGGGTAAATTTGCCGTTGCCCGCCAGCGCGTTGCGTAACGCGGTGGTAGCTTCTCCGGCATTCAGCGAACCGTTGGTGCGGTTGTTCACGCTGTCAACCAGCAGAATACTGCCGGCATTGACCCCACTCGCCTGCAGCATCTGCCCCACCAGCGGCTGAACCGCGCCGTTCCAGTCATAATGACGCACGCGCGGCGCCGGCTGACCCGACTGCTGATCCTGATGCTCAATCGGCCCAGGCTGCGCCGGGACAGAGGGCACCGCCGGTACAGTCGGCACCGTGGGCTGCGGCTGCGCAGGCTGCTGCGGCTGCGGTTTGGCCTCTTCTACCGGCGCGGGCTGCTCCCGCAACCCCGCACAGCCTGCGAGGAATATCGCCAGTGCTGTGATTAACGCATAGCGACACATTTTCATCATTATAATTACCCCTTACAGATAAAGATAAAGGCGGGCCTTATGCGCCCCCAGGATATTGGCGCTGCCATATAACGTGACCGAGGAGCGGGCCGGTACCACGATGGTGCGCGGCGCGTCCAGCGGATGCATCTCCAGCCCTCGGGCGTCATACCAGAAAAAACGATAGTGCACGGTAACCGGCTGCTGGCGCTCGTTATATAGCGTTGAGGAGGCGGTAGCCTGAATCTCTGTCGCCACGACGGCAGGCTCGCTGGCGCTGATCCCCGCCGCCAGCACGCTCGACTCCATCACCAGCGCCTGCTGGTCAGAAACCGGGATCTCCGGATGTGAACTACATCCGGCCAGCAGCCCCGCCGCCAGACACGCGCCCAAAAGGGTCCTGAGCATGACGTTAGC
>OGYH01003564.1_pt1 | contig 10134 bp, 10 predicted proteins | sample 1576511 | NCBI WGS metagenome assembly OGYH01 (sample SAMEA3541522, study PRJEB24748) | human gut metagenome | biome: human gut; feature: human-associated habitat; material: faeces | place: China | collected 2012 | reverse complement strand
TCCCTTTCACTGATCGGCGGTGCATTGAAAAAAATGATGCCCAAATTCAAGGTCATACACGGGCATTCCCAGGCACATTTCCCCGAATATTTGAATCATTTTACTGCTTTCCTGTATCGATATTCCTGCCAGTTCTGCATTCTTCCATCCCGCATAAAAACAGCCTGCCAGACAAACGCATATAGTTGGAATGATACTATTTCGTTCTGCTTTCAAGGTTTTCGCCAGTTCTATTTCAACACTGGATGAAAGTAAATTCACAAAATCCGACATCGGAGAAATCCCATAGCCGCAAAATGCTCCGGCTATTATAACAGCTGCTGCTATTTTCTCTTCATATCCCATACTTGTTCCAATATTTAAAAATAGGATTCCCATGGTTCCACAGGAACTAAACACACTGCCAGTCAGAAAACTAAACAGAAAGCATCCTGCATACGCGGTGACCGGATACCATTCCGGACGAATCCACAAAATTCCTGTATACGTCAGTCCTGGAATCGTACCTGACAGATTCCATATTCCTGTCATCGCTCCTGCACATAAAAGAAAAAAGATAGGTGAAACTGCCCTTGTGCAAGAATGAACCATTGCTTCCTGAAGCTCATTCCAAGAATAAGAATTTGCTTCTAAAAACAGAACCACGTAGATCCATGCAAGAAAAAAGAATGCCTGCACCGGTACTTGGATTCCGCATACTGGAACTGCCAGAATCAGGAAAATTCCTCCCACCAAAGCTCCCGATCGTTTTTTATCTAATTTTTCCGCCCCCATCATTCCTCCTGTTTCTTTTTTCCACTGCAATGTTCAAATAACCCTTTTAATTAGAAAAACAGATGTAGAACAGTTTTTCTCTCCCCATCCTACATCTGTTTGACTTACTTAATGAAATGTCTTATTTATCCTTGTTTAATTTCTTGATTCCAAACCCGGTAAAGCCCCAGAGAACCGCAAAACAAAAACCTGCGTAACAAAAGATTGCCCACGGAGCATATGCGAACGTAGAGACTCCCAGCGTTCCCGACATATACGCGCCGCCCGCTGACCACGGAACCAGAGGAATGGAACAGGTTCCTGCATCTTCCAGTGTTCTGGAAAGATTCTGCGGTGCCAGATTTCTTTCCTTAAAGGACTCACTGAACAATTCTCCGCCCATCAAAATCGGAATATATGCATTTCCAACAATCAGCGCAATAATCAAGACTGAAATAACCGTTACCAGAATCAAAGTTCCGTCACTGTGTACGAATGTTTTCAATTTTTCCAAGATTGCATTCATAAAACCAGCCGCACTCATAGCACCTGCAAATAGAAATGCGCAGAGCACTTTCAGCACCGTTGCCATCATGCTTGTCATTCCGCCCCGCTCTACCAGCATTTTAATGCTTCCTGTCACTGTTTCCGGATCAATCCCCAGCATCGATAAAGAAAATCCGCTATATGCTGCCGAAATTACCTTTGCAACCGTCGCTCCCTGAAATACAATCGCTAACACTCCTGCCAGAACCGATGCTGTAAACATAACCGGAATCGTTGGTTTTCCCATCGCTGAACCAACCAGCACAACCACCAGAGGAAGCAATAAAAACACATTAAAATGATAAATAGAAGCGAGTCCCTCCGTCATCTCATTTGCCGCAGATGCATCGACCGATGAAACCACCATTCCAGTACGTCCAGCTATAAAATATACCACTAAACAGACAAGCGCCGCCGGGACCGTCGTATAAAACATATGCCGGATGTGTTCAAACAATGTGGTTCCGGCTGCTACCGGAGCCAGATTTGTCGTATCTGAAAGCGGTGACATTTTATCTCCAAAATAAGCACCTGAAATAATTGCGCCCGCTGCTGCCGGAAGATTAACGCCCAATCCCTGAGCTACTCCGATAAGTGCCAGCCCGACGGTTCCAACTGAGCCAAAACTGGTTCCCGTACACACAGAAACAATTACTGTAATCACAAAAGCCGATATCAGAAACAGCTGTGGATTTAAGAGCTTCAGGCCATAATAAATCAACATAGGAATTGTTCCTGATAACATCCAGGTTCCGATAATCATTCCAACAAATACAAAGATAAAAATCGCCATAAATGACTTTCCTATCTTTTCCGAAACCGCATCTGCAATCTCATTCCAGGTTGTTCCATAAAACAATCCTAAAAGCACCGTAAAGAAGGAACAAACAAGTAAGAGTACTTCCACACTTAGTCTGAACTTTCCAAAACCAATTCCCAACACGAACGCCATCACCAATATTGGAAGCATCGCAGCCCCAAAACCCGGTTTTCTTTTCTCTTTCATATTCATTCCGTCCTTTCGCTCGAATCATATGTTTCTCTTCTACCATCCCTCTTTATAAACCCCTATATGAATCTCACGCTTACGGTTTTACCCGTTCCCTCACAGAGTGCACTTTCTTTTATGATGTTCAATCATCAATCGACACTCCCAGCGTTTCTGTCATCTTCTTATATTCCTGTGAAAACTTTTCTGTTATCGGACCAGGAATCTGTGTACCAATCTTCTTTCCATCGATCATTTTAACCGGAACCACTTCTCCGACTGTACCACAGATAAATACCTCATCCGCATTATAATACTCTGAAACAGATACGTTTCTTACCTGTACTTCCATTCCCATCTCTTTTGCTATCTGAATCATTGTTTTTCTCGTAATTCCCGGAAGCTGTGAATCTAAAGTCGGAAGTATTAATACTCCATCTTTAATCATCTGTAAGTTCGTAGAGTTTGTCTCCGCCACATAACCATTCTGGTCAAGCATAATTGCTTCATCCGCTCCCTGACGGATTGCCTCACACGCCGCCATAATCTGGTTCAGCTGGTTACAGCAATGAATCTTCGGATCCATGTAAGACGGGGAATAGCGTTTCAGCCAGGTTGTTACCAGCGTAATTCCCTCTTTATTGAAAATAGGGGGTTTCTGATCCACACAGATAACGATCGACGCATTCGTCACATTTAAAGTCGGATGCATACCTGTCTGTGCTTTAAATCCGCGCGTCACCTGTAAACGCATATGTAAATCAGTAAATCCTGCATCCAGATTTCGACGAATCAGCTCTTTTACAATTTCCTTCATCTCATCTTTGGTCTTTCCTATATCGATTCCCAGCGTGTAGCAGGACTCATACAGACGTTTGATATGCTCATCCAGACGGTATACTTTTCGTCCATATGCACGGATTCCTTCATATACGCCATCTCCATGCTGAAAACCACTGTCATATACGGAGATAACGGCTTCTGATTTTTTAACAAAATCTCCATTTACATAAAGGATTGTATCTGCAATTTTCTGTCCGTGTAACATAATAGAACCATCTTCTGTCAACTGTGATAACTTATACATATCCGTTCCTCCTTCAATTATCTTTTTATTTCTCTGATTGTCATTTTGGTATAATGGTAAATTGGTAAGTCCATTTACACTATGATCATATCACATTTCTCCTGTATGTCAATATTAAAATTTATAACTGTTATAAACACATATTTATGTGTCTAATGTTATTTGATTCATTGTTGGATTTTTACAGAATATAGTCTAGTATTTAGTTTTACTTTTTCGCAATTCAACGCAAAAAAACAGACAGAAAGAATAAAATTTCCTCTCCATTCTTTCTGCCCGTCTATTTTTATTATATTTTATTAAAAGCCAACTAAGCAGGGCGCATTTTTATGCCTCTTCCCGCTCTTCCTCCGGCAGCAGGTTCGTCATGCTCTTTAAGCTGATCGCCAGTGTCGAGCTGTTGTGCAGCAGCGCCGACATAGACGGTGTGATGATACCAGCCACCCCCAAGAGAATCAGACCTAGGTTGAAGCTGATGACGAAACGGTAGTTTCCATGGACACGTTTCATCAGATCCATGCTCAGATGACGCAGAAGCACGACTTCATCCAGGGAATCTTTCTTGATCGTGATATCCGCGATCTCTCTGGCAATCTCCGCGCCCTCGCTGACTGCGATGCCCGCGTCTGCCGCTGACAGGGCCGGTGAATCGTTGATGCCGTCACCGATCATGATAACTTTGTGGCCTTTCGCCTTCTCCTCCTCAACAAAGCGCGCCTTATCCTCCGGAAGTACCTCGGAGAAATAATCATCCACGCCGACCCTCTTCGCGATCGCCGCTGCGGTCCGCTCGCTGTCGCCGGTCATCATGACAATGCGCTTAAATCCAGCCTCTTTTAACTGGCGGATGACAGACGGTGCTTCCTCACGCAGCGGATCCTCGATGCAGATAACGGCTGCAAGCTGTCCGCCGATTGCCATGTAAAGATGGGAACAATTTTCCGGAAGGTTCTCAAACTTCTCTTTTCCATCCTCCGGCAGTGTGCACTTCTCATCCTCAAATACGAAATGGTGGCTTCCAATCACGACGCGTTCTTCGCCCACATAGGTAGCGATACCGTGCGCTACGATGTAATCCACTCTCGAGTGCATCTCCTCATGTACCAGATGACGTTTTTTCGCTTCCTGTACGACCGCGTTTGCCATCGAATGCGGGAAATGTTCTTCCAGGCAGGCTGCGATACGAAGCAGTTCTTCCTTCTCCATGCCGTTGAAAGATACTACATCGGATACAACCGGTTTTGCCTTGGTCAGGGTTCCGGTCTTGTCAAATACGATCGTCTCCGCCTCGGCAACAGCCTCCAGAAACTTGCCGCCCTTGACCGTAATGTGATGCTGGCTTGCCTCACGCATCGCAGACAGGACTGCAAGCGGCATTGCCAGTTTCAGTGCACAGGAGAAATCAACCATCAGGATCGACAGTGCTTTCGTCGCATTGCGGGTCAGCAGATAGGTAAGCGCGGTACCGCCCAGACTCCACGGAACGAGTGCATCTGCCAGGTTCGACGCCTTGCCTTCAACGGATGATTTGAGCTTCTCCGAATCCTCGATCATCTGTACGATACGCTCATAACGGGTGGAACCGGCGGATTTTTCTACCTTGAAGGTAATCTCTCCCTCTTCCAGCGCGGTTCCTGCGTAAACATAGCTGCCCGGCTCTTTTCTGACCGGCTGGGATTCGCCGGTCATCGAAGCCTGGTTTACCATCGCCTCGCCGCTTACTACGACACCATCCAGTGGAATCACTGTACCCATATGGACGGTCAGCTCGTCGCCCGCGGTAACATCCGAAAGCGGTACAAGGACTTCGGTCCCGTCCACTTTTTTCCAGACCTTCTCCACGTTCAAGGACATGCTCCGCGCCAGATCCCCAACGGATTTCTTATGTGTCCACTCCTCCAGAAGCTCACCGACGCCGAGCAGGAACATAACGGAGCCAGCCGTATTGAAATCGCGGCGCAGAAGGGAAACACTGATCGCCGTCGCATCCAGCACCTCCACATGCAGCTTGCGCTTAAATACGAGGCAGTGGATACCTTTCACGATATAACGGATCGCCTGCACGGATGTGTATACCGCACGGACCGGCGCCGGTAGAAATGTCTTCGTCGCAAAACGGGTCAGTACCTTCTGAATCAACTTTTCTTTGTACTCCTGATTCAGGGCGCGTCCGCTGCTTTTAACTGCCATCTCCTGTTTTTCGGTAATCTGACCATCAAACGCCGCTACCTGTACGAGTACCGCCTCCCGATCCTCCTTATAATAGATAACCGCATCTGCTGTCCGCTCATACACCTTAGCCGCCGTCACGCCGTCCAGACCAAGCAGATACTGTTCCAAAACATCCGCTTCGCGCACGGTATGGAATTTCCGGGCAAGGCTGATACGAATTCTTCCTTTGATTTCATGCTTTATAATGAATTTCATGATTCATCTTCCTCCGGTTATAGAAGAGCTGCCGCGAGACAGCATCCCATGCTATCTTGCGGCAGCCCCCCCTGTTATTTAGATTCATGTATTCTTGGAGTTGCTATTACTGCTCTGCCTTCTCAGCCTCCGGTGCGGCCTCGGTTGCCTCAGCAGTCTCGTTGAAATCCTCATCCTCACCAAAGCTCTCATAGCCGCGAGCCTCGTTGATCTGCTTTGCCTCAGCCAGGATGTCCTCAGCGTTCTCCTGAATATTGGTAGCGGTGGTCATCACACAATCACGTGCACGAAGTCCGGCTGCTACGCAGTTTACGTAAAATTTCTTTGCATCCTCGCTGCCAAGAATCTTAACACCTGCTGTTCCGAACAAAACGCCGCCTGCAAATAAACCTAATTTTTTTAATTTGAAAATGTCCATCATGATTACTCCTCCTCTGATATTATCTAAATTATATTCACATATGATTTTTGAAAACTATTTATTCCATTTCAAATGCGAATATAGCTGCGTTTAATGACTCATTTCTGAGGTACAAGTAGATGGTAACAGCTTACCCCCATGATAGTCAAACCTAACTTTCCTTATTGAGATTTTTTATCAACTGGCATCCGAAGTTATACTTGACAGCTCATCCTCATTCCGCAGAGAATACTGGCGGCAACGGTTTAAAACGCCGATTTCTTCCAGCACTGCAATCATCCGGTACACCGTTGCCTTGCCGATCCCCGGGTCGCGCTTGGATGCCTCGTAGTAGATCTCCTTACAACTGCTCCATCTTCCCTCCAGGATCACATCCAACATGATCTTTCTTTGATCGGTCATCCGTTTCCCCCGTCTCTTCAGTTCGCTGATAATCTGCTCTCTCTGCTGCATCGTATCATCTCTCTTTCCATATCTTCTAAATTATTTTTCCGCACATCTGCCGTTTCCGTCCACAACCCGGCTTTTTATTAGCGCAGACTAACTGTTCGTTTAAAATATATAGCATACTCTGCTTGCCACTCTTTTTGCAAGTACTAAATTCCGCTTTTGCCTCTGGCTCAGCCTCATTAAGTCCTTAGATACGACTCGCACTAAGTGCTCATATTATATTGTGTTTCATCAAAAACAAAACATAATTAGCATGAACAAACTCAGGTTAGAATGCCGCAACTCAAGTTAGATGTCTCTAACCTTAATTTAAAGACTACCTCTTTTTTTCTCATCTGTCAATGAATTTTCGAAAATATATTTGATTTTCTTCTCTGATAATGGTAAGGTACTCACAGAATAATCAATTCAGACAGGAAAGGAAGGATTTTTCGATGAGCTTCAAAGAAATAAAGCCAGAAGAATTAAATTTTAACCCGTTTACCCGCATCGGTTCCGACTGGATGCTTTTAACCGCCGGCACCGAGGATAAATTCAACACCATGACTGCCAGCTGGGGTGGCGCAGGCGTATTCTGGGGCAAACCGGCTGTTACCTGCTATATCCGTCCCCAGCGCTACACCAAAGAATTTATAGACAAAGAAGAACTCTTCTCCGTCAGCTTCTTAAAAGACGGACACCGCGATGCTCTCAAACTCTGCGGCTCCGTATCTGGCCGTGACCACGACAAAATCAAGGAAGCCGGCCTGACCCCGGTCTTCATCGACGGCGTACCGGCATTTGAAGAAGCTGACACCATCCTCATCTGCCGCAAAATGTACCGCACATCCATGAATCCGGCAGATTTTATCGATAAGGACGCTGACAGCAAGTTCTATCCGGAAAAGGACTATCATGATATGTATATTGCGGAGATTGTGAAAGCGGTTGTGGCTGAATAAGCAGAGCCGTTCCATTTAAAATTTAAATCCCACAGGAAACGCTGATTTGCAGCATTTTCTGTGGGAATCCTTTGAATGATCCTTTTGGGTCTATTTGTTTATATTGTGTCTTTATTTATTCCTTTATTTTGCCAATTCCAGCATCCGCGCCAGCGGACCAACCGCCCTCTGCCGCATCGCCTCATCCATCTCCACTTCCTCTTCCGGATTTTCCAGCGCCCGCAGTACGCTGTCCAGATGAATCTTCTTCATGTTCGGGCAAAACTGGCGGTGACCTACGGAGAAAAACTTCTTCTCCGGGTTCTTCTGCAGCAGTTCATAGAACACGCCCATCTCGGTGCAGATCAGGAAGACTTTCTCATCCGAATTCGTCGCATAATCAATAATCTGGGAGGTACTTCCGACAAAATCTGCCAGCTCCAGCACATCGCCGGTACACTCCGGATGCGACAGCACAACTGCCTCCGGATGCAACTCTTTTGCTTTCTTTACATCTTCCGCATGAATACTCTTATGTACATGGCAGAAACCGTCATTGAAAATAAAATGTTTCTCCGGCACTTTTTTTGCGATAAAACGTCCCAGATTCTCATCCGGAATAAAGAAAATATCCTTGTTCGGCAGTTTTTTCACGATTTTGAGTGCATTCGATGAGGTAACACAGACATCCGATTCTGCCTTGATCTCCGCCATCGAGTTCACATAACAGACAACGGCTACATCCGGATACTCTTTGCGTACTTCGCGGATCTTCTCCACCTCAACCATGTGAGCCATCGGACAGTCCGCGCTCCGGTCTGCCATGATAACCGTCTTCTCCGGGCTTAAAATCTTCGCACTCTCGCCCATAAATGACACGCCACAGAAAATGATCGTCTTCTGCGGCACCGTCGTCGCCAGCTCCGCCAGATAATACGAATCGCCCACATAATCGGCAATCTCCTGCACTTCTCCATCTACGTAATAATGTGCCAGAATCACGGCATCCTTCTCTTTTTTTAATGTCTCGATCCGCTGCTTTATCTCCTGATCCATCTCTTTTCCCTCTCCTTTTTTCACCGCTCTGTTCACGCTTCCGAATCCCCATCGATTGACAGAAACCATACCATTTTTCCGACAGCTGCGGTTCATTTTCTTCTTTACAATGTATCCGACATCTTTGCCACGCCATATTTCTCTGTCCATATAGCTTCCACACAGTAAACTTCTGTGATTATACCTCTAAGAGAAAAGCTGTGTCAATGAAATTTTGACACTTTTTATTATATCTGTCTTGTCATATAGCAATTCATCTACATACAGACTGAAAGTCTGCTTTTCCGGCGCTTCAACCAGAGCAGCCAATATGCATTTATGCAATTTTTTTGTTTCACAAATGTATTTTACTGTGCAACAAAAAGTCAAACCAAAAATCGGACGGTTTTTCGCTGTGTTTTTCACTGTTCAAACCGTCCGATCTACATGACATATTTATAATTTTATCGCTTTATGCACATCCGCCCTTATTGCTGAAACAGCACCAGTCTCGATACCTTTCCTTCCGCGTCCGCCCAGATCGCGCATTTCTTTCCCGCTTCCAGATCGTCTGCGGTCACGATGTTCCGGGTTAAATACGGCAGAATATGTGTCTCAGCGCTGATAGTATAAGTCACGCCATCCTCTGCTTTCACATAGACGGTATCATCATTCTCGGCACTCTTTTTCACCGACTCGATCTCTGTGTAAACCGGCACGGCGCTCACATCGGTTACATGGACGAAGAAGAGCTGTCCGTTCGTGATCGGCGGCTCGCTCATCGTCATCGCCTCCCCGATGTAGGCATATACAACGGTTCCCGTCTCCGCCTCGGTCATATCGACCGGATTGCCTGTCTCTGCGTCAAAAATCGGCGTTTCCGGTGAAAATGTGATCACCATCTCGCCGGCACTGCTGATTCCCGACTGATTGTCAATCGTGACGGAATCACTGGTAACCTCCGAAACCGGACCATAAACACAAATAAATTCGGATGAAACCTTCTTTCCTGTACCGGATGCCGGACCGGACGGGGCGTTTTTCTCGATAACCGTATTACTCTCGCTGGTTTCCGCTGCAGTAGTCTCCCCAGCTGCCTTCGTATCTTCGACAGCCGTCTTATTCTCCTCATCGCCCGCTTTTGCACTGGAAGCGCACCCAAGCGCACCTACCGACAGTGCTGCACAAATCCCCGCAATATATAACGATTTTTTTTTCATAATTTGAATCTCCTTCCGACTGTTCTTATGCCTGCTCCCTGTCTGTTCCCAGGGACTTCTCTGAAATTTTTCAAAACTTCCCAGGCACTTTTTAGTTTGTCCTAAAACCAGTGAAATATTTTTCTTTATACTCTGTATTCAGCTCTTCTATCTGGTTTTCTCTGTTCTAACAGTCTACCCTATTTCACCCAAAAGTAAAAGTGCTTTTTTCTTACGGATTTCTGATATTTTATTACTGTTCACGCATACGTGCCCAGTAACGGAATTTGCCGTGGCTTCGCATTTAA
>OGYH01003563.1_pt1 | contig 10136 bp, 9 predicted proteins | sample 1576511 | NCBI WGS metagenome assembly OGYH01 (sample SAMEA3541522, study PRJEB24748) | human gut metagenome | biome: human gut; feature: human-associated habitat; material: faeces | place: China | collected 2012 | reverse complement strand
ATCGGTGGGTCCAAAATATTGTCGTTAGGTGGTCATTTTATGCTGTCGCGTAACAGGTCATTCCTTGGCGATGCTAAGAAATTGAGAAAGGACCACGGAGCTAAAACTTTTTCTGTTGCCATTCTTTCAAAGCAAAATCCGCCATATTGCTTAATTACCTTCTTTAAAAGTTCTGAAACTGGCAAATTCAAGACTTGAGAAGCAGCCTCCAAATACGGGTAAAAATATTCCTCTACCTCACCTCTTTTGAAACCTAAGAGCTCGCCAAATTCCGTATCCAGAGAAATATCAGACAACTCCTGAACTTCGGAAAAAAGATGCCCCTTGTTAAAGTTGACAATGCCGGTAATGAAAACAAATCTCAGCGCGTCATCGTTAGATTTCAGAACGGCGTAGAAATCTGAAAGAGCAACCTGAACACTGTTGAAAAGTTCAGGATTATTCAAACAAGAGGTTAGAGGCGTGTCATACTCGTCTACAAGGAGAACTAATGAGTTAGGTTCTTGTTTCTTGAGCCATACAAAATCGAAGATCCGGCTTGGTCATAGCGAAAACCGAATGAGGAGAAATTGTCTATTAAGCGATCTCGTAAATCATCCCTGAATTTCTTCAAACCAAAGTCGGGTCTCATTTCCGAAAAATCCAGCCGAACGACGTTGTAAATCTTTTTCTCTATCCAAAGTTTTTCAATGGCTAGGTCTTTGAAATCTCTCAATCCGAACTTGAACAAGGATTCAAATGTAGAGATCAACAGGGACTTTCCGAATCGACGGGGCCGAACAAAGAGGAATATTCCATTTTGAGAAGCAACCTTGTAGACAAGTGCCGACTTGTCTACATATATCTGGTTTCTAAGCCTTAGCGCCGCAAAATCTGAAGTTCCCAGCGGCAGTAACCTTAATTCCTCCATCCTCCGCTCCTAGAGCCTACAGGCCAATTCTAAGAGAAAACTACCGGGAGTCAGGGCCGGCGTCTCTATGCCTTCTGGCAAACTCCGTAGACATTTTTGCTTTCGAGAAACAAGTTAATCGTTCCAAAATCTCTCTCTAATCGTTCTATCTATCATTAAAATAGGACGAAAATCGATATATTTTGGAACGAAAATGTCCATTCTCTTAGATAAAGAATCAAAAGTTCTGTCTTCTCTTTCTAATTCTCCAAAGAGTCTTTCAGAGCTCGCAGACGAATTAGGTGCCGGCTTTTCTAAGACAACCGTTTATCGTTTAGTTTCGTCTTTGGCAAAAGACGGAAAACTAGCGGTACCGGGAGATCTGCCAAGTATGAAGTAACAAACTTAGGAAGATTGTTTAATCCGCGAGTTCCAGAGGAATATTTCCGGAAAGAACAGGATGACCGTCAAGCGTTGACTTCCTTTAACTTTGATTTGTTTGACACGTTAAGGAGTCATGATCTTTTCTCTCAGGAAGAAATGAGAACACTCGTTGAACGACAAAGAGAGTTCGAAGAACGCTGGAAAGGACTATCGCCTGTACTTCGACAGAAGGAAATGGAGAGATTAGCCATTGATTTATCATGGAAATCATCCCAAATTGAAGGTAACACCTACACGCTGCTTCAAACCGAATCACTTTTCAAAGAAGGAAAACGAGCCAAAGGTAAAATAAAAGAAGAAGCCGCCATGCTTCTAAACCATCAAGCCGCTTTGGACTACGTCCTCAGCCACCCTGATTACTTTGGTGAGCTAAAAGTTGAAAACATCCTTGAGATTCACCGCTTTCTTACAAAAGGACTTGGAATACCGAACAAAATCCGATCCGGAAGAGTCGGTATTACAGGCACAAATTACAAGCCGTTAAGCGATGCACGTCAAAAGGCTCTCCAAGATGTCTGCGATCTCATTAATTTCAAACAAAATGTTCTAGAAAAAGCCTTAATCACTCTGCTCTTAATTGCCTACATCCAGCCTTTCGAAGACGGGAACAAAAGAACGGCAAGAATACTTTGCAATGCTTTGCTGCTCGCAAACAAATATTGTCCAATTTCCTTCAGAACCGTTGATCCGGACGATTATCGGTACGCCACATTGCTCTTCTTTGAACAAAACTCTCTTCCTTCTTTCAAGAAAATGTTCATCGAACAGTTTGAGTTTTCAACGGCTAATTACTTCTAAAGAAAGCGCCGACAAGAGCATCTTTTGATTTCGCTTACCAAAAATCTGCAACGCCGCTCAAATTTCGTCCAAAATTTAGACATTCTTACGGCGACTCAACGATCATGGCGAGAACTGAATACGGCACAACCTGGTGGGGCAAACAATGGCTCGAGGCTTTAGGTGATATTGATTACGACAATCGCATACCTCGCGGCAAAACCTACGCCAATACCGGCCGCGTTTTATCCTTCAAAATAGACTCCTCCCGAAGGGTCATCAAAGCCAGAGTTGAAGGCAACTACGATCCTTATTATCGCGTCACGATCGGACTTCCGCCGATCACGCAAGAACAAATCAGCGAGCTGGTAAAGCGAATTGCGGCCTCTCCCTTAATCCTCGCAAAACTGGCCACCCGAAAGCTCGATCCGCAAATACTTTCAATTTGCCGTGAGCTTGGGATTCGCCTTTTCCCGAGACGCTGGTCGGATATGGAGCTTTCTTGCAGCTGTCCTGATTTCGCCGTTCCTTGCAAACATATGGCTGCAGTGATCTACATCATGAGCCGCGAAATTGATGCCAATCCTTTCATTCTCTTCTCTTTGCGTGGAATTGACCTCATCAAAGAATTAGAGAAGGAAGGTGTATCCATCAAAAGAGCTAAGAAAGCCGAGATACCCACTTGGCAGCACTTGCTTAAGAAGAAATATCCTCCTGTAGAACACCTTGAACTGGATACATACACGGTTATATCTGCTGAGGGCCGCAAGGACTGGCTCGAAAAATTTAAACCACTGGTTTTTCAAAAAATCACTTTCGATGCAGAATCTTTGTTCAAAATTTTGACAGAGCAGCCTGCCGGCTATGTCCAAGGCGACTTAAGAGCTTTGACTGCCAAAGTGTTGAAAAACGCTGCCAAGATTGCCAAAAAACAGATAAATGACGTATCAGAGCGCACGCCTCCCCTATTTGAAGGCGAGCACGAAATGATCTGCATTAACTCCTGGGGCCAAGCTCGAGTGAGCTCAGATCTTTTTTGGAAAGAATTCGACTTAGACAAGAAAGGTCTGGTCAACAGAAAGGTCGGAGAAAAAAGACCGGACGGATCCGTTGTAAGGTATCACGAAATGTTCTCCGGCTACATTAACAGCAAACGACTGGAAGACTCGCCGGAATCTGTTGAAGCACTTTATTACTGCTGGGTGCTCGCATCAAAAATCACTTTGGCCGGCGCCATTGTTCCGCAAATGTATGAACCCGTTCCAAAATGCTTTGCTGTGCGGTGGATTCCGGCGACATCTGATCTAACGATCAAGACTTTAGTCGTCAAACTTGGTAATTTACTCAACGGTATTGATCGAGAAGTTTTTGACATCCTCAAGTGCCCGGACGAAATCGACGAGCAAACTTTGGGAGAAATTTTCTTAGGAAGTTTCATCCAGAGCTACGTCACCGCAGCTTTCCAGTCAACCTCGGGAACAGATTTGAATGTGTATGAACAGTCTGCGCTCCTCGGCGGCGGCTTTATCGACACCGAAGATGAAGTATCTGCTGAAGCCGCTCGTTTGAGACTGTCTGAATGGCTCAGTTCTTTGACAGTTGCGCGCTCGGAACTTCAGCCGGTGCTGACAATTTCTGAAGACATGCGGCAAAGAAGTGATTTCCCCGGACGGGAGGGACTTCTTTCTGTCAATGTTTTCGATAAAAGTATTACTGAAGAAGAGATTGTCGATGCAGAAATTCTTGATGATTTGCTTGAGCCGGAGGAAAAATTCGAACCTCATTTAGCAATTAAGCTGGGCTTCAACCTAGAAAACACGAAAGGACGTAATAAGGAGCGCGGCTACTATTCTTTCAACGACTTCCTCACCAACCCGAAACTGTCGGAATACAAGTTTGATGCTATGAAAGTTTCGGCAAAACTTTCCGAACACTGCCCCGAAATCTATGGAATTTTAGAGAATCCTTCAACAGATTCCTCCTTAACTGCGAATAAATTAACTCCTCTTCTTCTTGAGTCGATACCTGCGCTGACGCTTCTCGGTGTTTCTATCATCCTGCCGAAATCATTGCAGAATTTACTTAAGCCGCAAGTTCACTTAGAAGTCGACATGGACGAGGAATGGAAGGGCGGAGGCTTCCTAAGTCTTCTCGGCTTGCTCGACTTTGATTGGACTGTTGCTGTGGGCAACAGAAGAATCACGCCAGAAGAAGAATCCAGCCTCTTTAGCCAGGCAGGCAAAGTGGTTCGTTTCCATGACCATTATGTCTATCTTGATCCGCAAGAGCTGGAAAATATCCGCAAGCGCCTCGGAGGAAAACTTCAAGAGCCCAACAAACTTGCCCTCTTCCGTGCAGTTCTTGCAGGGCAAGCAGAAAAGGCACCTGTATTGTTAGGCGACAAGGTCAAAGAAGCCATCAAAAATCTCTTCAAAGATGTCGATGCTCCTTTGCCTAAATCTGTCAAAGCAAAACTCAGAAACTACCAGGAACGCGGATATCGATGGATGCTGAGAAACATTCAGATCGGTGTCGGCTCCATTCTTGCCGATGACATGGGTCTTGGTAAAACGCTTCAGGTTCTTTCGGTACTTGAAAGCATGCGGACAAGGAAAGTGTTTGATTCGAAGCCGGCTTTGATTATCGTTCCTACTACGCTTCTCACGAACTGGATGAGAGAAGCAGCAAAATTTACGCCTGATCTGCAAATCGTCCCCTTCTATGGTCCGAACCGAAACTTATCCGTGGATGGCGCAGATGCTTACCTGACGACATACGGAACCATTCGGCGTGAGGATGCATTTAAGAAGAAAGATTTCAAATTAGTGATCTTAGATGAAGCTCAAGCAGTAAAGAATCACAAAACTTCTACGTGGAAGTGCGTAAAGGCTCTAAAAACCGAACATCGCATTGCGATGAGCGGTACGCCTGTTGAAAACCGTCTGCTCGAGTATTGGTCCATCATGGAAACCGCCAATCCGGGACTTTTAGGAACCGAGAAAAAATTCAAGAAGGAATACGCAGACCCGATCGAGGTTACCAAAGACAAGGTTGTCGCTGATCAGTTCAAAAAACTCACAGAGCCTTTCATTCTCAGACGATTAAAGTCAGACAAATCCATTATCCGAGATCTTCCGGAAAAGATTGTCAAAGAGGAATACTGCGTTCTCACGCCGGAACAAGCTGCGCTCTATCAGGCTACCGTCGACAAAAATTTAACGAAATTGAACGCCGGTTTAGGCCAACTGGAAAGAGCCGCCATTGTTATTCAAATGATTCTTCAGCTCAAACAAATCTGCAATGCGCCGATTCAATTTGAGAAGAACTCGCCGTTTAAGGGACCGGAATATTCCGGAAAGATGCAGCAGCTTTTCGGCATCTTAGATGAGTTATTCGAAGCAGACAGAAAGGTTTTGATTTTCACACAGTTTAGACAAATGGGCACCCTCCTGCAAAAGTGGCTGGAAGAAAAGTACGGAAAGAAACCTCATTTCATTCACGGTGGTTTGCCTGTCAGGGAAAGGCAGGAATTAGTGGATTCCTTCCAAAACGACCGAAGAGAAAAAATCATGATTCTTTCGCTGAAAGCAGCCGGTACCGGTCTCAACCTTACCGCCGCCAGCGCCGTGATTCACTACGACTTATGGTGGAATCCGGCGGTTGAAAATCAGGCCACGGACCGAGCTTTCCGAATCGGTCAAAAACAGAATGTCACGGTTTACCGATTCATTACGGCCAACTCCTTTGAGGAAAAGATTAATGACATGCTCGAAAGCAAAAAGGCTCTGGCCGAAATGACGGTGGCCACCGGAGAGCATTGGATTACCGAACTTGACAATAAGCAGCTTCAGGAAATCTTTACGCTCAGCAAACAGCTGTCGGAACCGGATTGACGGAAGCCTAAGACTGAAGTGTCGGGGTCATTAGTAAATTATTGCGGAAATGACTTTTTCGTTGCGATTTATATTAACCGAAACGAAAAACGCTTCATTTTGAACGATTATCAATCTTGAGGGTGCCAAGCCCTTCCATCTGAACAGTTCCGAACTGTTCATCAACTTCCAAACTCTTTGTGGGAGGCACAACTGACCACTCTGTAATCCGCCTTTCGCTTCCAGAAAAAACTAAAGCGATTCTGAGCAGTTCTTTTTCTTCTGTCTGCATTCCGGGGCGGCGTTTCTCCATTTGCTCTACCATCTCTTTCAATAGACGCTTTGGGCCCGAGGCTGAGATACAGCCACCACAGTATTTGAGTTCTAAAACAATATGCCTTTCCCCCGACGTAACTCCTTAATCGCTTCTGCCATGGGCACTTCAAAGTGAAATTCCTGACTTAGCAGTTTGCGGTTAATTTTGAAATTTTCAAAATAAATTTTGAAACTTCTCTTTCTGAGAAGACAACTGACGGCTTCCAGAGGATCATTAGAGGATCAAATCCCAACCACCATAAGGAGCCACCATGGACGAGAACCATCGCGGAAAAATCAAAAAAGCACCTGCACCGGAAGTTGTGAAGTACCTTATCAACCCGGCGATTAAAACAGACCTAGAAAGAAGTTATCAAACCATTCTTGACATCAACAAAGCTCATGTCTTAATGCTTGCCGAGGAAAGCATCATCAGTGCCGACGTTGCTAAGAAGATTTTAGAGTGCACGCAGAAAATCTCTGCGATGGAAGGCCATCCGACTTTTGAAATCAATCCGAATGTCGAAGACCTTTACTTCAACTTAGAAAAGTATCTTCTCGAGCAAACAGGCGCCGAGATCGGAGGCCAGCAGCACACCGCCCGATCCAGAAACGATCTTTTTGCAACAGAAGCAAGAATGGATATCCGCGGTTTCTATCTCCGTCTCTGCGGAATGTTCAATGAACTTCGCCAGAATCTCATTAATTTAGGCAAAGAAAATATTGACGCCGTCATGAGCGGCTACACACACCTTCAGCCGTCGGAACCGATCACTTTCGGTCATTACTGCGCCGGTGTGCTAAATGCTCTGGAACGTGATTACGAAAGAATCCAAAACGCTTGGAAAGCGTTGAACATTTGTCCGCTCGGAGGCGGTTCCATGGGTTCTACCACTTTCATGATCAACAGAAACCGTACGAGCGCCCTACTCGGTTTTGATGAACCCATGCAAAACTCTATCGACTGCACGGCAAGCAGAGATTACTGCCTTGAGATCATCGGCACGATGTCTGTTGCTTCCTGCACGCTTTCCCGCTTCGCTTATGACTTGTACATGTGGTCGACGCCTGAATACGGTTATGTCGAAGTCGATGATTCCGTTGCCGGTTGCTCTTCCATCATGCCTCAGAAGAAGAATGCGCTGACGCTGGAATGCTGCAAAGGCAAGGCTGCTCACATGGAAGCCTTCTTCGTGTCAGTTTTCAGTTCCCTGAAGAATATTCCGTTCACACACTGCAGAGATTCTTCGACAGAGGCCGTGCGATTTGTATGGACAGCTTTGCAGGAATTTGAGGCTGACTTGGCATTGTTAAATGTCACGATCAAGACATTAACGCTCAAGAAAGAAAGGATGCTTCAAGCTGCAATCCAAAACTACTGCACGGTAACTGAACTGGCCAATTACCTCGTCCGTCATGACGGAATCTCCTTCCGCAGTGCGCACGGCGTTGTCGCTATGTTAGTCGGCTACATGCAGGAGCATAACAAGTTAGCCAACGAAATCACCGTGGACGACATCAACCCGATCTGCGAGCTCCTTCTTGGTAAGAAGACCGGCCTTACCGATGACCTGATCCGTGAAGCGCTTGATCCAACGAGAAATGCTCAGTCAAAGAAGACGATCGGCGGTTCGAATTCTGAAGAAGTCACCCGTCAGCTCAATCGTCTGCAGGCAAACCTAGACCGAGACAACGTGATACTAGAAAGCAGAATCGGCCAACTTAAAGGCGCCAAAGAAGAATTAGAGCGCAAGGTCGCCGAAGCTATCGCATAAACTTTAACCTCCCGTTTTTCCAACCAGGCGGCGTTCCCTTTGGAGCGCCGTTTTTTTACGGCTGAAAGACAATTGACAGACAAACCTGTCTTGGACTTTCAAAAGAAGAGCGGAGTGCCGGAGCTTTTTACAAGTTCTGTGTCTAAGGAGAAACCTTGCGGCAAGACAGCGCGGCCCCGAACTGAATATCCTTCATATAATTATCAGAGAACACGAATAATCAACTGAGCTTAGACAATGGATAAAAAACAGTGGTCGGAAAATTCCGGATTCTTCAGTGCCGGCACTCAAGTCTTCCTAGTAATGGCCGAATGCGGCAATTTATCGGAAGCTTCTTCCGTCTTGAATATGCATCCGTCGACCATTTCTTATCATCTTTCAGAACTAGAAGAGAGCCTCAACGTTCCTCTATTTGACCATTCCAAAAGACCATTAAAGCTCACTTCAGAGGGGCTGAACCTCTACAACGAACTGAAATATCATTTTTCTTCGCTTAATGTTCGAGTTCAGAAACTAAGACAAAAGAACTTTCTGAAGCCTGTTATCCGAATCGGCATCATTGAAAGTCTCTCTCGGAACCTCGGAGTACATCTCATCGAAAAACTTTCGCCTTTATCTAACGAAATTTCTCTTTTAACGGGAACATCTGAAAGGTTAATCGAGTTAGTTAAAAACCAAACTGTTGATATGGCAATTGCCTGTACCAAGAAAATCAATGAATCTTTCTTTGCTCAGAAGTATTTGTTTTCTGAACCGTCAGTGTTGGCGCTTCCCAAAGAACCTCGTTTTGAAAAGGATTACTTTACTTGGGAAGAACTGAAGTTTTGCGGCTTGCCTTTCCTGAGGTACAACCGGTTTTCAGGCGGCAGCGAGATGACGGCGGCGTCATGCTGAAACTCATCAGCAAAGGTATCGGGTGGAGCTTGGTACGCCCCGCCACATTGGTTCAGCATCCTGACTTAGCCGCGCGGGTCCACTTCTGCAAAATGCCGGATCCGGTTATGCAGCGAGAAGTGATTCTGATCTTCGGGAAAAGCGTCAATCCGGAATTGGTCGATATGGTCGAGGCATTAAGCAAGAATCTCTACGAGCAGGAGCTTTTCCCACAGTTCAATAGGATAATGCCGTAGAGTTGAACTCAGGCTGGCTGTAGACTCCTTGGCTAAATCCAGCACAAAACGTGGATTCTGAAGATTGGACACCAACTTCTTCAGTATCGCTTGGCTTGAGAAATGTCGGGCATTTTTCTACTCTGCTTTTCTCATTGAAATTCCGAAACTAATCAACTTCAACGGACTGCTTTGAAAGGATAAGAAGGTAAACGCATCTTAGAATAGCTCAAACAGTTCTATGGAGGCTCTAAGGTTGAATAATCCCTTTATGTTTTCACAAGAGCAGTCTGAATTTTTGGAGAAAGCTGCCAAAAGGTATATTTGGTGGATGACAAAGGAAGAAACAATGCTTGATCCGTTTTTTGTCATCTCTCAAGTCATGAATCTTGGAGATATCAACGATTCCGCTAAATTGTTCTGTATTTTTGACCACAAAATCCTTCGTCAAGTTTTGTTAAACGCAAAAGCCGGATGGTTTAGCGACAAAAGAACATGGGGTTCTTGGAATAACTTGCTATTTCCCGAATACAACTTTGTTCCGCCCCCGATGCCGGTTAGGAAGATTCCTGATTGGGACAGTCTATGAAGTGCTTCAATCCGCATTTAGAAATCCTGTCTGAAGTCCAACAGTGGGTTTATCCTCAACTTCGAAATCTAAAAGATCTTGGATTCGTCTTATACGGCGGGTCGGCGCTTGCGCTCCAGCTCGGCCAAAGACAATCTGTCGGCTTTGAATTTTTCTTGCACGGACGATTAAAACAAAAACTTCTTAGAGGCGCCTGCCCTTTGTTAGGTGACGAAAGTCTTGTCACTCAAATTCAGGATTCCGAAAACACCGTGACCTTTGAAATCTCTCCTCCGGATAGCGGCAAAGGGATCGCAACAATTTCTTTTTTCCCCGAACTCCGCGGTAAATCTACTATCTAGATAACGCGAAACCTCAAGAGCCCTG
>OGYH01003560.1_pt1 | contig 10151 bp, 12 predicted proteins | sample 1576511 | NCBI WGS metagenome assembly OGYH01 (sample SAMEA3541522, study PRJEB24748) | human gut metagenome | biome: human gut; feature: human-associated habitat; material: faeces | place: China | collected 2012 | reverse complement strand
TGATTTCTGGGCGCCCTCGTTCGACACTCTATCAATCTCAGACCACGCCTGACGCATTGCCTCGGCAGAATCCATTCCCTCTTTCCTGTAAATCCAAGAGATGGACGCTGCTTTGCTTTTCATGCTCTTTGTCTGATCGTTTAAGATCGCCTCTATCCTTTGGCTTGTCTCACTTGCTGCCTGGGGGATTTTCCCAAATTCCTGTGCCGCTTGGCTGGAGGATTCCTGAGTGCTCCGTTTCGCCCCCTCGAATGCCCCCGCCAGCCTTTCGCTAGTCTCCCGCCCCGCGTCAGCTGCCGCCTGTGAAATCTTGCCAAATTCCCTTGCAGCTTGATCGCACGACTTTTGGCACTTTTCTTCTGACCGTTCAAACGCTGCTGCCAGTTTGCTATTGACCGCCTGGCTCGCACTTGCAACCGCTGTTTTGATTCCGTCCAGATCTAACGTAATGTCAAACCGGATCGTAGTATCCGCCACCATATACTCCACCACTCTTTCCTGGCAAAGTAGGCTCAGGCGCTACTCAGAGGTGCGTTTTATGTGCTCTTCCCTTTGCGTGATATTTAATTGATTGATTCTTCCGCAGCGCGGACACTTAATCTCTCCCCTGACGTATTCCGCCAGAAGGAGCGTTTTTCCACACTGACTGCATTTTATTTTTTCAATTTCCGCCACCTCCTCCGAACATCGAAGCAAAGATAGCTTCCAGCTTCGCCATTTCGTCATTGTACGTGGCTTCGCTCATTGTTTTTGCCTTCCGATCGCGCCATTCATCGTATATTTTTTTCTGATCGGATGTAAAATACTTGATTACATTGTCATCCGTCTCCGTCCGAATGGCGACCACGCGCCCCAGCGCTGTATCCGGGGAGAGTCCAGCCAGAAGCGCCGTAAATTCTCCCCATGACACTGACTCAAATTCTTTCGTTCTGAGTCTTAACCCATACTGTGACAAGAAACTGGATGTAATCAGATCCCAGTCCTCTAAGAGGGAGTACCCGGGGCTACCGCTTCCCCCATCGGTGCACCCGTTCCAGTAACCAAGCTAATTCCTTCCTGAATTACTGTCAGAAGATCGCCAAAGCTCAGTTTTATCTTATCCAGCTCTTCTCTGGTCTTTCTCGGAAATAACAGTTCGTACATTTCCATAATCTGTTTCGGGTTAGAGCTGTCAAGATCTGAAACCTTGCTCATGATCTTGAGCATTGTCGGCGCGTCTGCGTTGACTTTCAAAATTCTTCCCTTAATTCTCAGAGCCGGAGACTCGTCAAAGTTTAATTTGTCCGTAATGTCTACTACTGTCATTTTCTTATCCTCCTTATGATGCCGGTGTAAATTCTGGTTTGCCATAAACGGTTGCCTCAAATTCCAGGGTATCCAGATTGGTGGTATCGCCGCCGCTCGGTGTGGTTACGTTGATAACTACGGCTGCTGACAGTTTCGCCCCGGATGCCATCGTCCAAGTAAATTTTGTCATTACATCGTCGCCCATCTTCCAGGCAAGCCCGGCAATGTAATCATTTGCCGGATCACCAACTGAACGCTTACCTTTGAACGAAAAGCTCAGTTTCTTTCCGGTAACTGCCGATTTCGCCCAGCCCTCGGCATCCATCGCATACCATTCTTCCGTGGTGCCATCGATGGACGGGGCGAAGTTTTCCAGATCTTTCGGCATTGCCATCTGCTGATCGCCGCTCTCGATGCCATTTAAGCCAAATTCAAATTTATTTGTGTGTACTGGGTACACTTTTCCTTTTTCCATGTCGTCCTCACTTTCTTTGATAGACAAAATCCAGCCATATGACATATTCGTATACGCCGTTATCGTCCGTTCCGACGTCCTGAGGTTCTGGGACCATCAGGCGCAACGTATTGATGTGTGTATCTCCTATGTCAAGGCTGGATATGTTTCTGATTTTTTCAAAGAGGCAGAAAGCCGCTGATTCCGTCTCTGATTTATCCCGGTTCCAGTGGACCAGGATCGATATCGGGCGGGTGTCCCAGGTGGTGTATTCTAAGCCCCCCAGCGCTATGTTCGGCTGTCCCGAAGAACTGCGGGGGTAGACGCCTATCGACTGCTGTTTTTTATTATCCAGCTTGCCTATATAGACGTTTTCCGACACTCCCAAGCTCTTTACCCAGCCTTTAATGTCTTTTAATGTCAGCATCTACGTTGCACTCACTTTCTTGAAGATTCTCTTAAAGATCTCGGATGCCTGCTGCTCGTTTTTTCCGCCCGGTAGCCAATCCTTGTACCATTCGCCGCCAGCGTTCGCGTATCTCGTCTGCTGGAAATGGTATTCTGGGTGGTAATACAGGCGGCGGGCGTATGGCGTCGCTGAGATAATAGAGACGGTGCCGGACTCTACGGCGCTGTGATCTACAAACGTCGCATCGCCCGCCAGGTGTCCCGTATCAAACGGCATTACCTGGGCTTTGTCTACCTCTGTGCGCAACTCATCGGCAGTCTGCTCCAAAGCTATCACTGCCGCCTGCGTCATAGCCTTGATTCGCGGACTGTTAAGCGTTATCGTTGACTTTACCCCCATCAGACCACCTCCAGCGTGCAAAAATTGACTGTCCCGTCCGGATTCCGGTTCTTGCATCCCTGTTCGATCCGGCGTGTCTCCCCAAATACCGTGATGCTGCCACCGCTCAGAGATGGGACGTCCGGTGCAATGTCGCCCGGAAACAGTGCCGTCCCCGTTATCTGGATCAGCTTCTTTTCAGCCGTCAGGATTGTTTTTGCCTTATCCTGCCAGTTACAAAGCAATTCCAAATCAATGCAGTATTTTGGATTCCCGTCTTCGGTCAGTTTCTCGGATTCCAGATGCACGCTTATAGGCGTCTTACAGAGGCGTTTTGGTACTAAACATGGGTATTTCATTGGATCACCTCGCTAAAAGGCAACAGAGCCCCGTCTGCGTGAGCAGAGCGTATACGTCACGCTTCATTGCCACGCCTTTGCTGACAGCCACATTCCAGCTCTCCCCAAACTGCACCGACGCGCCATTGAGGCTGTAACTGGATATGATGGTGTTGATTTCGTCGGCATTCTCTTTTTCAAAGTCCGCCTGCTGACACACCACTTCCCGGATTGTCTCCTGCTGCCAGGGCGTGAGATTAGAAAAACCCTGACCCACAATCCGATTGTAGGTCAGGGAATCAATGTGGCGAGATGCCAGCCGAAGGGCTTTCTCCAGCTCTGCATCCGGGATCGTGCTGCCTTTGTATGATTTTTTGTAATACTCGGCGGTAACATATCCTTCGTATGCCATTTATTCGCCCACTTTCTTTCTGGTGGATGTTTTTGCCGCAGCCTTTTCCTCCACTACGGCTTTTTCCTCTGTCGCAGTTTCATCCGGCTGATGGCAGGATTCCAGTTCCGCTTTCAGAGTTTCATTCTCCGCCAAGAGTTTGGCATATTCCTCATATGAGACGGTTTTTCCGTACCCATAGGAAATAATCTTCCCTGCGTCGTCCTTGATGTCGTAGCCAGCAAGACGATAGCCCTCTGCCTGCTCTTCCGTGATGGTATAGGTTTTATTTGCTTTTTCTGCAATCATATTATCGCCTACCCTTCTGTTTCGGCATTGATTGCAATGCCCGGAGCCTTATTCTCAATCAGAAACGTATCGGTGTAATAGCGATTCTGATAGACATACTTATCTGCGGTACGGGAATCGGTTCCCGGGGTAAACAGTTTCATATACGCGTATTTATCACGGGAGATAACGCAGGACGGATGTACCAGAATCATATTGATCTGTTTTGCCGCCGCTGCCGGAACGCATCCATCCGTAAAATTGTACTGTGTCTTAAATCTTGCCGACGGAACCGTTTTAATTGTTACATCATCCAGACCATGCACACGGCGATCGATAACGCCAGCTGCACCCGCGTTGATGGTACGCGTGATTCCATCTGCACTCTTTAAAAGTTTATTAACCGCAGACGTAACATAGAGCATTCTGCCCTCCTGCGGTACAGACTGATCGTCCATGATCGCCATCTGCTCATCGAACCACTCTAAGATATTGGCGGCTGTCAGTGTAGTTGTGTCAATGACCGCACCCTTGGACTTGTAGGTCTTCGCCTCAGCATACAGCTTTGAGAATCTATAGCTGTCCTTCTCTGGGATCGCCTGCTCTGTCTCGAACGTATTCTGAATATTCGCCACTTCTAGAACCAGGTTTGTTTCGTCGATATCCATCGGATCGATCGCGAACTCAATATCACGATCGTGAGACAGTTTCTTCGGCTCCCAATCGTTCGTGATGGTTCCAGAATTAAATCCCATCGCCCGGCGATTGTGATCCTTGTAACCAGATACCGTCATTCTCGGGATCTTGATAGTCTGAGCATTTAAAAACTTAATGCCTGGGTTTGAAAGAGTCAGATCATGAGACACTAACTCTCTGACGTATTTCTGCGCCAGCTGCTGAGTAAACTGTTCTGCGTAATCATATACTGCCATGTTTCAACTTCCTTTCTGCTATTTTTTGTTGCCAAACGCGACCGCCAGCTGATCGCTCAGGTCGCCTCCCGGCTGTCCGGAATTGCCAGAAGCTCCAACCTGGAAGAAGCCTGTCGCTCCTGCCTGCGGTTTCAGTGCCGGAACATCTTCCAGCACCTTCTTGAGCGCGTTGGTAATGGTTTCTTTGTTAATTTTCCCATCCTGTCCGACTGCCTGGCTTAAATCTGCCATTTTAAGGACATACGGGATCGTGTTGGCACTGATCCCCAGCGCGACCGCCGCAAGGGTGGCAGCACTTTCGATCTGTGCCTGCTGGGCTGTTGCCTGTGCCTGTGTGAGCTGTGTCTGCATCGCGCCAACATCAGGCTGATTCTTGGCTTTCTCGGTTTTAAAGGTTGCGATCGCCTGCTCCACCTCCTGCTGAGAAAGTCCCTGCTGTTTAAAGTACGCTTTCAGTGCGGTTTCTTCTTTTGCTGCCAGCGTACCCGTAAGCATCTGCTGAATGCGCTCATAATCAACCGCCGGAGGCTGGTTTCCCTGGTTACCATTTCCCTGGTTGCCCGCACCTTGCTGACCGCCTGCCCCCTGTTGATTGCCTCCCTGCTGCCCTCCTTCGCCCGGCTGACCGCCTGCCGGGTCCGCGAAAAGCTGCAGGTTCATTTTGAGTTTTTTCATGTTTCATGCTCCTTTCCGTTTTGAGGGTGTCTCCCTATTATCCATTTTCTTCGGTGTCTCCGGTCGCGCAGAGTTTAATGCCGTGCTCGCGTTTGGGCATAAAAACAGCACGCATCTCTACGTGCTGAATAAAAATGTGTATAAAAATACCACCAGCCTCTCGACTGATGGTATTTTATGAAACCACAATATCTAATTTGCTAAAAATTTCTTTCAACGTCCGCCCATTAAAGAATTTATCATTCATAAGGGTTTCCGCCGAAGGATAATCTTTTGTTTTATCTCCAAACCAAACATGATAGTTTTTTTTGTAATTTTCAACTTCCGGCATGATTCCCGCTGGTTCCCCGTCAAAAGAAAAAGTAATATCATTGCAACAATCATTCAGTATAATAATAAAATCATTCATTTTCATAATATGTCACTGTTCTCCTTTCTCTCTTTTTCGGTAATCTCCCTTGTTGTACGGTTTTTCAATCTCCCGTTTTCATCCCATTCATATTCGTGAGCATGTTCTCCATGCTTTCCGTATGGATGTTTATCCGGTAATTTATGATCGTGATTGGTTATGTCTTTCCCTTTGTACCCATCGCGCCCGTAAAAGGTTCTCGTTTCAGTTTTGCCATTCTTTCCAAGATGATCTATTATCATCCCCGGCTCCGCCTTCTTCGGCGTCCCTTCATGCCCCTCAACTATCTTATCTGGTTTAATTATAACATCCTTTTCCGCCTTTACAATAGAGTTTTCTGACGTTCTGGCATATTTTTCTTGCAAGACAGCGTTCACGCGTCTCGATACCGGTTTCATTCGTCCAGACATAATCTGTGAAAAGCTCTCGCTAAAAAATTCTTTCTCATTTTCAATCCCGTATTGTGACAGCTCTTTTCCAAATATGTCAGCCTGTTTCAGACCAGAACGAAAGCCACCCTGCTGCATCCACTTCTCATATGCAGCGCGTTTCGTTTCATTGTAGATATCCTTTATTTTGTTTCTTGTCTCTGTGGATAAATCCTCCCAAACCGCGTGACCGATTTCGTGGTAAAAAGTGCCGTATTTATCTTTACTTGCATTCCAGCCACTTGCAAAATTCTTTTCGGCGTTCTCCTGCATGATTCGCATAGTGGAATTTTTCAGCACAACAAACTGAGATTCCGGGTTATATGCTGCCTGCCTATATTTTCCATCGCCCGTTTTGACTCTAGTAATTCCTTTTATTTTTAACTTCCTTCCAAAACGCTTCTGGACATTGTCAGCCGCCTCGTTAAAGCCATTCAGAATTTCTAGTTTAAAGTCTCCATTGACAGAGAAATCGCCAGATTCACTGTAGCGCTTTCCGAAATCAATAGCGCCCGTCCTCGTTGCTGCGGGAATAAATTTATCCTCTGTCGAAATCTGTGCCTCTGTCGGTTCCGGTTCCTGCTGCCGCATAAACTGACGTCGCCATCCCGGAGGGTGCTGTTTCTTCCACTCTTCTGCCCTTCTGGCATATTCTTCTTTATTCTCCGGATCGAGCGCCGCATCCGCCAGTTTCTCATATCTCTGTTCCTGGCGGTCTATGTACTGCTGCCGGGCTTCTTCTTGATTTGCCTGACCGATGGCTTCCAGCTCTTTTTTCGTCCAGGTATCATCTGCCGTTGAGATTCCCGGAAAATAGGTTGTGTGGTGATCTTTACAACGGGGATGATAAAGCCCCCGACTGACAGCATAGCTCATCGTTGGATATTTCTTTCCACTTTCTGGATCGACTCCATCCGACCTGCCACCACTCCACACATCATCCACCAGCACTTTGCCGACAAACGGCAGGCACTTAGGGCAGGGATTCCCGCGTTTTGCTATGATAACCGTAGTGATTCCCCACTGCTGGCGCTTCTCTCCTTCTCCCTGCAAATAGGCACGTTTGCCGGCAGTCCGGATCGCCATGTCTGCATAGTCAGGTAAGGTGTGCCTGGCTCCATTGGCGTACTCGACGCAGTTCAGACCGCGATATACCATTTCTTTCACAGCCATATCCACGGCTTTTTCGTAGGTCCCAGCTCCGGTATTGGCGTAGACCTGGGCGTTATAGATCACTTTGCGGTAATCGTCATTTGCCTTGCGGAGGATCGCTGTCTCCGCCTTTTGCAGATCCGAGGTCGTAGCCTGCACCAGCGCATCCAGCTTTCGATCGTTGACCTCAAAAAACTTGCCCGAAATGCCTTTCGGTATCCGTTTAGGTTTATATCCCTTCTTGATGTTCTCTAAGATCCAGATCTCCTGTTCCATACCGCCCTTGTCCCGCATCTCGCGGATCAAGTCCTGAATCTGGGCGTTAATCTGGCGGAATTGCTTTTTATACTTCTTCTGGTTCTCTCTTTTATAGCGATCCAGATTTTTCAGCTGCTCCACCTGCCAGGCGCTCCACTCATAGCCCTCTTCCGTTTCTTCTGCCCGGTGCCGGTCCATGTTTCGGATAATGGATGCTATCAATTCATCCTCGATCTTCGCAAATGCTTTCGTAATGTCGTACTCATCCGCCATTTGTACCACCTGTGGACGCACCAGCCGCCGAATCTGCGCCTTTTATTCGGTTGCTATACACTTTATAGCCTGCGCCTTTAAACTGCCGAATGAGCGCCTTGAGCTGTGTCACGCTCTGGCACTTATCGCATCTCAGTTCTGCGTAGTCATTTTTTTCAATCCCGTACACTCCCTGCGGAACCTGTTCCTTTGCTACTTCCAGGAGACCCAGAAACTCCTTCCGGCTCATCCTGTACACCCGATTCATTACTTTGACCTTCATCGGCATCCTCCTCCGCTGTGTTGATCTCAAATTCCCCTGCTGCCATGTTGACGCTCGGTTCATTCAGTTCCGTGACGCCCTGTTCTGCTTTCAGGCGGGCGATCTCTTCCCGTTTCCACTCATCATCCTTACTGTCGCCGTACAGCTCTTCCACTGCCGCCTCGACGCTCATCAGGGCGGTTCCCGGTCGTGCCTTTGCCAGTGTCTCTATCTGAGACTCAAAGGACGGATTCGCGTATTCCCCAAACGGAATTGATACCTTTACTTCCTCGACCGCCTGTTTCATGAGAATATTATAGGCATTGATGCACGCGGAGATAACCTCCGGGAGCTGTTCGCCCAGGGCGTCGATGATGGCGTTCCGGGTGTAAAGAGTCGTTTTCTCTTTCTCGCGCTGTGCCTCCGCATTATCCAGCTTTTTAGTATCGATTCCAAGGGTGCTTGGACTGATGATACCCTGCAGGCAGAGATCCAGCGCCGTGACATACGATGCAAGATAGCTGTCATGGGGGATCGTCGGCTGTTCTGTGGTTATCTGGTTCTTTCCATCCTCCGACATGTTGTCGTTGCCCGCGATGTATCTGTTATCAAAAGCGTTCGGGCTTAACAACGCGCCAGTTTCCGGGTTCCGTGGAATAAACGCTTCCGGGATAAACGTCCGTGCCCTGCCCGCTCGCAAGGCATCCATCCACTGGCTCCAGACCTCATCGAATGCATCGAAGCTGTCCAGCTTGCCATCGAAGATAGAGCCGCCGCGCCCTCTCCACTTTGCACTCTCATAGATTTTAAGCGGAGCGGCAAGAATCACAGACTCATCAAATTTGTAGTCTTTCAGATTCTTGGTCGTTTCTGTGGCATTCAGAGGCACCAGGGTGTTCCCTTTATAGAGCTCGTTTCGGATGTAGCCATATCCGTAGTATTCATACAGGGTATATTTCCCTCCTTTTTCCGCGACCGGAGTTTTAAATACCGCTTCCTTGATTCTGCCGCGATATCGGTTGATCTCAATCCGTTCGCCTGGGTACCATTCGAGGATGGGGTACTGGCTCAAATTGGTGTCGATTGTCACTTTATAGGCACCGTCTCCGATGTACAGCGTTTCTTTTAATGCCTCTTCAAATCCCTTCCGGAACTTGTTTGCTTTCTCAATCTCATTCCAAATCTGTTCCTGTGCCGGATTCTCAAATTCGAAGTCGTTCATATCTGCCAGGACGATGGACGACAGAACGCGGACAATCAACGCCGGAAGCCCTGTGTGAATCTTTCGCATCTCCATTCCCGGACTACACCTCGACGCCCAGAACTTGTGCTTATCTACCTCTTCCGGGCTCTGCTTATAAAATTCTTCAATCTTGTTTCCGTCGCCCCAGTACCATATGCGGTTTCTGATGGCAGACAGTTCAAAGTCCATGAGTTCATGGATCTGGATCACGGTCGGGCTTGCCTCCTGGATGTCCAGCCAGCTCCGAAGCCCCCGTTTAATATTTTCATTCAATTTCGATATCCACCTCACTTTATGCCTCCTCATCAAATCCGATCATGTGTTTGTACGGAATCCATGCATACTGTCCGGCGTTGATCGTATGATCGTTTCGATCCTCTGGTTCGTCTTTATCCTCTCGCCAACTGTATTTGTCAAGCTCTGCCAGATGGTTGGTACAGGTGTCCATCACAAGATAGCAGCCCTGCTGAATCCAGCCAAGCTGCAGCTTGATACGATCCAAGATGCCCAGTTTTTTGTATGCATCCCAAAAATTATAAAGGCAGCCATGCAGGCGCTTATATTTTTTAAGCTCTGTCATGGTTGCCTGATCTGCGTTATCTACATATACATCCCGAGCGAATCCCCAATCTTTCCGGCACCGCTCCAAAAACTCTACCAGTTTGACCGCTGTATCACTTGGAGCGATTGGAGTATCGAGGTCGGCGTTATTGTAAACCTTTTCCGCGAGGGTAATAAGCCGTCGATCCTCCGTGATGCCCTGGAAGATCATTGATATCGTATCAGGGGACTTAGAAGAATACGCCGTATCTAAGCCAGCTGTGAATCTTTTCCATTTCAACTGACCTAGTTTCTCCTGCTGCCGAAGCTGACGTTCTGTTACAACGTGCTTCTTCCGGTCGAAGTTCGGAAATACCAGCCCCGTGGCCTTTCCCCGCAGTCGCGGAAATGCATGTTTGGATTCGCCATATCGAGTTTTGCGCGAAGAACCATGC
>OGYH01003544.1_pt1 | contig 10203 bp, 8 predicted proteins | sample 1576511 | NCBI WGS metagenome assembly OGYH01 (sample SAMEA3541522, study PRJEB24748) | human gut metagenome | biome: human gut; feature: human-associated habitat; material: faeces | place: China | collected 2012 | reverse complement strand
AGAAATGCTTCGTGAACATGTAAAAGATGATACACGCATGCATTATACAATCCGTAATGCAGGAGGTCCACCAAATGTTGTGCCGGATTTAACGGTTGCGGAATATACACTTCGATCTTACAGTACAAAATATCTTGATGAAGTTGTTGAGCGGTTTTATAATATAATCAAAGGTGCTTCGCTTATGACGGATACAACTTATGAAATTCAAAGGGACCTTCCGTTTAAGAGTAAAGTTGTATGCCATAAGGTAAACAATCTTCTGATGGAAAATGCGTCATATGAAAATGCACCTGCAATTGCACCTCCGCGTGAGAAAACAGGCTCAACAGATTTTGGAAATGTGCTGTATGAAGTGCCGGGTTCATGTATAAGAATTGCTTTTACACAGCCTGATGCACAGCCACATTCACAGGAATATCTTGATGCCGGAAAATCACAGGCGGCACATGATGCAATTGTTTATGCAGCTAAAATCATGGCGGATTCAATAAGTGATGTGCTTACTAATCCGGGACTTTTAGAAGAAATAAAAGAAGAGTTTAATGCTGCAAAAGAAAAATAAAATATGCAGGAGTGCAGTTGGGTGAGAGATGAAATGAAATGCCGCTTTTGCAGCAGATCGTGGTAACTGCGGTGGAGTACATCGACGCAGCCCGCATTGTGGAAAAGAAAATCCACTTGGAAAAAAATATAATGCTGATATGAAAAAATATCAGGAAAGAACAGATGCAGCAGATGCCAGAGTGATGACGAGCCAGTCATATACTGCGAAAGTATATGTGCGTGGAATATATATAATTATATTGCTGGCTGTTTTTCTGGGGCTTGCCGTTTATATGACTGTAAGTGGCAAAGAATTTGCAAAGAAACAAAAAAAGGCGGCACAAAATTATGATAAAGTAGTGGAGAAGCTTGACAGATATTGGAATTACAAAGATTATTATGGATTTTATAATTATTGTGATAATCTTGAAATCGCCGGCTGGTCAGACGGACCATTTCTTTCATATCATCCACAGATAGAGGCTGCACAGATCTATATATTTGTAAATGATTATATTGCAAAATATCTTGCTTCTGATAATATTTATGATAAGAATAGGGCATTGTCGGATGCCTGTAGTCTCCTTGCGGAATTCTATGATTACAATAATCTTCACTATATATATGGAAAGCCGGCATATGGCGAAGATTCTGACACAAAGGTAAGAGAAATCCATGATGATATGTGTCTGATATTAAAGACGTATTTTTATATTAATGACGAAGAATCAGAAAACATAAAAAACATGAGCAGAAGTCAGATACAGACAGTGATTGAAGATAGTATTAACAGACATGATTCGCAAGGAGACATAAAATGAGTGATATGAAAAAAACAGTAACATGTAAATATTGTTCAGCAGAGTATCCTGAAGAACTTGCAAACTGTCCATATTGTGGCAATGCCAATTTTTACGGTCAGGAAAAAATATATATGCAGAGAATGTCGCAGATAAGAAAAAGACTGGCATCCCTTGCTTATATTGACAAAAAAATAATTTTAAAAGAAATCTTGAAAATTGCCGGAATTACTGCTGCCGTAATAGCAGTTATAATAGCTGTGATTTTTACAATTATATCAATTGACAAAAATAATTATTCAAAGCAGATAAATGAGATGAGAGGGAATATTATTAATGAAATCCAGTGAAAAAAGCCACAAAGCATCAATGAATAATTTTGATAAAGAATATAACAGGACAGAAAAAGAAGTTTATAAAAAGACACAGAAACGTGAAAAAATTGCTTCTAAAACTGCTCTGTCTGCTGTTATACCGGCAGTATTACTTATATTGTTCATATCAGCATTTTTGGTTGAACCGATTAATAAGGCAGTAAAAAAATCAAAGATTGACAGCAGTAAAGTTAAGATTAGTGAACAGATATATTCTTATCTTGATAATGGTGACTATGTAGGTTTATCTAAGTATAGTGATTCAATTGATGCATTGGATAACAATTCATTTTCAGAAGAATATCCGGTACTTATGGCTGCAAGATATTATTCATGGTCGCAGTCATTTATGAATAAACAGGATAATAATTATAACCTTGAAGAGCAGGATATATCCGGTTTAAGTGAATATCTTTCAAAATTTTATTATTACTCCCAGATTTCAGCATATAACGATAAAAATAGTACAATATCAGATAAAAATAAATCATATCTTGATAAGATGAGAAAAGATATGGGGAATCTTTTAAAGCAGTATTATCATGTTATTGATGATGATTTAGATAAAATAGCAGAGTATTCGCAGGCATCAATAAGCAGATGTCTTATAGAGAGGAGCTTACATGAAAATTAACAAAAAAATTGTAATAATGGACATTATTATTGTGCTTCTCGTCCTGGTTAATGCCTGCATGATAATAGCAATAAAAGAAAACAGTGATAATATTAATGTTGACAGTAAAACATATTTCCTGATGAAGTTATATGGTGAAGATGAGTATGGAAAAGCTGTTGATTATGCACAGAAATATTCATTAAAACTTGAAGAAAATAAAAAGGATGCAACACAGGATTTTAAAGAGTGTGTGGCTGTTGCGGATTATTATAAGGCGGCATTTTATAAAAATGTATATGCTGTTGGCAAAGACTCACAAAAATTGTCACAGATGGAACAGAATATGGAAGATGCACAAAAAAGAATGGGGGAAATGTCCCCCATAAAAGTAAAAATAGACCGCATGTTAGAAGAATACATGGTCGCCAATAATTAATTTATCATCATCAATGCTTCCGCGATAAGCGTGGAAATAGAGGCAGTCTACGTTAATATAACCATTAAGGACTGCTGTTGCAGCTTCAACACATGCACTATCTGCACCTCTTGCAAGGACTATTGCAAAACGTCCGCTTGCAACCGGCGAAAATTGTCCGGGAGCAAATATGACTTCCTGTATTGTATTGGCAAAACGTGGATTGCGTACACGGTTTATAATGACACTTCCCACAGCACATTTTCCTTCATATGACTGGTTTCCGGCTTCACATTCAATAATAGCTGCGAGCATATCAATGTCAGAAGCAGTATAATCTATATGGGGATAATTGTTTCCCCCGGCATTTAAACTGTTATTTTTTTCCTGCTCACGTCTGGCAGCTTCCTCGGCTTCACGTATCCGCTCTTCTTCAAGCTGTTGTTCATACTGGAGGGCAAGTTCTTCAAACTTAGTAATATCATCACTGTTAGATGCAAGCTCCTGTTGTTTTGAATCAAGAAGTGCATTAAGTCGTTCTGACTGTCTGGATGATTCAGACTTTAATTTATCTAAAGAAGCATAATCTTTTTCAAGTTCATCACTGTTTTCGGCTATCTGCGTTATTATATTTTCCATTTTTTCAAGCATTCTTCGGTCATATGAAGACAATTGCGTCACATATTCTGATTTTGATAAAAAATCGGAAAATCCCTTTGAACTTAGAATGATATCAAGGGCATTCTGGCTGCCATGTTCATACATATATTGGATCCGTAATTTCATTGCAGCGTATTGTTCGGTTTTTTGTTTGTCAAGTTCTTCTTTCTGCATAGAAAGGTCGTCAATTTTATCTGATAAATCCTGCATCTTTTCGTCAATTTCAGTAAGAGACATGTTGATATCATCAATCTGTGAGACGAGGTCTGACATATCGGATGAGATATCCGCCTGCTGCTGCCTTAATTCTTCAAGTTTCTGATTTGCATCGTCAAGGTTATCCTGTGTAGTGGCATATGAAATATATGGAATTGTAAGAGACAGGCTCAAAGTGCAGGCAGCTAATATATATTTTTTATATGTTATAAAATTTTTAAGCTTTTTTAAAATAAATCCCAAAATAAAACTCCTTAAAAATTATGTCATTTATCAATATAATTATAATATAAGCGTACTATAAAGTCCATTGGATAAAATTGCAAGAGACGTTTTAAAGTGTTATTATTAACAAAATAAACAATATATGAGGAATGATATGTACGAACTTGAAGATTTGAATATGGACGAAGCTGTTTTAAAACAATATTCAGGAGAAGAAGAAAAAATTACAATTTCGGAAAAAATAGATAATAAGAAGATAGTTTCAGTTGGGGCATTTGCGTTTAGTGAACATAGGGAAATTGTTGAAATAACACTGCCGGAGACAGTCGTTTCGATTGGTGCACATGCATTTTACAATTGCAGGAATCTTGCATCAATAACACTTTATGATACCGTTACGGATATTGGTGATGGTGCATTTAAAAACTGTTACAGGCTTCATAACATAAATATAATCGGAACAGGTCTGAACACCAAGTGTTTAAAAGGTGTTTTGTCGGAAGTAAATAATGAAGTTAAGGTGACTATACATTACGACGATGATGATGCCGTGCTGGTATTTCCATATTATCTTTATAATTATGAAGAAAATACGCCGGCAAGAATTGTTAATCAGATTACGGAAGGTTCAGGGATACAGTACAGGGAATGTGTCGACGGTACTGATGTTAATTATATGCAGTATGACAGATTATTTCAGGCAGGAATGTATATTGACGTTAAAGATGCATCATATAAGATTGCATGTTACAGGTTGAAGTATCCATATAAATTATCTGAAGATGCAAAACGGCAGTATAAAGATTATCTTAATAAAAATATTATTGAGATAGTGAATGATATGGTGAAAAATGAAGATTATGACGGTTTAAACCTTATATTTTCCATGGAAATACTTGACCGTGAATCATGTATGTCATGTATAGATACTGCAAGAGAAAATTCTCATATGGAGGGGCTGGGGCAGCTTCTTGCATATCAGAAAAAGCATTTTGCACCTTCTCACAGAAAGTTTGAATTTTGAATCCAATGCAAAATGATATTAAAAGTGATATATTGATATTATCAACAAACAAAGTGGCAGCTTTATTATTATAGTTAAGGAAAGATAAGTGGAAGACAATATTAATACTAAGAACAAAGAAGAAAGAGATTGGGAAAAGACGGGAATAAAGGTTCTTGATATGGCAAAACAGGAACTTTTTCTTGGAATGCGTTATATGTTTCTTGCATTGAATATGCTTGGGTATAAGGCGGACAGGCGTATCAGGTTTGTGGCGACAGACGGCAGCTTCCTTTATTATAATCCTGTTCTTCTTATAGAAAATTACAAAAAGAATCCGACGGATGTCAACAGGGCGTATTTACATATGATAATGCACTGTCTGTTCAGGCATATATATGACGCAGAAAAGTATAAAGACGAAGACGATATACAGCTTTGGAATCTGTCATGTGACATATGTGCAGAATATCTTGTTGATGGAATTGAATTAAGCTGTGTTATAAAGCCGGAGAATACAAAGCGGCAGCAGATATATAAGGAGATTCTTGATAAAAGTCGTGTGCTTAGTGCAGCTAATATATTTTATATATTAAAGACGCAGATGAATAATCAGGCACAGATGTGGATTGCATCAGGGGAGTTTGAAGTTGACGACCATGCATACTGGCATGCAGACCAGAGCGATAAAGATAACAGAAGCTCCGATGAAGATAATAATAAGCAGGAAGAAAAGTGGGAGAATGCTGCAAAGAAGATGCAGTCGGCAATGACATTTGATTCGGGCAGAGGAGATACAAAAGGCAATCTTTTAAAGATGCTCAAAGCAGTTAATCACAAGGAAATATCTTATCGTGATTTTTTGAGAAAATTTGCTGTGACAAGAGAAAGTATGCATGTGGATATGGATTCATTTGATTATGGATTTTATAATTACGGAATGACTGTGTATGGTAATATGCCTCTTATAGAAGAACTTGAATACAGGGAAGAGAGCAGGATTAAGGATTTTGTTATAGTGATAGATACATCAGGATCATGTGCATTTACGCTTGTCCAGAAGTTTATTAATGAGACTTTGGGAATTCTTACAGAATCAGATTTGTTTTTTGAAAAAATCAGACTGCATATTATACAGTGTGATAATCAGGTTCAGGAAGATAAATGATTTGAAACAGGCAGAAAGTTTCAAGGATAATTTTGCTGTAAAAGGTTTTGGAGGAACAGATTTCCGGCCGGCATTTAATTATATAGAAAAATTAAGACAGATGGGAGAACTCAAAAGTCTTAAAGGTGTGCTTTATTTTACGGACGGATATGGAATTTATCCTGAACATAAGCCACCATATGATGTTGCATTTGTTTTTCCTGAAATGTATGATGCAGATAGAATTGTGCCGGGTTGGGCAATAAGAGTTGAATGGAAAGTTGAGGAATAACATGAATATTGAAAGAGCAAAGGAAGAAATAAAGAATACAGTAAAAGCATATCTTGCAAAAGATGAGGATGGGAATCCGCTTATTCCGTCTGTGCATCAAAGACCGGTACTGCTTATCGGACCTCCGGGAATTGGTAAGACTGCAATAATGGAGCAGGCAGCAAGAGAATGTGGTATATCACTTGCTGCATATACTATGACACATCATACGAGACAGAGTGCGATGGGTCTGCCTTTTATTGATAAAAAGGTATATGATGGAAATGAATATTCAGTTACATCATATACAATGAGTGAGATTATTGCATCTGTGCATGATAAGATTGAGAAGACAGGAATAAAAGAAGGTATTTTATTTATAGATGAGATAAATTGTGTATCTGAGACACTTGCACCTGTTATGCTTCAGTTTCTTCAGGCAAAGATGTTTGGAAATACGAAAGTTCCGGATGGATGGATAATTGTTGCAGCGGGGAATCCACCGGAATATAACCGTTCAGTCAGGGATTTTGACGTTGTTACACTTGACCGTGTCAAGTATATAGAAGTTACGCCGGATTATGATATTTGGAAGAATTATGCACGAAAAAAAGGCATACATGCAGCAGTTCTTTCTTATCTTGATGCAAGACAGGAGAACTTTTATAAGATAGAAACTACGGTTGAAGGCAAGCGTTTTGTCACAGCCAGGGGATGGGAAGATCTGTCTGATATAATAAAGGCATATGAAAAGCTTGGAATTTCTGTGGATGAGCAGGTGATTTCACAGTATCTTCAGGATGAAGATACTGCTATGGATTTTGCCAATTATCTTGCATTGTATTACAAATATGAAAAATCTTACAATGTCAAAGATATTCTTTTGGCAAATACAGCACAGAGTGTGTATACTCGTCTGGCAAAAGCACCATTTGATGAGAGAATAAGTGTAGTGAGTCTTGTCCTGGGAGCATTAAATGCTGAATTTAAAAAGTATTACAGAATGACAATGACGGCACAGAAACTTTTTGATGAATTAAAGTTTTTTCAGAAAAATGAAGCACTTGTATTTTCGGATGTTGTTAAAGATATGAGAAACACATATCTGCGTGATAAAGAAAAAGGCCTGTGGGATGAAGAGGCACAGGCTGTTAATGCGGCTGTAATACGTGAAATTGGTGATTATGAACTGGCAGTAAAAAATGCAGGTGTCAGTGAACATACAGATGTGTTTACAATAATTTCATCAGAATTTATGAAACTTTCAGATAAACGTGAGGCATTATCACAACAGATTATGTTAGAATTAAACAATGCTTTTGATTTTGCCGAGAAAGCGTTTGGACATGGACCGGAGATGGTTCTGTTTGTGACTGAGCTGGCAGCAGGATTTTACAGTATATCATTTATACAGGAGAATGGTTGTGATAAATTTTATTATTACAATAAGAATATGTTAAGAGATAATGCAAGACAGCAGCTTTTGGACGAGATATAAGCAAAAATACATCGCTTCGGGAAAGGAAATGTTATGCTTGAGTTAAATGGAATAAGAAAAACTTATGTTACGGGGACGACATCGGTTGAAGCTCTTAAAGGGATAGATTTGGAGTTCCGTGACAGTGAATTTGTTTCAATATTGGGCCAATCAGGATGTGGAAAGACCACTCTTCTTAATATAATAGGAGGACTTGATAAGTACACAAGCGGTGATTTGAAGATTAATGGCAGATCGACAAAAGATTTTAAAGACAGGGATTGGGATGCATACAGAAATAATTCTATTGGATTCGTATTCCAAAGCTACAATCTTATTCCGCATCAGACAGTTTTGTCAAATGTTGAACTTGCACTTACATTGTCTGGTGTGTCAAAAGCCGAGAGAAGACAGCGTGCAACAGAAGCACTTGAAAAAGTAGGTCTCAAGGAGCAGATTCATAAGAAACCGAATCAGATGTCAGGTGGACAGATGCAGAGAGTTGCAATAGCGAGAGCACTTGTCAATGACCCGGATATACTTCTTGCAGATGAACCTACAGGAGCACTTGATACACAGACAAGTATCCAGATAATGGATTTGCTAAAAGAGATTTCAAAAGACAGGCTTATAATAATGGTAACGCACAATCCGGAACTTGCAACACAGTATTCAACAAGAATAATAAGACTTCTTGATGGAACAATAACGGATGACAGTAATCCATATAATGGTGAAGACGATAATATTGCAACAAAGACAGATGAGGATTCTTTAACTGATAAAAAGTCTGGTAAAACAAAGAAAAAGAAGACATCTATGTCATTTTTTACAGCGTTAAGCCTTAGTCTTAATAATCTTATGACAAAAAAGACAAGGACAATCCTTACTGCTTTTGCTGGAAGTATCGGAATTATAGGTATTGCACTTATCTTGTCAATATCCAATGGTATTCAGAATTATATTGACCGCGTGCAGAGAGATACACTTTCAAGTTATCCTATACAGCTTCAGAAAGAAAGTGTCGATGTCAGCAGCATGATTGAGAATATGATGGGTAATAAAGATAAAAATGTTGATCATGACAAGGATAAGATTTACAGTAATAACATTATGACTGATATGGTAAACAGTATGGTTGCTGAGGTAAACAGCAATAATCTTAAAGCATTTAAGTCATATCTTGAAAATCATAAGTGTGATGTTGATGGTTATATAAGTGATATACAATATAGTTATGATGTTCCGTTATACATTTATTCAACTGATACATCAGATGGTGTTACACAGCTTAATCCAAGTTCTGTTATGGAAAATATGTATGGAATGTCTGTATCAGGTGACGGCATGATGTCAGCGGGCATGCAGAATACAAGTGTATGGTCACGTCTTTTTGATAACAGACAGATGCTTGATGAACAGTATGATCTTATAGCCGGAAGCTGGGCAGATAATTACAACGAAGTTATGCTTGTGGTAGATGAAAATAATGAGATAGATGACTATACATTGTATTCACTTGGATTTAAGGATCCGGCCGAAGTAAAGAAAATTTTTAAGAATGTTATGGCTGGAAATTCATATGAGACAGAAGAAACACAGTATACATATGATGAAGTCCTTGACAAGAAGTTCAAACTTGTTCTTCCTACAGATTTGTACAGATATAATGATACACTTGGAATATGGGAAGATGCATCACATGATGATGAATATATGACAACAGTTGTGAATAATGCTGAAGAGGTTAAGATTGCAGGAATTATAAGAAAAAATCCTGATGCGGCAAGTGTTTCAGTAAGCAGTGGTGTTGCATATACAAAGGATTTAATGCCTCATATAATTGATAAAGTAAATGAAACACAGATTGTAAAACAGCAGCTTGCAGACCCTGAAAAAGATGTATTTACAGGAATGTCATTTGATAATGATAAGACATCAATTTCAACGCTTGAAAATAACAAATCATTACTTGGCATAGCAAGTGAAGACAACCCTTCAGAGATTGATATATATGCTAAAGATTTTGATTCAAAAGAAAAACTTCAGGATTTTATTAAGAATTATAATGACGAAGTAACAGCTGATGGAAGAGATGAGGATACAATAAGTTATACTGATTATGTAGGAATCCTTATGTCATCTGTAAGTACTATTATTACGGCAATTTCTTCGGTTTTAATTGCATTTGTAGCGATTTCTCTTATAGTTTCATCAATAATGATTGGAATTATAACATACATTTCAGTTCTGGAGAGAACAAAAGAAATTGGTGTTTTAAGAAGTATAGGTGCATCAAAGAAAGATGTATCAAGAGTATTTAATGCAGAAACTCTTATTGAAGGTTTCGTATCAGGAGCGATGGGTATAATAATAACATTGATTTTGTGTATACCGGCTAATGCTGTTATAAAAAATGTAACAGATATTTCTAATGTGGCACAGCTTCCTGT
>OGYH01003541.1_pt1 | contig 10212 bp, 8 predicted proteins | sample 1576511 | NCBI WGS metagenome assembly OGYH01 (sample SAMEA3541522, study PRJEB24748) | human gut metagenome | biome: human gut; feature: human-associated habitat; material: faeces | place: China | collected 2012 | reverse complement strand
ATGTTCGGGACTTACACCCGTTAGAGCGCGCCCATGGCGCGCAAACAAAAAGAGGCGCACACCGCACTTTACATACGGCGCACGCCACTTTGTATATAGATCATATACTCCCCTAATTTTACAGATGTTCTGCGAACACCTGAATCATTTTCTTACGCATCAGAACAGCAAGTGTTCTGACGCTATATTTTACAGATGCCAGATGTCTTCGTTGTACTGTGCAATGGTTCTGTCAGATGAGAAGAAACCTGCCTGGCTCATGTTTACGAGCATTTTTTTCGCCCATGCCATACGGTCTTCGTAATCTGCAAAGATGCGCTCTTTTGCTGCAACATATTCCTCGAAATCCGGTAATGTCATGAACCAGTCTTTGTTTAATAATTCATTGTAGAGACGCTCTAAGTTTTCTCTGCATCCGACTGCCATCATCTCATCGCTTACGATGAAATCGATTGCACGTTTGATATTCTCATCATTGTCATAGTAGCTTCTGGAAACATAATCCGCTTTTGCATAGTGCTCAATAACCTGCTCAGAAGACTCACCGAAGATGTAAATATTGTCATCTCCAACGAACTGATGCATCTCAACGTTTGCACCGTCCATAGTACCGATCGCCACTGCACCGTTTAACATGAATTTCATGTTGGATGTTCCGGATGCCTCTTTGGATGCAAGAGAAATCTGCTCATGAATATCTGCTGCCGGGATTAATTTTTCAGCTAATGTTACATTGTAGTTTTCTACCATAACAACTTTTAAGTATGGAGAAACCTCAGGATCTTTGCTGATCAGCTCCTGTAAGCAAAGGATCAGATGAATGATATCTTTTGCAATGATATAAGCCGGGGCTGCCTTTGCACCGAAAATAACAGTGATCGGGCGAGCCGGTTTTTTGCCTGCTTTGATCTCAAAGTATTTGTGGATCACATAAAGTGCGTTCATCTGCTGTCTCTTATACTCGTGTAATCTCTTGATCTGGATATCGTAAATAGAGTTCTCATTTAACTCGATACCCTGTGTTTTTGCAAGATAATCTTTTAATTCTGCTTTCTTTGCATTTTTAACATCAAGAATCTTCTGCAATACTGTTTCATCATTTACAAATGCACCTAATTTTTCAAGTTCGGTTGCATCTTTCTTGAAGCCGTCACCGATCAGAGATTCAAATAATGCGGTGAGTTCCGGATCACAGTGTAATAACCAGCGGCGGAATGTGATACCGTTTGTCTTGTTGTTGAACTTCTCAGGATAAATCTTGTAGAAGTTGTTAAGCTCAGAGTTCTTTAAGATCTCTGTGTGAAGGTATGCAACACCGTTGATGCTGTAACCGTAATGGATATCCATGTGTGCCATATGGACACGTCTCTCATCATCGATGATCGCTACGGATTTATCGTCAAATTTTTTCACAACACGGCTGTTTAATTCGTAAATGATCGGCATTAACTGTGGAACAGCCTTCTCTAAGAAATGGATCGGCCATTTTTCCAGAGCCTCTGCTAAAATGGTATGGTTTGTGTAAGCACATGTTTTGGATACAATATCAATTGCCTCATCCATTAAGATTCCACGTTCCATTAATAAACGGATCAGTTCAGGAATTACCATACTTGGATGTGTATCGTTGATCTGAACTACTGCGTACTCATTTAATTTGTGTAAATCGCCGCCTCTTGCAAGTGTCTCATCAATGATCAGTCTTGCTGCATTGCTTACCATGAAGTACTGCTGGTAAACACGGAGGATATGTCCCTTATCATCAGAATCATCCGGATATAAGAATAATGTAAGGTTCTTTTTGATGTCCTCTTTATCAAAATCAATTCCATCACCAACTAAGCTTTCATCTACTGTCTCTACATCGAATAAATGAAGCTTTGTGGTACGGTTGTTATATCCTAATACATCAATATCGTACATTCTGGACTGCAGATTGAATCCACCGAACTGAATGGTGTATGCTCTATCTGTCTTTGTCAGCCAGCTCTCTTTCTCGATCCATGGGTTTGGAGTCTCATGCTGGAGATTGTTCTCAAATACCTGTTTGAATAATCCGTAGTGGTAATTTAAACCAACACCATCACCGTTCAAACCAAGTGTAGCGATAGAGTCAAGGAAACATGCTGCAAGACGTCCAAGTCCACCATTTCCCAGAGATGGTTCCGGCTCAACCTCCTCGATCTCTGCAAGGCTCTTGCCATTGTCTGCCAGTAATTTTTTTACATCCTCATAAATTCCAAGATTGATCAGGTTGTTGGATAATAATTTTCCGATCAGGAATTCTGCTGAAATATAATATAATTTTCTTTTTCCCTCGTTGCTGACTTTCTCCTCTGCCATTCCTTTTGTCATTTCAAGCAAAGAAAAATATAATTCTTCGTTACTGCACTGGGAAATTGCTTTTCCTGTTCTTTTTGTTACGATTTCCTGTAAATTCATGATTTACTCCTTTCCTTGCGCCTGTTGGCGAAAGCTTATTGTATTGTCCGCCGCATTTTCTGCCGCAGTTGTTTTCGTGTTTTTTCGTAAAACTGATGTTTTATGATTACATTATATGCACGAAGGAATTTTTAATCTTGTAATATTCCATATAAAAGTGGTACAATCCTATCATGTTAAGAATGAGTTATTATTTCAACCACCTTGAAATTGTGTAAACGTCACAAAATCAGCAGTCTATTTTTGTGCACTTTTCAATCATGCTGTTCGATTTCCCAGATTACGACACAAAGTGCATGTTTTCGACACAATAGAATCATCGCAAAGGAGTATGTACCTTATGAATATACTGGAATACGAAAATTATCAGGAAAAAATCTCCCATGGAAACCCTTTATTTCCATATATCACTTATCTGTGTTCTATCCCACTGGATTTTTCTTATGTGCCAATCCACTGGCATGACGAAATGGAGATTATCTATATAAAGAAGGGACACGGCATTATCACCGTGGACTTCACACAATACCAGGTCAGTGCCGGAACGCTCGCACTTATCATTCCGGGACAATTACATTCGATTGAACAATACGAAAACGAAAGTATGGAATATGAAAATATTATTTTTCATCCGCAGATTCTTTTATCCAAGCAGACCGACACCTGCAGCACTGACTATTTTTCCCCGCTGATGGACGGAACGCTCACAATTCCGGTACTCTATCAGCCCGGTGATCCCTATTACAAAGAGATTTCCGCCTGTGTCGATGCAAACGATGAAATCAGCAAAACCAATCCGCCAGCTTACCAGCTTTTCATCAAAAGCCAGCTTTTTATGCTGTTTTATATTCTCTTCAATAAGTGCAGTTCCAGAAATGCCCAGAAAAAAGATTATAAGTCTCTGGAAAAAATGAAATTGATCTTAAAATTTGTGGAAAATAATTACATGGAAAAAATCACGATTGAAGATGTAGCAAAAGAAGTTAATTTAAGCCAGTCACATTTTATGAAATATTTTAAAAATACGATGGGAACCTCCTTTATCGACTATCTGAATGAATACCGGCTGACGATGGCTTCCAGACTTTTGATTTCCTCCGATTCTTCGATTTTAGATATCGCAGCGGAAGTGGGATTTGATAATCTTTCCTATTTTAACCGGTCGTTCAAAAAACGCTTCCAGCAGACCCCGAGGGAATACCGGAAGCGTTATGCACAGCCATAACTAAGATTATCATATAACATAATATCCTACAATACCGCAGACGATCCCTGCCAGCGCGCCCACAATGATATCCTTTGGCTCATGCACTCCGACCAGCACGCGCACAATGCCCAGAAGCAAACCAATGATCCCGAGCAGTACCCCTGCTCCCGGATGCTCATAAAAAATCGTCATCGCAATAATAAAAACAGAAAATACATGCCGGCTTGGAAATGATTTTCCTTTTGTGTCTTTTTCCAGTACTGGCGGCATGTCAAATTTTTCATACGGTCTTGGCGCATTGATGATTTTCCGGACAATGGAAAGTCCCACAAAGGACACTGCCGGAACAAGTATCGCCCGCCAGAGCCATGGATTTTTATCTGTAAACAGCATAAAAAGATAGAGCGGATACACGCAGAATACCAGTGCTGTCAGCACATGGTTCAGACTTGTCACACGCTTTGCACGCTCCGGATTGCTCCGAAGCGGTTCTGTAATTTTGATATACTGTTCTTTTGTCATAACGAAAAATCATATCCTTCCCATTTATCTTTCACTTCCGATCACTGCAAGCACAGCCCCGATAAAAATAAAGAAATCAGACACATTAAAAATAATTCGCTGAAACCATTTCGGTCCGATCTGAAACCGCACATAATCCACAACATGATGCTTTGTATAGCGGTCGTATAAATTGCTCAGTCCACCGCCGGCTAACATGGCAAGTCCTGTTTTGGTGAGTTCTTTTCCAGTCATCCGCATTGCAAAATAATAAACGACTGCCACAAAAACCATGATGACACTGTGTATCGCAGTCATAACCTTCGGGTGTTTTGCAAGAAGATTTAACGTTGCACCTTTGTTGTAGAACTTCTCTATGCAGATTTTTCCACCGAGACGTGGATGTTTTACTTTTCTTGCGTATTTTTTATCAATGTATTTTTTCAGAAAAAAATCAAGCGAAAAAATCGCTGCTGTGATTACTAAATAAATCATGCTGCAAACTCCTTTTTCCGATTCTCACTCTCCATAAATATTTTTGCATTAAACAAATTCGTTTAGGAATTTTCGTTCGGTTTGACTTCAATTAGTTTCAATTATCCAATGTATATGGCCTAGCTGAACTAATGTTATCAAATTGTTATCATGAAAATGTTATCATGGTTTTGGGTAAAAAACACATTCATTCTCTAAAAAAATTGTATCCTATAAATTTTTTCGGGAATTTGATATAGTTTTCCACACTCCTTATCTAGCTATTCCCAATGCTTCTTTTGTTAATTCTCCATCTTCCATTATGAGTTTATTCTAATACAATATATCAGATGAATTATACCATTTACAACCACAATTAAGACGCCTCTTTTGCTAAGCACTATACACGATAGCCTAATGGTGTAAATTGTTTTCTGATATTTGCATTAAAGTATTTTCCTATTGATTCTGCTGTTCTGAATTCGTACCACATATATTCTGGAAACTCTTGATATTGCCACACAACTCCGTCTTTAAACTCAACTTCTAACAAACACGCCTCCGCATCATATCCTATACTTGTTATCATGCTTGATTCTACATATTCTCTATTCATTTCCTTCAACTCCTTAAAAATGTTGCTCTCTTATCTTTGTTACCACCATTTTATAATCATCATCAGAATTATATTCCCTCATCCACGCTGATACTAACTCTGGATCAGAACTATCTGGTCTTGGAGATTGAAGAGGTAATCTAACTCGTGTTGGTATATTTATTGCTTCTCCTACAATTACTGCCTCTCCGATTCGTAATGAAGGTAATAGGCTAATTAAGCTGTTCATATTATCTGGAGCCATAGACTTTACAATAGATTGATCTGACGAATTAGTAAGACGTAATGCAATAAATGTACCCACTTGTGCAAGTATTGTTTCTGACAATTCTGATGGTCTTTGCGATATAACAACAGCTCCTAACCCAAATTTTCTGCCTTCTTTAAATATTTTCTCTACAGCATTTCTTGCATATATAGTTTCATTCTTCCCTAAATAAGAATGTGCCTCTTCATATGCTATTAGCAAAGGTCGATTTCTTCCAGTATTAGGTTCATTGCGCCCCCAAAACATACTATCATACACAAATCTCGTTATCAACCCAACTGTGATATCCATAACTTCAAACGGAACATTGCTTAAATCTAATATTGCAAGTCTTTCATCTCCTCCAATCCAATCTAACAAAAGATTATGCAAGTCCTTCGGAGAGTTCTCATCCTTATATTCACCTGGATAAAACATAAAATCATAACGACTATCCTTTAATCTGGCTAACAGTTTTTTCTCATAAGAATACATCTCTTGTTTTCTACTTCTATATGGAGCTTGATTGCTCATAGCATAAGGTTCAAACTCTGCTGGTTCCAACTTTTCCGGTATTCCCTCTCTTACAAGGCATTCATTTTCGCTAGTCTGTTTGCTTGCATCCGCAATTTGATACGTAGCATTTATTTCACGATTAATGTCATACCAAATCTTTCTTATATTAAAAGGTATTGGTGAATCCGCAGTTATATAATTAGGATTGACATCTCCTGCCTTCAAATGACAATTCATTTTCTTTGCTTGAGTAATAATTTCCCGAAATCTCCGATATTCCGGTTTCTGGTCATCACTTGATTTCGCACCAACCAAAAAATACATAAGTTCATCAAAATTCATAAGCCAAAAAGGTATATATAACGGACTTTTTTCATCTCCGATTCGAAAAACCTTAGCTTCCGGAAATGCAGATGCATATTCTCCATGTGGATCTATCAACAACATTCTCGAATTATGCATTTGTGTACCAATCTGTTTCAAAATTGCAACAACACTATTAGATTTTCCACTTCCTGTCGAACCTAATATTGCTGAATGTCTTAAAACCAATTTATGTATGTCCAGATAAACATCCAAATTATCAGAAGAAGCATGTTTTCCTATCGCCAATAAGCCATTTTCAGTATCATCCGTCTTACCATACAAATCAAATAAATCTTCATCTGTAACAATATGAACCTCATCATTTATAGTTGGATATAGTCCTATTCCCTTTTCAAATTTTTTATTTCCTACCTTTTCTCCTATTAACTGTACAGATAAATACCTGCTCCCCTTATTCACAACAGTGTCGGAATTAATATTCGATGGCGTATTACTAACTGATTCGACCAACCCAAATGTCAATATATTACCAGCAACAACTTTGACGAAAGTACCAATTTGACCCAACTTATACACTTTTCCGTTGATGATTGGACTAGAAGATGGAATATCTTCACTTATTTCCACCTCAACAGAACTCGAATCAACCTTAATTATTCTCCCTAAATATGTTACATCACTTTGCATTCACAATCTCCTCTATCATGGATTTGCGACCAGAGTTTTCAATTAAAAATTCTATTAATTTTTTAAAATCTCCCAACAAAAATTCTTCCTTTGTTTTGTCCCAATATAATCCATACCCTACATCTGCATCAACAGAATCGTCATACATCCAACTTTTTTCCATGCCATTTGTTATCACTTTTTTTGGTCCCATGACGCACAAATTCATATATGTTGTCGCATACCCACTCATCATATCAACTTGTTCATCTGTATAACAAAGAACCATTACATATAAACGCTTATTTTGCCTCATTGCATTAAAAAGAATATCATTAATATGCTGATCCAAAAAAGAATAGCCTGTACATATAAATACTAGTTCCCCCTTTTGTAAATACTGCTTTAATCTATCAAAATAAGCTATAAATGGTTCCTTTCTCGACAAATTATACTTATCCTTAGACGGATAAATCATTAACTCATCTTTCGGATTATCTATTTTCCCAATCCTAACAATTCGCTCCGCAGATGTTGGCGTTTGCTTCTTTTTCATCCAATTAAGTGATCCATGAATTTTCCATAAACGTATCCATTTACTTGTAGAATCATCTTCATTCGGAAAAGATTCTATACTCTCTGGGAAGAAAAAAGGTTCATATGAACCACTAAAGCCATCAAAATAAGGCGTGTAGTTGGCTTCTAACGCCATTTCAATAAGCATATCATAATTCGTTGTATATATTTCTTTCAAAAAATGCCTATTCGCAGAATCATACCATGCCACAAATTTTCTCAATTCAGCAATATCAGCCTGTTCTTCCTTTTCTCTAATAACAGTAAATACTGCCTCACAAATTTTCCTATCCAAATTGGCTGCCTCTTCGCCAGTAATGCCTCCAAAGTTATAGTCTTTCCTCCCTTGTGTCAATTCACAAATCTGTCGTATATAATTAAGCATATCTTCAATACTCACTTGCGGTTTCCCACTTAGGTCTATAACTGATTTTGCAACTTTATCTAACAACTTTTTCTCAGTTTCATTTAAACGTTCTCTACATTCACTAGTTAACGTCATGATATTAGGAAGTCCAAAAGCACAGGATGTCCCTGCCCCAAAAAAGAAACCAATATTAGTTGCATAAGACAAAATATTTCTAATTTCGTTCATATGTTGAATTACATTCACTTTATCCATTTATACCCTCCAAAATTCTTCTGCTATATGCGTCACTAATCTTTCGTATCTTTTATGATACAGTCAGCATAATTTCTATATATCCTAAACAACCTTTTCCAGCTTCATATCAAGCGTTACACTAAAATTAACATTCATCACACACATTAATTGCTCATAATACCCTTCGCATACGCATAAATGCGTTTCAACATATTCTCATCAGTCTCTGTTGTCTCATGGATAAGATTTGAAAAACCATTATACGAATTAAATCCTAACAGATATATTGCAATAGCCATGGCCATATTTTCGTCATTTTCCCCTACTGTATTTGCAATATTCTTCAATTCTTCCAAAACTGTATCATGCGGCACTTTCGACTCGCTATTGGTTACTACATCACTAATAACCTCTGGAAGAATCATACACATTTGATAAAATGCATCCTGCTCTCCGGTAACTAATGCATAGAACTGATCTAAACTAACTCGACGGATTCTTCTATGTGAAACTCTTTTTTGATCTACGGTTGTTTCCCATTTAATGTTCTGGCTTCTTTGTGCAATAGCCTCAACCAAAAAACATGCGCAATCGTCATCATCCAGCAATTGACTCTGCATCTTAATATATGTTTTTCCCGCGGAAGCAGAATTCATTGTATTATGCTTATTTTTCATTTCCACATATACGGTATGTACTATATCTCCATCTGGCAAAACAATGCCATCTGGATTCTGATAAATCACATCCCAGCCACCTTCTTTTCCATTATCAGGAACTCGGCACTTATCAATATACTGAAATATTCTCTGATGAAAATATCCAATATCATTATTGTTTGACTTATCCCTTTGTCTAAAAATTTCATTACCAACCATTTCTTTCCATGAGGTTTGGTAGACCGTCTTGTCAAAAATTAATTTAATCGGATCGACAATGTTTTTATTGAATCGTTTGATATCGAACGACTCAAGTTTTTCCCCATATTTCTCTATAGTTGCAGCAACATGCTTTTTAAAATTATCTTCTGAAATAAAGTTTAATCCCCATGATTTCATATAGCCTTCTTAGTCCTTTCATTTTCTTCAAGCACTTCTAATGAATTATAAATTTCCTTTGCAACATCATATGCCAAGCTAACAGGAACGGCATTACCAACTTGCTTGTATTGTGATGAAACATTTCCACAAAACTCCCAATCATCCGGGAACATTTGACACCTCGCATTTTCCCTTACAGTAAATGGTCTTGCTTCAAGTGGATGGCATCTTTCTGTTTGCTTCTGAGATGGTGATGTAAGAACTGTAAGCGAAGGTTCATCTAAACTCATTCTTCGTAGAATTCCAGTTCTTCCACCTTCCATATTCCAACAACTCTTCATATACTCTTTCGCTACTTCAGGATTAATATCTCTCCAATATCCTCCGGGAGGAACCAGTTCAAAAATCTTTCGTTTCTTCTCTCCATATGGAACTCCAGGCCCCTCAGGACAATCTAATAAAACATCCCTTAACACCGGTTTGTATTCATGTGGTTCAGGAAATCTATATTCTGTCTTATCTACTAAATCATTTCTAATTCCAATTGTAATGAGTCTTTCCCTTTTCTGTGGAGCTCCATAATCCCACGCATTCAAGACCTTTTTAACAATCGTATATCCTGTGTTAGCGAAAATCTCAAGCATAGTAGCATAAGTTTTTCCTCTATCATGCGTCAGTAATCCTCTTACATTTTCAAAAAGAAACATTTTAGGCTGTAGCTTTTCCAAAAACACTGCATAGTGATAAAACAATGTTCCTCTCGCATCTTCAAGACCAAGTCTCTTTCCTGCATAAGAAAAAGCCTGGCATGGTGCTCCTCCGGATAACAAGTCCAATTCTCCTGACTTAATTCCAAAATATTCTTCTAAGTTTAATACCGAAATATTTGCAATATCATCATGGATAACATTCCAATTCGGGCGATTCTTTTTCAAAGTGTCTGCAGCATCTTTATCAAATTCAATTAATCCGATTGTATTAAAACCTGCCTTTTCT
>OGYH01003537.1_pt1 | contig 10229 bp, 8 predicted proteins | sample 1576511 | NCBI WGS metagenome assembly OGYH01 (sample SAMEA3541522, study PRJEB24748) | human gut metagenome | biome: human gut; feature: human-associated habitat; material: faeces | place: China | collected 2012 | reverse complement strand
CAGGAATGCTTTATACGGCGAACTATGCAACATGTAGTTATATGATCGGCGATGCCTATGAAATGACGGCGATTGCGATCTGTATTCTGGGCGGTGTCAGTATCGTCGGAGGAAAAGGAAAAGTTGACGGCGTGATCATCGGATTTTTGATGATGTCCGTAATCACTTATTTTATCAGTCTCCTTCCGGGATTGAGCGTATGGTCAGATGCGATTCAGGGAGCAATCATTATTGCAGCAGTTGCCTTGAATAAATTCACAGAACGTTCTGCTGAAAAGAGAGCTCTGAAAGAAAGGAGTGCTTTGATCTGATGAGTGGAGAAAAAAATACGAATGTTCCTGTAAGAGATCTGTCAGTTAAACAGGGATTTAAACTATCAAAATTTTTAGTGAGCTGGGAAATGGTTTTGATCTATATCTTGCTTTTGATCAATATTGTATTGATGGTAAGCAGAACAAACCTCTATTTCTCAAATGGAACGATTCAGGCGATCATCCAGTCCGGTATGGATGTGTGTCCGCTTGTACTGGGAATGATTCTGATATTGATGCTTGGAGATATTGACGTATCGGTAGCAGCTACGATGATTTTTGCTTCGATGGCAACCGGGTTGTGCTGTCAGTCCGGCGTACCGGCATTTGCAGCGGTGATCGTCGGAATTGCCGCCGGAGCACTCTGTGGACTGTTCAATGGATTTTTTGTAGCATATATGGAAGTTCCTGCGTTTGTAGCAACTCTGGCAGGAATGACAATTGCAAGAGGATTTGCCTATGTTTATTCAGATGGAAAGCCATATACATTAAATTCTCCGAAGTTCAGAATCATAGGCCAGGGTATGGCTCCGATCATTATTTTTCTGGCTATCTTACTGATCTGTCATATCGTACTTTCAAAAATGAAATTTGGACGTTACATTTATGCAACTGGCGGTAATATAAAAGCAGCAGAAGCATCTGGCGTAAATACAAAAAAAATACTTATGAAAGTGTATATTCTGGCAGGTACTCTTTCTGGTATTGCAGGTATTGTCCTGGCTTCAAGAACAAATTCCGGTCAGCCTGCAGTTGGAACCGGTTTTGAAACAGATGCGATCGCAGCGGCTGTAATCGGTGGAACAAGTATGACAGGTGGAATTGGAACAATACCGGGAACTCTGGTAGGTATTCTGATCATTGGAACATTAAATAACAGCTTAAACCTTTTAAATGTATCTTCCTATTATCAGCAGATCATTAAAGGAATCATTATATTAGGTGCAGTATGTTTTGATATCGTATCAAAGAAAATTCAAAATGTCAAGCAAATTTATCCAAGTTTTTTCTTTTTTTTTATTTCCTTTAAACCACCATTTTTCAATATATTTTATGATATGATACTATAGATGTTTTGGCGGATTGCAGGAGTGCATCGCATCGCACGCAGCAATCCAGATTAGGATTCAGAAAGGAGTTTTTTTATGAATTTAAAATATATGATCCTGGGAGCCGGCGGTACTGGTGGAATTCTTGGCTCTGCTCTTACAAAAGCTGGAAAGGATGTTACATTCATTGCCCGTGGTTCCAACCTTGATGCTATGCGTAATAACGGTCTCATCATTCGTCATCTCTGGGATCAGACGGAAGAACATCTTGAGGTTCGTGCATTATCCATGGAAAAATCCTGTGCTCTTTCCCTGGCTCCGGAGGTTATCTTTATATGCGTAAAAGAATATTCCCTTGATTCCGTCCTTCCTTTTATCCGACAGACCGCTGGTCCCCGCACAATTATTATTCCCATCTTAAATATATATGGAACCGGTGCCAGGGTGCAGAAAGAATTACCGGATTGTACCGTTCTGGATGGATGCATCTATGTTTCTGCATCCTTAGAACATCCCGGTGTTCTGGTTCAGCACGGTCCTATCTTAAGGGTTGTCTTCGGTCCCAGGGATCCTTCCTATATTTCTCCGATTTTATCAGCCATTCAATCGGATCTTTGCGAAAGCGGTATCGATGGAGTTTTATCCACCCATATCCAAAGGGATGCTTTGGAGAAATTTTCCTATGTCTCCCCTATCGGAGCTGCTGGAGTCTACCTTCATGCCGTGGCCGGAGATTTTCAAAAGGAAGGACCTGCCCGTGAATTATTTAAATCCATGATTCGTGAAATCAGCGCTCTGGCTGCTGCCATGGGATATCCCTTTGAAAAAGACTATGTAAAAATAAATCTGGAGATTCTTTCCAACTTATCTGCCGATGCCACCACTTCCATGCAGCGTGACATAATGGAAGGAAAACCATCGGAACTGGACGGACTTGTCATGGAGCCCCTCCGACTTGCAAAAAAATATTCTGTCTCTATGCCCTGTTATGAGGAGGTAGCAAACGCATTATGTCCATTGGAATTTTAGTTGGTAAAATTGCGGCATTATTTATCGTCATGTTTTTAGGCTTTGTTTTGGTAAAGACTGGCATTTGCCGCTCAGATGACAGCCGCATTCTTTCACGCCTGTCTGTCTATATCGTAGTCCCCTGTTCGATTTTATCTGCTTTTCAGGTCAGCTGCAGCCCTTCCATCCTAAATGGGCTTCTTTGGGCGGTGGCTGCTGCTGTATTGATCCATCTCATCCTGATTGTCCTTTTTTACTTTATAGGACCTCTTCTTCATCTTAACGGAGTTGAAAAAGCCTCTATCATCTACTCTAATGCAGGAAATCTTGTTATACCACTTGTTTCCTCTATTCTAGGACCAGACTGGGTTATTTATTCCAGCGCCTACGTCTCTGTACAGCTTTTTCTTCTCTGGAGTCATGGAAAAATGATGATCTGTGAAGAAAAGAAGCCTGATTTTAAAAAAATCATAACAAATACAAATATGATTGCCATTTTATTCGGTATTTTTCTATTTTTGGCACAGATTTCACTTCCCGATCCAGTGGACAGCGCTGTCCACTCCCTGGGAAGCATGATTGGTCCTTTGGCCATGCTGATCTCAGGAATGCTGATTGCCGGAACCACGCCCCAGGAAATTCTGGCTTTTCCCCATATTGGACTTGTCACGATTCTGCGACTCATCGGTGTACCGCTTTTGACAATTTTACTTCTTAAATTCAGCGGCCTCGCTTCTTTTGCTGAGAATGGTTCACAAATTCTGCTTGTCACCCTGTTAGCCACAATCACCCCATCCGCCTCCACAATCACGCAGATGGCCCAGGTATATGGAAAAGATGCTCGCTATGCTGGTGCCATTAACGTAATTACCACTCTGCTTTGTATGATAACCATGCCAATCATGGTTTATCTCTATCAATTATAACTTTATTCTTCACGACAAAAGAGAGGTTATTTGCAAAACAGCCAATAACCTCTCTTCATAAAACTCAAAAATGCATCTGCATTCTTGCTGCGGGATGGGAGTCATCCCACATCTGATATCTTATTATCCTATCTCTGATATTCCTTTACTGCGGTCTCGTAAAGATTGTTTCCTTCGGAATCAATTACCACAATCATAGGCATATTTTCTACCGTCAATTTTCGGATCGCCTCTGTTCCCAGATCATCGTATGCAATCACTTCCGATTCCTTAATGCACTTTGAAAGAATTGCTCCGGCTCCGCCCACTGCCGCAAAATAAACGGCACCATTGCGAACGATGGCATCGATGACTGCCTGGCTTCTCTTTCCTTTTCCGATCATGGCTCCCATGCCGAGATCCAGAAGTCTTGGAGTATATTTATCCATACGGCTGGCTGTGGTCGGACCTGCAGAACCAATCGGACGGCCCTCTCTGGCCGGTGACGGTCCCATATAATAAATTACATTATCTTTCAGATCAAGGGGAAGTTCTCTTCCTTCATCCAGCGTCTCTATCATGCGCTTATGAGCTGCATCACGTGCCGTATAGATGGTTCCGCTTATATATACATAATCACCTGCATGCAGGCTTTTTAATGTCTCCCTGTCAATTGGAGCTGTGATTATTCTATCCATATTTTCCTCCAAATCTATCTTATGTGCTCTCGGTATCTTTTTGTGCAGGAAAAACTCCGAGAGTACATTCTTTATACTATCAAATGATGTTTGGGTCACAAGAGATTTTTTCCCTTTTGATACCGGATTGCTATGTGCTTCGCACTTTCGCAATCCTAAAAATATTCATCAAATCACTCTGTGCGCATGACGGTTTACATGACAGCAGATATTGATGCCTACCGGCAGCCCTGCAATATGGGTCGGGTAGGTTTCAATATTGACAGCCAGGGCGGTTGTCCGTCCGCCTAAACCGCCAGGACCGATTCCAAGGTTATTGATCTTTTCAAGCATTTCTTTTTCCAGATCACGCACATACTCAACCGGTGATTCCTCTTCCAGATTTCTGGTCAGCGCGTGCTTCGCCATCTCTGCACACTTTTCAAAGGTTCCACCGATTCCAACGCCTACTACCATCGGAGGACAGGCATTCGGTCCCGCATCCCGCACCGCTGTCAGAATAGCATCCTTGACTCCTTCGATTCCATCTGCCGGTTTCAGCATGAACACACGGCTCATGTTTTCACTTCCAAATCCCTTCGGAGCCACCGTGATCTCTACCTGCTCACCCTCTACGATCTCATAATGAATGATAGCCGGTGTATTATCCTTCGTATTCTCACGGTAAATCGGATCCTTAACCACGGATTTACGGAGATATCCGTCTACATATCCCTGACGCACGCCCTCATTGATAGCATCAGTCAGAGAACCGCCGATCAGATGTACATCCTGTCCTACCTTGATAAACACAACTGCCATTCCGGTATCCTGGCAGATCGGAATCATCTCCTCACCGGCGATACATAAGTTTTCTTCCAGCTGACCTAAAATCTGACGTCCCAATGGAGATTCTTCACTCGCTGCCGCCTCATCAAACACCTTTTTCATATCCGGTGACAGAAAATGGTTGGCCTCAATGCACATTTCTTTGATATTCTGTGTAATGGTTTCAACATTGATTCTTCTCATTTGAAAACTACCCTTCTTCCATGAAATTTTTATCTGCCCCTGCTGACAGAACCGCATCTATTAATTATTAATGACTCTTATATCATCATAATAGAAATTAAATAATCTTGCAATCATTTCTGAATAGATGTAATAAAAATACCCCCTGAATAGATTTTGATCTCATGCGCAGTGATTCTGATAGGAATATGCCAGCTTTGCTGACCAGAATCACGCGCCAAGTCTCACGGACGTTCGACTTGAATTTATCTCTATCTATTCAGGAGGTATTATATTGTTACAGTTCAGCCATGACATCTTCTTGTTTCCATATTCATTCAAACCAGCGCATGGCTGAACTGTAACATCATATTATCTTGAAATTTCTCTTGTCACGTGTTTTAACCACTCTTTTTCTTCGTCATTCATGTACGGAGAAATGGTTTCGTATACGTCTTTATGGTATGTATTTAAGCGCTCAATATCCGCGTCATCCATGAAACGTGTATCCAGTGCCTCTAAGTCAATCGGCGCCTTGGTCAGGAATTCGAACTTCAGGAACTGTCCGTACTCATTCTTCTCATCCTCGACACATAAGATCAGGTTCTCTGTTCTGGTTCCGAAATCGCCTGCAAAGTACAGACCCGGCTCATCGGAGCAGATCATGCCCGGCTCGATCACAGCGCTGTCCTGACGCTCCGGAACAACCTTCCAGCGCAGTCCGTTCGGTCTCTCATGTACGTTAGAAAGATATCCAACACCATGTCCGGTACCATGTGCAAAATCAAGACCACGTTTCCAGAATGCTTCACGGATGGTGTAGTCTAAGTTGATTCCCCGGCAGCCGTGAAGGAACTTCATGGTTGATACCTTCAGCATAGCGGCTGCTACGATTGTGTAGTACTCTTTTTCCTTCTCGGTCAGAGGTCCTAACGCATAGGTTCTTGTGATATCAGTAGTTCCCTCTAAATACTGTCCGCCGGAATCTACCAGCAGAAGACCTTCCGGTTTTAATTTCTTGCATACCTCATCGCTTGGATGATAATGGCACATCGCTGCATTTTCCTTGTAAGCGGCAATGGTTACGAAACTTGGCTCGACATAGTTGCCCTGCTCGGCTCGCAGTTCTTCAATTTTATGAGCCGCTGTCATCTCTGTCATATCGCAGGTTCCGATGGTATGCTTCAGCCAGTACATAAACTTGGTAACAGCAATACCATCTTTTAAATGGGCCTTACGCATATTTTCGATCTCGGTCGCATTCTTAACAGCCTTCATGGTCGCACAAGGATTCATCTCATCTATGATACGGCAGGAAGCATCAATGCTCTCGCATACAGCAAAGCTTGCTTTCTTGCATTCCAGAAGAATCTTCTCATTCTTCAGGGCTGCCACATCCTGTAAGAATTCCGCATACTCTTTTACCTGAATCTTTGCCTCAGCTAAAGCCGCACAAACCTCTTTTCCCATCTTAGTATCTTCTTTGATAGCTTCTTTCTGTACGTATAAATAGGCTTCATCCTGTGTAATAAGTGCATATGACAGAAATACCGGGTTATTTACAATATCGTTTCCACGGAGATTGAATAACCATGCGATTTCATCCAGGGCCGTCATCAGATGAATCTGTGCTTTATTTTTCTTCATGGCATCACGAAGATCTGAAAGTTTCTCTACGGTGCTCTTTCCGGCATATTTTACATCCAAGCTCCAGATAGGCTCGCAGGACATAGCCGGACGGGAAGTCCAGATCTCACCTACCAGATCCTTGCTGCAGTTGATTGTTACATTTTTTTCCTGCAGTAAGTTCTGAAGACCATAACCCAGCTCAGAGTTTACAACACGGCCGTCAAATCCAAGGCATCCATCAACCGGAAGCTCCTCCTCTAAAAACTCGTCCAGAGTCGGGAATTCAGGTTTACCCATGCGGTATAATTTGATCTCACTGCCTGAAAGCTGCTCTTCTGCCTGTACAAAGTATCTTCCGTCTGTCCAGAGTCCGGCTTTGTCCATAGTGATAACAGCCGTTCCAGCGGTTCCGTTGAAACCGGTCAGGAAGTGACGGCATTTAAAGAATTCGCCTACATACTCAGATTCATGAAAATCCGCAGTCGGAACCAGGTATGCATCGATTCCCAGTTCTTTCATGCGATCTCTTAATTGTCCAATTTTTATATTTGTCTGGTTCATTATTTCCTCCTTCATGCGATTTTTTTGAAAAAATATGTACTCCTGGAATGTCTATGCATTCCGCATAAAACATTCCCAGAGTACATCTTATTCTAGTTATTTAAATTATCGTAACAATTCAGCCCCATTAGCCAAGAAACATTCCAACGCCCGGTCCTAACGGAAGGTTAAGTACGATCCATAATACTAACAGGATACTCCATCCAATCAGGAAGCAGATACTGTACGGAAGCATGGTGGAAACCAGGGTTCCGATACCAGCCTCTTTATCGTATTTCTTCATGAATACGATAATCATTGCGAAATAGGACATCATCGGAGTGATAACGTTTGTACAGGAGTCACCGATACGGTAAGCAACCTGAGCGAACTCCGGTGTGTAACCTAACAGCATGAACATCGGTACGAATACCGGAGCGATCAGAGCCCATTTTGCAGATGCAGAACCCATGAACAGGTTGATGAATGCTGCAAAAAGAACGAATAAGATCATGGTCGGGATAGTTCCAATACCAGAGTTTCTAAAAAACTCAGCTCCCTTTAATGCAAGGATCGTTCCTAATTTGGTATAACCAAAGAAGTTAATAAACTGTGCTGCCACAAAGGTCAGAGCGATGTAGGAGCTCATGGTTCCCATGGCACGTCCCATAGCGTTGCAGACATCCTTCTCTCCGTGGTATACACCAGTCATATGACCATATACAACAGACGGTACGAAGAAAAGTACAGTGATAATCGGGATGATGCCCTCCATAAACGGGGAGTTTCCTAACAGTGTTCCGTCCTCAGCTCTCATAACAGAGTTAGCCGGGAGACAGAAAGCTACCAGAACCAGAATCATAACCAGTAAGGTTAAACCAGCTACTTTCAGAGCCTTTCTTTCCTGGTCATTTAATTTATACTCAGAGCTTGTTTCATTCTCTTCCCCATTGCCGTGATACTCACCAAAACGCGGTGCAACGACTTTCTCAGTGATGATAGTACCTAAGATTGTGATCAGGAAGGTAGACACCATCATGAAGTACCAGTTTCCGGTCGGCTCAACTACATAAGTCGGGTCTACCATCTTTACAGCCTCGTTGGTAATACCGCAAAGAAGCGGATCCAGAGTACCGATTAATAAGTTTGCAGAGAAACCACCGGATACACCTGCAAATGCTGCTGCCATACCAACTACCGGATGACGATTGTATGCCATAAACATCAGTGCAGCAATCGGAATCAGAACGATGTATCCAACTGCGTCAGCCAGGTTGGACATAACGCCCAAGAATACGATCATCGGAGTAATTAACTTAGCCGGAGTAACCTCTACAGCAGACTTTAATGCGCCTCCGATTAAACCACTGTCCTCCAGAAGTCCGATACCAAACATAGCTACCAGGACAACTCCCAAAGGAGCGAATCCTGTAAAGTTAGTGATTGCATGTGTCAGCATGTACACAAGCCCCTCACCATTCAAAAGGCTGACAGCCTGAACCGTCTGAGTCTCTACGACTCCCTTAGAACGGTTAACCAGTTCACCTGTTGCCGAAACTCCAGCCATCTCACAGACAGCAGAAAGAACGATAACAAAGAGAACTAAAATTGCAAAAATAGAAATCGGATGCGGAAGTTTATTTCCGACTTTCTCAATTCCGTTCAGCCAGCGGTTTAATAACGAAGGCTTATCTTTTGCTTGTTCGTTTGCTTTTCCCATTTTTTCCTCCATTCCCAACTTATACGTATAAGTGAATTTTGTATTGTTAGAATATCACAAAAGGATCGTCATTTCAATTATTTTTTTAGCAATATTAAATTATTGTGTATTTTAGTGAATTTCTATAGACATTTTTAGAGAAATTTAATAAACTGTAAAAGTGTTATAAGGAGTCTACAAAATTATGAAAAAAAATGTTACTGCAAAAGACATCGCAAAACTCTGCGGAGTCTCTCAGGCGACTGTATCTTATGTGATCAATAATCGCCAGAATCAGAAGATCAGTGAGGAAACCAGACGCAAGGTTTTAGATGCCGTTGAAACACTTCACTACTATCCCAATGCTTCCGCCAAAAGCATGCGGACCAAAAACTGCACGTCCATCGGAATTGTATGTGCAAAGGATTACAGCCGCCAGGCTTTCTTAAATGCTTTTACCGGAATCAGCCAGTACCTGTCCCAGATCGACTATACCATCACGATTTTCAATGAAATGGATGATATAGATTCTTCTCCGGATTATGTCAAAAGCTATTATTCCAACGTGATCGATGGACTCATTTTTATTTCCAACGATGATCACGCTGCTTTTACAAAACCGGCCGATGAAAATCATATTCCCTATGTGGTTATCTGTATGGACGGGGTTTTCTCAAAAAAAACGCCGTTCCCCCATGCATTTGAATATGCCCTGCAGGAATGTGCCTCCTTCTGTCTGGAAAAGGAAATCCGCGAAGTGCGGTATTTTTCCATCAGCAATGACGGTCTTTTAGTTAATAATAAATATCCGCTTTTTGAATCCCTGCTTCGCCGGACGGCACCGAACTGCCATCTGGAGCACGTGATCTGCCCTATCAAGGATCGTGATCTGATTCATCTGCAGCAATTTTTAGCTAAATACATGGAAAACCGCAGTTTTGATCTTGCCATTTCTCAAAACTACGACATTGGACTGCTGCTGCAGCGTGAAATATTAAAAACAGGCTTTTCCATCCCTCAGAGAATTCGCCATATCTTCCTGAACGAGGTGAATTTCTATGAAATGGACTATCCTTCTATCAGCGGCATTGATATTCCCTACGATCAAATGGGCGAGTATGCTGCCAAACTTCTTCTTGCTATGATCGAAAACCGTGAATCTGAATTTACCTACCAGGAATTCAGGTGCCGACTCATTCAGAGAGAAACGACGCTGTGACGCTGTTAAAATACTGCGCCTTATAAAGATCAAAAAGAGAACACCCGCTAATTCCAGTTTATGAATTGCCGGATGTTCTCTTTTTTATGATTTTCTTTTCAAGGATCAAGGATATCTGATCTTTTTTACTTTTTATTCGTTACAGTTCAGCCATGACATCTTCTTGTTTCCATATTCATGA
>OGYH01003536.1_pt1 | contig 10235 bp, 10 predicted proteins | sample 1576511 | NCBI WGS metagenome assembly OGYH01 (sample SAMEA3541522, study PRJEB24748) | human gut metagenome | biome: human gut; feature: human-associated habitat; material: faeces | place: China | collected 2012 | reverse complement strand
GGAATAAAATGCGCCATCAAAACATGCCGTGCATGCGAAGACGGAGAAATCGCCAAGGGTGTCCTTGACAATATTATTGAGAACTTTGATATTGCCGATAAGGAGAATGTGCCGATCTGCCAGGATACCGGAATGGCATGTGTATTTCTGGAAATCGGACAGGATGTACACTTTGTAGGCGGGGATTTCACTGATGCCATCAATGAAGGTGTACGTCGTGGATACGACAAAGGATATTTAAGAAAATCTGTAGTAAAGGATCCCGTACGTCGCGGAAATACAGGAGATAACACACCGGCTATGATCTATACAGAGATCGTTCCGGGAGATCAGGTTAAGATCACAGTAGGTCCAAAAGGCTTCGGAAGTGAGAATATGAGTATGATCCGTATGTTTAAGCCGTCTGCAGGACTTCAGGGAATCAAGGATTTCATTTTGGAAGTAGTAGAGACAGCTGGTCCTAATCCATGTCCTCCTATGGTAGTCGGAGTCGGAATCGGCGGAACCTTTGACAAATGTGCTCTTCTTGCAAAGAAAGCACTGATGCGTCCGATCGATTCTGAAAATCCAGATCCGTTCTATGCAGACCTTGAAAAAGAAATGCTGGAAAAAGTAAACAAACTGGGTATTGGACCGCAGGGATTTGGCGGAAAGACAACAGCAATTGGTCTGAACATCGAAACCATGGCTACACATATCGCAGGTATGCCATGTGCGATCAATATTAACTGCCATGTAACACGCCATAAAACGGAGGTGATTTAAATGGAAAAACATATTACACTGCCTCTTACAGAAGAACTGGCAAAAACACTCCATGCAGGTGATACAGTTTACCTGACAGGAACCATTTATACATCACGAGATGCAGGACATAAACGTATGTGTGAAGCACTGGCAAGAGGAGAAAAGATTCCATTTGATCCGACAGATGCTACGATCTACTATGTAGGTCCTACACCGGCAAAACCAGGTCAGGTTATCGGGTCTGCAGGTCCGACAACCAGCGGACGTATGGATGCTTATGCTCCGACTATGATGTCTGTTGGAGCAAGAGGTATGATCGGTAAAGGTGCAAGACTTCCGGAAGTTGTAGAAGCTATGAAGAAATACCACGGTGTTTACTTTGGTGCAATCGGAGGAGCAGGTGCACTTCTGGCAAAATGTATCAAGAAAGCAGAGCTGATCGCATACGAAGATCTCGGTGCAGAGGCACTTCGTCGTCTGGAAGTAGAGGATATGCCACTTTTCGTTATCATCGACTGTGAGGGAAATAACCTGTATGAGATGGGAAGAAAAGAGTATTTAGAAGCGCATAAAGAAGACTAAAGGTTACATTTGTAACGACGAAATACAAGAGAGACCATAGACCCGTCTGATTATTTCAGACAGGTCTCAAGCTGAAAAGACATCAGGGCATTAACACTTGCAAGCGACTTTCGGCAGAAAAAGAAATGAAAGAGGAAGAAAAACATGACTGTAGAAATGATAAGCCACTTACTGGAAGCACTGATGATCCTGTGCTTTGGCCTGTCCTGGCCGCTGTCCATTTATAAATCCTGGACTTCAAGAACAGCAAAAGGAAAGAGCCTTTACTTTGAGGTGTTCATCTGGATCGGATATATTTTCGGTATTGCCAACAAATTTATCAGCTATATGAACAACCCGGACAAAGACTGGATCTTTTTCCTTGCATGGGCTTTCTATTTCCTGAACATTGCAGAGATCACCGTAGATATGGTGCTGTACTTCCGCAATGTGAAGCTGGATAAGAAAAGAGAAGCAGAGAAATAAAGCAGCGGAATACAGTTAAACTTACAGAATCCCCGGCGGTGCGGCATTTGATGCGGCATCGGCGGGGATTCTTATTTCTATACGATGACTCACACTGCGAAAAGAAAACATTGCGGGAACGCAGAAAGCAGGGTATACTTGTGTATAGAATCTGCTTGACTTAAAGTGCACTTCATAGTTTAAAATAAAGAAAGCTGGAGATTTGCGGTGTCAGAAAAGAGAAGGTTCTGATAAAGCAGAGGTTTCGGCTTTCTTTTTATGTTGTATCGTATTTGGGTGTGAAAAAAAGGAAAAAACGAAAACGAGGTGAATGCTTTGGAGGCAAGAGAGGTATTAGAAAAAGTAAAAAACAACGAAATCTCGATCGAGGAGGCAGAGAAATATTTCAAAAAAGAGCCGTTCGAGGAGATGGGATATGCGAAGCTGGATACGCACCGTGAAATCCGGAGCGGATTTGCGGAGGTCATTTTCTGTGCACGGAAGGCGGATGAACATCTGCTGAAGATTTTTACGCGCCTGTATGAGCAGGACGGAGAGGTTTTCGGAACGAGAGCCAGTGAGCATCAGTATGAGCTGATCCGCGAAAAGTTTCCGGAAGTGGTGTATGATCCGCTGTCCCATATTTTAAAAATAGAAAAGAAAGACAAGAAGCGGATCGGAAAAATTGCGGTCTGTACGGCTGGAACTGCGGATATTTCCGTTGCCGAGGAGGCGGCGCAGACCGCAGAATACTTCGGTGCAAACGTTGAGCGTATCTACGATGTCGGTGTGAGCGGTATCCACCGCCTGCTGTCGCGTCTCGATACGATTCAGAGCGCCAACTGCGTTGTAGCCGTTGCCGGAATGGAGGGGGCGCTGGCGAGCGTGCTCGGCGGCTTGGTGGACAAGCCGGTGATTGCTGTTCCGACATCCGTTGGCTACGGGGCCAGCATGAACGGTCTTTCGGCGCTGCTTACGATGATCAATTCCTGCGCGAACGGAATTGCCGTCGTGAATATCGACAACGGCTATGGAGCCGGATATATTGCAACACAGATTAACAGAATGGGAGTACATCAAGATGAGTAAAAGTTTATATCTGGAGTGCGGGAGCGGAATCAGCGGAGATATGACCGTTGCAGCGCTGCTCGACCTGGGAGCAGACCGGGAAGTACTGGAGAAATCACTGGAAAGCCTGAAACTGCCGGGATATGAAATTGCGATTACAAGAGTGAAAAAGTCGGGGCTGGATGCCTGCGATTTCAATGTGATTCTGGATGCAGAGCATGAGAACCATGATCACGATATGGCGTATCTGCACGGGGATGGGGCGGAAGTGCATGACCATCCACATGATCACGAGCATCATCATGACCACGAGCATGCGCACAGCCATGACCACGATCACACAGGGGAGCATCATCACCATCATGAGCACCGCGGGCTGCCGGAGATTCTTGCGATTATCCGCAGCGGCGGTCTGACACCGGGAGCAAGAGCGCTGGCGGAGCGGATTTTCCAGATTCTTGCCGAAGCGGAAGCAAAAGCCCATGGCGTTCCGCTTGATCAGGTGCATTTCCATGAGGTGGGAGCTGTCGATTCCATCGTTGATATTGTGGCTGCCGCTGTCTGCCTGGATAACCTGGCGCCGGATGAAGTCATCGTGACGGGTCTCAGCGAGGGAAGCGGCTTTGTCAGATGCCAGCACGGCATGATCCCGGTTCCGGTACCGGCTGTTTTAAATATCGTACAGGCACATGGCCTGACCCTCGTTCCGACCGGAATCCAGGGTGAACTGGTTACACCGACCGGAGCAGCCATTGTTGCGGCAATCCGTACCAAAGAGACACTGCCGGCATCCTTCAAATGTACCAGAACAGGTCTTGGCGCCGGAAAACGGACGTATGAGCGCCCGTCACTGCTGCGTGCAATGATGCTCGAAACAGAAGAAAACGACGAGAAAGATACGATCTGGAAGCTGGAGTGCAACATTGATGACTGCACCGGCGAGGCGCTCGGCTACTGCATGGGAAAACTGCTGCGATCAGGCGCAAGAGATGTCCATTACATCCCGGTCTATATGAAGAAAAACCGCCCGGCTTACCAGCTGGATGTAATCTGTGATGATAAAACGCGGGAGACGTTGGAAAATATCATATTCGCCGAGACCACCACAATCGGCATCCGCCGCTGCCGGATGGAGCGCACCGTGATGAAACGCGAGTTTGCGACAATCGCAACCGAGTACGGCCATGTGACAGTCAAGATCTGCCGCCACGGCGAGATCGAAAAAATTTACCCAGAGTACGAGAGTGCCGCAGTAATTGCAGAAAAAAGCGGCATGCCGGTCGGCGAGGCTGGTGCGTGGATCGTACAGAAATATAAAGAAGGAAACAAAAAAGCATGAGATATTTAAAACCACATTTTTACGACCAGTTTGTATGCACCGCCGGAGACTGCCCGGATACGTGCTGTGCCGGCTGGCAGATCGTGATCGACGAGGATTCCCTGGAGCGGTATGGAAATGAGAAGAGTGAGTTTGGAAAGCGCCTGCGCAATTCGATCGACTGGGAGGAAGAGTGTTTTTACCAGAACAACCGCCGCTGTGCCTTTCTGAATGATGAAAATCTCTGCGATCTTTACAAGGAACTGGGGCCGGATTCCTTATGTGACACCTGCCGCCTTTACCCGCGCCATACGGAGGAGTACGAGGGTCTGCGTGAATTATCCCTGTCCCTTTCCTGCCCGGAAGCTGCACGGATTATCCTGTCCTGCAAAGAGCCGGTGCGTTTTCTGGAGGAGGAGACCGACGAGGAGGATGATTTTGAAGAGTTTGACTTCATGATGTTCTCCCAGCTGGAAGACACGAGAGATGTTTTGTTCCGGATTCTGCAGAACCGCGAACTGCCGCTGCAGGAGCGCATGACGGCGGCAGAGCAGCTCGCAGAACAGTATCAGATCTGTATGGAGGAGCAGCGGGAGTATGATATCGATGACCTGCTTCGGAAGTATGAAAAGCATCTGGAAGAGGGAACCTTAAGCGAGTGCGTGGCGGAGAGCCTTGCGGAAAAAGGTGTGGATGCTGCATCCTTTCATGCATATGACCGCCAGGTGAAGGAACTTGCCGTTCTCCGCGGTCTCGAGCGTCTTCGTCCGGAATGGGATACTGTGCTTGACGGCACAGAAAAAGCGCTGTATCAGAACGGAGAAACCGCTTATCAGGCCATCTGTGAAGAATTCCATCGCACCTGGGGCGCTGCAGGTGAACGCCGTGCAGAGTGGGAAAACATCGGTGAGCAGCTTTTGATGTTTTTCGTCTACACCTATTTCTGCGGCGCCGTCTATGACGATATGGTCTGTTCCAAAATGGAACTCGCGCTGTTCTCTGTCCGTTGGATTCAGGAAATCCTGGTTGCACGGTGGCTGGAAAATGGAAAAACGCTTTCCATGCACGACATCGAGGAGCTTTCCTGGAGATACGCGCGCGAGGTCGAGCATTCCGACGATAATCTGAATGCTCTTGAGGACTGGCTCTTTGAAACCTATGCGCCGGAAGGATGCGTACTGGAAGAGGAATAGCCCTGATATCCGAGGAGTTCCCTGTACATTTTCCCCGATCTGTGCTGGGATAAAGATGTTGTACAGAAAGAAAAGAGGGAAAATTCCCGCCGTTCCAGCTTCTGCAGGTTGCCGCAAGTTACCTGGCGAGCGCTGCGGAAAGAACATGGGCTTCGGAAAAAATCTTTTTGATTTCTCCGCCATCGTCATTTCCCTTGCGATCGGCCTCATCGGAGCCGGCCGCCCGGTAGGAATCGGAATCGGCACTGTTATAGCCATGGTCTGCACAGGAAGAGTCATCACGGCATTCAATCATTTCGCAAAAAAGAAAATAGAAGAAATCACCATCGCCTGAGTGATCCATGCCCCTGTCGAAAAACCTTGAGTTTTCGGTGGGGGTTTGTTATAATAAAAGACAGCGAAAGAAAAATTTTTTGATTTGTCATAAGGCGTTTGTTTGCGTTATGAGAAGTGCGAAGGAGGAAGTGGCAAATGAACTTAGTTATTACGATGAGCCGCCGGTTTGGTACTGGGGCGAGTATTATTGCGAAAGAACTTTCCGAGAGACTGCATATCCCGGTATATGATAAGGACGATGTAGAGCACGGCATGCGTGAAAATGCCTTTGAATCTGAGGCGGATGCGATCCGCGAGCTGGCGAAACAGCCGTGTATTATCATTGGACGGTGTGCTTCGGAGTTTCTGAAAGATAAAAGCAACGTCATCAATATTTATGTCTGCGCGGACAAAGAGGACCGGATCAAACGTATCATGAAGCTGTTTTCCCTGACAAGAGAGGCGGCTGAGGTGATGCTGGAAGAGACAGACAAGCAGCGTGCCGAGTATTATTATAAAAATACCGGAAAGACATGGGGCGATGTCAATAACTACCATATGATCCTGAATACCTCGGATCTTGGCATCGAGAACTGTGCCGATATTCTGATGCGGTATTTTGAAATGAAAGATTATATCTAAGAGATATTTAAAAAGAAATACATAAAAAATCAGGTGCTTCCCGAAAAAGAGAAGCACCTGATTTTTTGTGCGGTTTAGTAAGCCTGATACGTATTGCCATAACTCCGGCTGGAGAAGTAATTCTGTTTCAGAACCAGGAACAGTTCGGCATCGGTTGCATATTTGTACGGATACAGATAGAAAATACCGACAAGATTGCAGGTGATTCCGGAAAGAATATACCATCCGATAAAGGAGAGATCAAGAATAAATGTATTCATCTTTTCACCGCTCATCATTTCACGGCTGATGCGGAATGCTTCTTCGGTCGAAAGTTCCGGGTAGTCGGCGAGAAGATAAGGAACCATGTGGTATTCATAAGCTTTCACAATTCCAGGAATCAGAAGAAGCAGCGACCAGAGGAATATATAAAGATTTTTTAAAAACAGAGTCCACACAGTTTTTCCATAGTAGCCGTTCTGGAATCCGAACAGTATGTTGCCAAGTCCCGCTTTTTCCATCGAGTTTTCAATGAAAAACCTCGAGCCTCCTACCTCAAATGGTGCAAGAACAAAAATACGGATCAGAATAAAGGCAAGACCAATGACAAGAAGTACAATGCCGCTGAAGACAGTAAAAACAAATTTAACCGGTCCAAGCGGGGTGAATCTTTCTGCAAAGGATTCCACATTGAAGTTATCGGAAGAAATCGTAAATCCAGATATACCGACCGAGTTAGTCTGATTGCTGTCATTGTTGGAATTTCCAGAATTAGAAGTACCGCTTCCGACCAGCAGAGTCAGAATCAGGGCGGCTACCACACAGATCCAGTAATTGCGTAAAAATGCGGCTTTTCCGCGGGTTTTCAGTTCCTCTCGAGTCCACATAAAAAAGACCTCCCTCTTAATGTAAGTGTAAACAGCAGATAATTCTGCTAAGTCACGATTATCTTACCATGGGGCAGGTGAAATATCAAGACAGCTTAAGGAAAGTTTAAGAAATTGGCAGAAAGATTAAAGTGGAAATGTGCATTCTTAAATAAAGATTTTACTTGTGAAGCGGGGATGAATGTGCTATAATCTCTCCGGTGCGTCAGAACGCAGCGGGGCCGGGTTTCTCCGGGGTGCGTTCTGAAAAAAAAGAAACCTGTACGTTGAATTGACAAAGAGAGCGAGGAATCTACGTGTATCTGACAAAGGGCGAGTTTCTGCAGAAATTTGGGATTCTGCCGCAGGAATTTGAAGAGGCAGATATTTCCTGGGAAGAACTGCTGGAAATTGCGGATGATTATGAACGGCGCCGTCCGACGCTGGAAAAGATCCGAAAAGAATTCGTAGCAGAATTTCTGCAGGACAAGGAAAAAGAGATCGGACTGCAGTCGTACCACAGCCGTCTGAAGGACACCGAACATCTGGTGGAAAAGCTGGTGCGCAAGCGCCTGGAAAATTATGCAAAATACCGGAAAATGGATGCGACAAACTATATGCGTTATGTGACAGACCTGATCGGAATCCGGGGACTTTTGCTGTATCGGGAGGACTGGGTAAACTTCCATAAATACATTATCCACTGGTTTAAAAACGATCCGGAAAAATACATCCGTGATTACGGCCGTGACTACGACCAGAACGCATCGGGCTATATGGCAGAGCCGCCGAAAGTCCATACAAGACTTGGCGATTACGCTGACATTTATGTGAACTGGATTCCGGAGGAGAACATTCTGGACCGGAAACATTACCGTGCGGTGCATTACATTGTCGTTTACCGCGGCGTCTACATTGAAATTCAGATTAAGACGCTGTTCGAGGAGGGCTGGGGAGAGATTGACCACAGCATTCTTTATCCGCGGCGCAAGGGAAACGCCATGCTGACAGAGTTTTCCGAGCTGCTGAACCGTCTGGCGGGCATGGGAGATGAGATGGGATCGTTCTACCGCCGTCTCCAGGTTGTGCCGGATGAGAAGTTCCAGAGCAAGGAAACGATCGTGCGCAAGCGTGAATTAAAACCGCAGGTCAAGGCAGCGGTGGAAAAACGCGATCTGAACGAAATTCATACGATGGATGATGCCGTCTGGAGCATACTGAAAGAATAAAACTGCTTTTCAGACATGGGAAAGGATAAAAAATGGATGGAAGAAACACGGGCCGCATGGGCTTCTCTCATGCAGCAGAGGACTCTGCGGAGAATATGATGGCGGCAGTCAAAGCCGGAAAAATCCGAAAACATCTGATGGGAAATAACTCGCCGATCCGCTACGGAACAATGGAAAAACGCGAGATGACCGAATATACAGACTTTGTCCGGACGAAACTCTGCTATGAAATCCTGAATCTGCCCGGGGAGGAAAAATGAATACAATAGAAAAAATATACACAAACTACGACGGACTTCTGGAAGAATTTTCCGAGGAAGTAATCCAGAGCCGTTACGCTGTTTTTTACGAAGAAATCGAGGAATTTGCCAAGAGTCTCGGCATCCGCGAGAAAATTCAGATCAGCGAGTCGCTGTTGAGCCATGCAGTGCTGGACTATTTCACAGATATTTCCCGCCTGAAACATTTTCATCAGGCAAAGCATATCAATTCATTGAAAGTGATCTCCTATGAGACCTACTGGCTGCTGCGGAGAAAACCGATCCAGATCCTGGTGGAGGATGAGACATCGGATGCGATGGCATTTCTGAACGAAAAGTTCGTCTTTTCCCGGATTGCCAAATATCTGATGGGCGACGGAAAACGGGTGATTTTAAGTCCGGAGACGAAAAAAGGCTTTCTGAATTATCTCGATTCGCTGTTTTATTACCTGAAATACCGCAATTACGATGCGGAAATGCTCGAGATGATGCTGATGGGCTTCAAAGCGGGTGTTCTCGTGGCGGATGATTTAAAGGAGCAGGAGTCCTGAAAAACGGGCGGAAGCGGAATACAACAAAATAAGATGAAGATCGAAAGAACCGGACGGGTCGTAAGGCTGCTGTCGGGTTCTTTTTTTGTGCGGTGCTGCATAAAGTGCAGAGAAAACATTGCGATGCATGGACAGAAAACCGTTTAACAATGGAGGGACGGGAACTGCTTTCCTTTGGAACTTTGTACAGGGAGGAATGGATATGGCCACGCTCGAAAAAATCAATGCATTTCTAAAAGCGGTGAATGCAGCCGCCTGGGGACCGCCGCTTCTTTTTCTGCTGCTTGGGACAGGCATTTTTCTGACCATCCAGCTTCGCGCGCTACCCATTCGACGGTTGTTCTTTGCACTTCGTACAGCATTCGGCCGTGAGGCGAGGTACAGCGGGGAGAAAACAGAAGCGGGAGTTTCGCCGTTCGCATCGCTGATGACGGAACTTGCGGCGGAGATCGGGACGGGCAATATCGTGGGGGTTGCCTCCGCAATGGCGCTTGGAGGACCGGGAGCACTGGGATGGATGATGCTGGCGGCGGTTGTGGGACTTGCTTTGAAATTTTCTGAGAGTTTTCTCTCGGTGCAGTACCGGATGCAAAGAAAAGACGGAACATACTGCGGCGGTCCGATGGTGACGCTGACCAGAGCATTTCCGGGGGAGCGGCTGGCGAAGATGCTGGCTGTGTTTTTTGCCGGAAGCACCGTGCTGGTATCTCTCGGAATGGGCAATATGACGCAGGCAAACTCGATTGCGCTGGCGATGCAGGATACGTTTGGCGTGGCAAGAGAAAAAAGCGCGTTGGTGCTGACGATTCTTCTTCTGCTCGTGGTGACAGGCGGACTGCGTTCCATTGCAAAAGCGGCGGAGGTGCTGGTACCGGGAATGGCACTCTTTTATCTGGGCGGGGCAGGAATGGTAATCGGTCTGCACGCCGGAGAGCTTCCGCGGACACTGCTTGCGATAGTACGGGACGCGTTTTCTTTCCGGGCGGTCCAGACTTCTCCGTTTTCCAGAAGAACCGGGAAATTGACTTTATCGTCAAAGAA
>OGYH01003532.1_pt1 | contig 10259 bp, 8 predicted proteins | sample 1576511 | NCBI WGS metagenome assembly OGYH01 (sample SAMEA3541522, study PRJEB24748) | human gut metagenome | biome: human gut; feature: human-associated habitat; material: faeces | place: China | collected 2012 | reverse complement strand
CCAATGTGGGTCTGGGCATCGTCCACTCCATGGCACACGGCCTGTCCGCTCTGTATGATACCCCCCACGGCGTGGCCTGCGCCATCCTGCTGCCGGTGGGTCTGGAGTACAACAAGACCGTTGCCGGGGAGCGCTACCGCGCAGTTGGCAAGGCCATGGGCGTGAAGGGCATCGACGAGATGAACGATGCCGAGGCCGCCGATGCCACCATCGCCGCCGTCAAGCAGCTGAGCGCGGATGTGGGCATCCCCGCAAACCTGCAGGGCATCCTGAAGGAAGAGGATATCCACTTCCTGGCTGAGTCTGCTTTTGCAGATGCCTGCTGCCCCGGCAACCCCCGCGATACCAGCGTGGAGGAGATCGAGGCACTGTATAAGAGCCAGCTGTAATTCGTAAACTGAACAAAGAGGGTCGGGAACGCCGCTTCCCGGCCCCTTTTTGTTCCGGGAAAGGAGCGCTATGAACCTGAATCTCTATACTCTTTGTGTAATTTATCTGGTATATTCCTTTTTAGGCTGGGTAGGCGAGACCGTTGTTGCAACCGCAAAGGGCCGCCGGTTCACCAACCGCGGCGTGGCCTCCGGCCCCTTCTGCTTTGTGTACGGCACGGCAGGGGTGCTCATCACCATCGGCCTGAACGACCAGCGCACCAGCCTGGCGGCACTGTTCTTCGGCAGCATGATCTATGCCACGGTGGTGGAGTGGCTGACCGCCAAGCTGCTGGAACGGATCCACCACCGCCGCTGGTGGGACTACTCCGATAAAAAGTTCAATCTGGACGGCTATGTCTGCCTGCAATACTCCCTGCTGTGGGGTCTGCTGGGCATGGCGGCAGTCCGCTGGGGCAACGACCTGCTGTTCCAGCTCTGCGCCCACCTGCCGCCGCTGCTGTTCCACGCTGTGGTGTGGGGCGGCATGGCGCTGGCCGTCCTTGACCAGATCTCTGCCATGGTGGTGGTCAGCCGGTATGCGAACCGCCACCCAAGGCTTGAGCAGCTGAATCGGGAGCTGGGCAGGGGCTCGGAGAGGCTGCGGCAGAAAATTACCGCCAGCGTGGAAAAGCGGATCCAGCGGGCGTACCCCGCTGCGGCCCGTCCGGAGCCCACCACCAGTGCCGAAAAGCAGCTCTCCCTTGCCGACCTGCTCTGGCTCTTTGTCATCGGGGCTTTCCTCGGAGATGTGGTGGAGACCATCTTCTGCCGCATCACCGCCGGGGTCTGGATGAGCCGTTCCAGCCTGGTGTGGGGCCCGTTCAGCGTGGTGTGGGGGCTGGCGCTTGTGCTGGCCTCCATCCTGCTGCGGGGCGGCGAACAGAAGAGCGAGAGCCGCATCTTCTGGTTCGGTGTGATCCTGGGCGGTGCGTATGAGTATGTGTGCAGCGCTGTAACAGAGCTGCTGTTCGGCACCGTGTTCTGGGATTACAGCGGCTTCAAGTTCAATCTGGGCGGGCGCATCAACCTGCTGTACTGCTTCTTCTGGGGCATTGCGGCCGTGACCTGGATCCGCTATGGCTACCCGCTGGTGGCAAAGGGGATGAAGGCGGTCAAGCGCAGGATCCGCCCCTGGATGACCGCTCTGCTGGCTGTGTTCATGGCCGTGAACCTTGTGACCAGTGCGTTGGCGCTGGCCCGCTACGATGCCCGCACCAGCGGCGCGGCTCCGGCCAATGCGGTGGATGTGCTGCTGGATGAGCATTTTGACAATGCCCGGATGGAGCGCATCTATCCAAACGCCAAAAAAGTGACCAAGGCAGAATAAATTTTGTTTTCCCTCTTGCGCTTTTGCCCAAAAACGGTTATAATCCTATTCGGATAAAAGGGAGTAAGGGGTGCACCTTTGTAAAAAACGGTGCGCTGTGCTGCAGCGACAGACCCGGCAGAAATGCCCGATGCAGTACCGGATGCTTGAGACTTTTATCACATTTTCCCGTTTTGGGCAGGATGTGATAAAGGTCTTTTTTATTGCGTTTCTGCCGCTATCATTCAAAAAAAGGAGAGATATTATGCTGATCCCTGTTCTGTTATTCATCGTGGGTCTGCTGTGCCTGATCAAGGGCGGTGACTGGTTCGTGGACGGTGCAACCGGCATCGCCCGCCGCTTCAAGGTGCCGGAGCTGCTCATCGGTGCCACGGTGGTGTCCATCGGCACCACCCTGCCTGAGGTCATGGTCTCCACCACCTCGGCCATGACCGGCCACGGCGAGATCGCCTATGGCAACGCCATTGGCTCGGTCATCTGCAACGCGGCCCTGATTGCGGCCATCACCATTGCGGTCCGCCCGGGCAAGGTGGACCCCAAGAGCCTGCGGGTGCCGGTGCTGTTCTTCTTTGTGGCAGCGGCCCTGTATGCGGGCGTGGCCTACACCACCGGCTACTTCAGCCGCCCCATCGGCATTGTGCTGCTGGCAATGTTCGTGGCCTACATGGTCTGCAATGTGCTGGCCATGAAAAACGCCCCCGCCCCGGAAGAAGATGAGGACGAGCCGGAAAAGGAAATGTCCTTTGCCAAAGAGATCGGCCTGCTCATCCTCGGCGCAGCCCTGATCGCTGTGGGCGCAAACCTGCTGGTGGACAACGGCACCCTGATCGCGCAGGCGCTGGGCGTGCCGGAATCCGTCATTGCCCTGACCTTTGTGGCGCTGGGAACCTCTCTGCCTGAGCTGGTCACGGCGATCACCTCGCTGGCAAAGGGCCACGGCTCCCTCTCGCTGGGCAATGTTATCGGTGCCAACGTGTTCAATCTGGTGCTGGTCAGCGGCATGTCCATCACGGTGTCGCCCTTCAGCATCCCGCAGAACTCCACCATCATGGGCATCAATTCCTCTCTGGTTATGGATCTGCCCGTGATGTTCGCGGTCATGCTCCTCCTGACCGTGCCCGCTCTGCTCAAGGGCAGGCTCTCCCGCTGGCAGGGCGTGCTGCTGCTCTGCATCTATGCAGCCTTCTGCGCCGTCCAGTTTACGATCTGAGCCTCTGCGCCGGAGACCCGGACCGGCTCCACGCCGGAGCGGACGCTTTGGGGCAGAAAACCGTTTTGAGAAAGGCATCCTCGTTCTGTGAAGTGCGGGGATGCCTTTTTTCTGTCCCTGCAGCAGGGGCTGATCCGTCTCCGGCAGGCTGTGAAATGGGACGAAATCCGGTCATAAAAAGGCAGTTAGGCGACATTTTTCACGATTTATCCATTGAAATTCTTCCCCGGGGATGATATGATAGACCTGTTCCTGCGCGGCAAAAGGCCGGGAACGAAATCTGAAGTGGGAGAATTTTGTGCCAGATGCAGAAAAAGAAGCTTTATCAGCTGGCTGCGGCCATCGTTCTTGTGGTGGCCGTGGCAGCTGCTTTGATCCTGACAGGGATGCGGAAAAGCACCCCTGTGTCCGAGGCGCAGGCCAGCTCTGTGCCGTCCTCCGCTCTGTCCGGCGGGGAAGCTGAGGGGCCATCCAGCGCCGCTGCCTCCAGCGAGAGCGCCGTCAGCAGTGAGGTGACGGAAGAATCCCCGGTTTCGTCCTTTTTGGAACAGCTGGAAGAGGAACTTGGCATTTCCTCTTCGGAGACAGCTTCGTCCAGTGAAGCCTCCTCTGCCGCCAGCGCAAGCAAGGCGGACAGCGTGAGCTCCGCAGTGTCCAGCTCCAGTGCCGCACACTCGGTGCCCGCGTCCTCTGCGGCTTCCGGCAGCCATGCTGCCAGCAGTCAGGCCCCCGGCAGCAGCCATGCCTCCAGCAGCTCCGCTGCTTCGGAGAATGAGGTGGATGCCAGGATCGACAGTTACATCCGCCAGCTGCAGAACCTGAAGAAGCAGACGGAATCCAAGCTCTACGGCGTGATCTACGAGGCCTACGATGAGTATATCTCCCACCCGGTGGAGGAGCGCAATCTGGGGATGAAGGTCTCCATCGTGGTGTCCAAAACCGCAAAGCTGACCGGTGTTCAGGGCGAGTGTGACAAGGAGTTCAACGCTATCCTGAAAGAGCTGCGCCAGTACCTGCGGGACAATGGCCGTGACCAGAGCGTTGCGGATCAGGCAGAGCAGGAGTACAAAAAGATGAAGTCCGACCTGACCAGCGAGCTGACCGGCATTGTCTATAACAGTGCGGTGGGCAGCGGCGATGGCGGCAAATGGATCCAGGAACACATTGAGCATAAGCGCTGAAACAGATAAGAGCCGTGCAGTTCAAACGCTGCACGGCTCTGCTTTTTTGTTACTGTACACGCTTTAACGCTGTGTTGATGAGATCGGCAAACTGCTCCAGACGTTCCCGGAGCTGGACGATGGAATCGATGTCGCTGTCGGAAATGACACTGACGGGAGCCGAAAGGCTGTTGACACCGGCTTTCAGTGTGCCGCTCAGGGCTGCGTTGACACCGTGGGCGGGGATCTCCACATGGACATCCACGGGGATGGTGTCATCGAAGAGCAGGGACTTCAGCGGCAGGCCCACCACAAGGACAGCCGCGTCCTCCCCCTCAGACGGAAACTGGTAGTAGGTGTAGCCCTTCTTGGCATAATCGGGGTGGACGATGCACTGGCGGCTAAGGGTCAGGGTGTAGCCGGACATCTCCTGCATGGCCACCTGCGTGTTGGGCACGCCGAGGATCTTTGCCAGCTGGGCCTGCGTGATGTAGTTGGGCAGAGACCACTCCGGCAGGAACGCACCCACCAGCGGCGCGCTGTCCGCGATGGAATCCCGCAGGGTGCGGTAGAGCCGCCCGGCATCGAAGTAGGTGTCGTTGGCATCAATATAGAGGTCGGTGAAAAAGTCGGTGCCGCCGGTCTCGGCGCGGGCAAGCCCGCCGGAGGGGTACAGGTACAATTGCAGCTGACCCGGCGAATACAGCCCGGCCACATCGCCGGAGGTTGCACCCACCTGTTTCAGAATATTGTACAGGGCCGGGGTACTGGCACTGTCCTGTGCGGTGATGTTATAGCTGAACTCAAAGGTCGCACCCTTTTGTAAGGCACGGACTTTGCTGTTGACCAGACTGAAAAGGACCAGCGCAGCCACCAGACACACCGCCAGAATGCAGGCAGCCACCGTGACCACGGCGCGGGAACGCTTTTTGGAAGATTTCATGGCAGAACCTCCTGTTCTCTTTATAAGGAATACGATCCAGAGCTTAAAAATCGTTCAAGCTGGCTTTGATTTTTGAGAAAAACAAACTTTTCCGGATATTGCTGACCAATGCGCCGGTATCCGGCCAGTTTGGCGGGGGTCCGGCCCTGATGCAGGACCCACCATAGGAACTCCGCATCTATTTTTTCCTCACAGCCCGGCGCGGAGGAGGAGCGCACCTTTCCCCGGTTTTTCCACCAGCGTTTCAGTACCCGGCTCAGGCAGGTGAAACGGCCAAAGCAGAGCACGATGATCTGGTCTGCTTCTTCCAGCCGCCGGTCATAACAGGTCTTTGTATAGTTGCCATCGATGATCCAGCTTTCGTGCGTGTCCAGAAAGCGGCGGACAATGGCGTTTTCCTCATCCAGCGGGCGCTCTACCCATCCGGGCAGGAAATGCACCGTGTCCAGATGCAGCACCGGAGCATGATAAGCGGCCCCCAGTGTTTGGGCAAGGGTGGATTTTCCGCTGCCGCTGGTGCCTAAAATCGCAATCTTCATAGGGCGTTACCGGCAGGCCGCCACAAAGGCATCAAAGATCCCCTGCATGGCGGGGTCGGCAGCGCTGAGCCACTCGGGGTGCCACTGCACGCCCAGACAGAACTTTGCGTCCGGCTTCTCAATGCCCTCCACGATGCCGTCCTCGCTCAGGGCCGACAGCACAAGGCCGGGGGCGACCTTGTCCACCGCCTGATGGTGCTGGCTGTTGACCAGTACGGTATCCTGCCCCAGAATGCGGGAGAGCAGGGTGTCCCGCCGCACGGTGACGGTGTGGATCTTGCCCCAATGGTCGTTGTGGGGGACGTGCTCAAAGGGTTTGATGTCCTGATACAGATCGCCGCCCAGCGCAACATTCATCAGCTGGATGCCTCGGCAGATGGCCAGCACCGGCTTGTTGGCGGCAAGGAAGGCGCGCAGCAGCAGCGGCTCGGCGGTATCCCGCAGAACGTTGGGCTCACCGCAGGCGGGGATGCGCTCCTGCCCGTAGAATTTCGGGTCGATATCGCCGCCGCCCGGCAGCAGCAGGCCGTCACAGGCCAGCGCATCCTGCACGGCCTTTTCGGGGTCGTCCAGCTCGATCCAGCGCATCTCTGCCCCGACCCGGGCAAGGCTTTCGGGATATTTTGCGTGGGCCTCCGCCAGCAGCTGGTTCGGCACCATGCGCGGCATTGCAATCGTAATAGACATTGACTTTCCCTTTCTCTCTTACAGATCCCTATAGATAAAACCTCTCCGTCATCCCTTCGGGATGCCACCTCTCCTAGGCGGGACTGAGAGGTTTGAACAACAGAAAAACCCCGGAACATTCGTTCCGGGGTTTCTGGCGGAAAGATGGGGATTCGAACCCCAGAACGCTTTTGACACGTTACACGATTTCCAGTCGTGCGCCTTAGACCAACTCAGCCATCTTTCCACATCTTCAGTTTTCAGCGTTTCGGGCCGTGGCCCTCAGCGCTCCACTATAATACCTGAAAGGATGACTTTTGTCAAGGATTTTTTTGAAAAAATTTGAAAAATCTAAAAATCGACGTTTCTGCGCCATACATTTTTTCGTTTAAAAAAGCAGAACCTGATGATCCCCTTGACGAACCCATAAAAACGGACTATGATGTGGGCAGAGAACGGTTGGAATTTGCAGGTTCCGCTCGAAAAAGAGAGCCTGAACAGGAGGATGCAATATGAATTACGCTGATGTTTTGAACAATGCCCGCCAGTGCATCGGGCAGTACTGCAAGGCCTGCCCCGTGTGCAACGGTGTGGCCTGCAAAAACCAGATCCCCGGCCCCGGTGCCAAGGGCGTGGGCGATACGGCCATCCGCAATTATAATAAGTGGGCGGAGATCCGGGTGAACATGGACACCCTGTGCGAGAACGGCACCCCCGACACCGGTGTGGAGCTGTTTGGCAAAACCTTCAAGTATCCCTTCTTTGCAGGCCCTGTGGGTGCGGTGAACCTCCACTATTCCGACACCTACACCGATATGACCTACAATGACGTGCTGGTGCGCGCCTGTGCCGAAAACGGCATTGCCGCCTTTACGGGTGACGGCACCAACCCCGACGTGATGACCATGGCCACCAAGGCCATTGGCGCTGCAGGCGGCTGCGGCGTGCCCACCATCAAGCCCTGGAACATTGACACTGTCAAGGCCAAGATGGAGCAGGCCAAGGCCAGCGGCTGCTTTGCCGTGGCCATGGACGTGGATGCCGCCGGTCTGCCCTTCCTGAAGAATATGACCCCGCCCGCCGGCAGCAAGAGCGTTGCCGAGCTGGCCGAGATCGTCAAGCTGGCTGAGCGCCCCTTCATCGTCAAGGGCGTGATGACCGTCAAGGGTGCCCTCAAGGCCAAGGAGGCCGGTGCTGCTGCTATCGTGGTCTCCAACCACGGCGGCCGTGTGCTGGACCAGTGCCCCGCCACTGCCGAGGTCCTGCCGGAGATCGCTGAGGCCCTCAAGGGCAGCGGTGTGAAGATTCTGGTGGATGGCGGCATCCGCTCCGGCGTGGATGTGTTCAAGGCGCTGGCTCTGGGTGCTGACGCTGTGCTCATCTGCCGCCCCTTTGTCACCGCAGTCTACGGCGGCGGCGAGGAAGGCGTGAAGTGCTACATCGACAAAATCGCCGCCGAGCTGGCCGATACCATGCAGATGTGCGGCGCACACTCTCTGGCCGAGATCACCCGGGATATGGTGAGGATCTGATAAGTAGGCATAAGAAAAGCGGCATCTATTCCGTTTGCACGGAGAGGTGCCGCTTTTTGCTGCATATCAAAAAATTACTTCAGCGTTCCATCCAGTACCTGCTGGTAATACCAGGGCTTCGGTGCGCGGAAAGCCTTGCCAGAAAGGTCAGCGAAGTCGGGGGAGGTGAAGCGGGGGAGGACCAGCTCCCAGGCGCAGAGGGCCTGATACTTGAGCTTGAGTTCCCGGTTGGCGGTGTTGTTGCCGTATTTGCTGTCGCCCAGGATGGGGCAGCCGATGCTTGCCATGTGGGCACGGATCTGGTGGGTGCGGCCGGTGATGAGCCGGACCTTGAGCAGGGCCAAACGGCCGGAGACGGCAACGGTCTCGTACTGGGTCTCCACGTCCTTGGCACCGGGCTGCTTGTCGGGCACGATCTTCACGATGCCCCGGTCTGCATCCTTGAGCAGGTAGCCGCCCAGGGTGCCGTCCGGCGGGGTGGGGCGGCCAAAGGTGACGCAAAGATAGGTCTTTTTGACCTCGCGGTTCTTGATGACCTCGAGGAACAGCTGCTCAGCCTCGGGGGTCTTGGCAATGAGGACCAAGCCGCTGGTGCCGGTGTCCAGCCGGTGGCAGAGGGCCGGGGTGTACAGATCGTTCTCCTTGTACTCACCCTGCTGGTTGAGGTAGAGCAGAGCACGGTTGAGCAGGGTGTCGTCCTCGGGGCCGTCCACGGCAAGGCCAGCGGGTTTGTTCACCACAAGGATCTGCGGGCAGTCGTAGATGACCTGTGCCGGGCCGCGGGCGTTCTTCCACGCCGGGCCTTCCACCCGCTTGTCGGCATCCAGTACCTCGTCCAGGATGAACAGCTTGATCTCGTCGCCCGCCATTACGCGGGTGGAAAGGGGCTGCTTTTTGCCGTTCAGCTTGATCTTGTTCTCCCGCAGAGCCTTGTTCAGGCGGCCCGGATTCAGTGCCGGGAACTGCTGCATCAGATAGTTGTCGAGCCGGGTGGGGGCCAGACATTTTACTTTTAAGATTTTCACGGAAATTTTCCTTTCTATCTTGAAATAGAATGTATCTTTGAATCGTTTTTATTGTAGCGGAATAAATCTACCGCGTCAAGAAAGAAGGTATTTTTATGAACCTGAAATATAAAATTCTGCCCCTGACTGTGCTTCTTGCGGTGGGGATCGCGCTGACGGCCTGCGGCAGCTCCGGTACAGCTGCAAGCACGCCTGCATCCAGTGCAGTGCCGGCCTCCTCCCATGTGGCTGAGGAAGGTGTGACGGAGCCCATCAACATGCTGACGTGGACGCTGGATGACCTCGACAGGGAGGATACGGTCACCTTTATTCCGGCGGAGATCACCTCTGGTGTGCAGGATGGCAGCCTGACCGCAAAGATCTTCAGCTATGACCTCTATAAAAAAGAGGATATTGAAAACCTTTCCGTTGGGGATCAGATCACCCTCCACGAAGAGGGTGCTGCATGGAACCAGTTTGTGACCGTTGCAGTGGAGAGCATCGAGAAGAATGACCAGTACCATCTTGTAAGCATCAACGGCGGCATGGAGGAGCAGTACGGTCTTGACCTGCTGCTGGACGATGACACCTACCGCACGATGACCTTTGACGACTATCCTGTCTACTATGAGATGGGCGAAAAGACGCTGCCGCTGGCAAAAGACGTGGTGCTGAAGGACAGCTCTGCTGACCCGCAGGCCGAAGCGGTGGAGACCACCGGCGCTTCGGCCGTGGCGGCTGCCATCAATGCGGACCCGGACAACTGGACAGTGTATAATACCACGCTGGTGGTGCAGGGCGGCAGGGTGCAGGAAGTGCGCCGCATCTGGGTGCCGTGATTTCTCAGGCGCTGCCTCGTCTGTGAGGAAAGGTTTTTGCCGGAAAAGAGTTGACAAACGCAGAGCCCATGCTATAATTTAAGTGTACGCAAGGGGCAGATATGCGCCTTTGCGGCAAAACGTGAATTATGACAGATGGCAATGATGGGGTCAGAAATGCACACCGCCGCCCAGAGAGAGCGCTCCCAGCTGCAAGGCGCTCCGGCAGGTCTCGTTTCGTGCCGCCCCGGAGCTTCCGGCGAAACAAGTCGGACGCAGCGCAGCGTTACCGCGCCGAAAGCGGCAGGGGACAAGCAGTTTTATCCTTTGCAATTTGGGTGGTACCACGGAGCAGTTTTACACAGCCTCGTCCCTTTTGGGATGGGGCTGTTTTTGTTTTTGCGCCTGCCCGCCCCTCTGCCATAACACCATAAAAACTGACGTGCAAACGCCAAGGACAATTGAGGAGAGAAAACCTATGCAATGGACCGGTTTGAATGAACTGCGTGAAAAGTACCTGAGCTTCTTTGAGAGCAAGGGCCACCTGCGTCTGGACAGCTTCCCGCTGGTGCCGAAGAACGACCCCAGCCTGCTGCTGATCAACAGCGGCATGGCTCCCATGAAGAAGT
>OGYH01003530.1_pt1 | contig 10266 bp, 9 predicted proteins | sample 1576511 | NCBI WGS metagenome assembly OGYH01 (sample SAMEA3541522, study PRJEB24748) | human gut metagenome | biome: human gut; feature: human-associated habitat; material: faeces | place: China | collected 2012 | reverse complement strand
ATTCGCATAATATAGTCTTTTTCGTCTGTGAAATACATTTTTCACCTCCATAACTACCGATTCTTTTCTTTATTTTATTTCCATTAGTCAGATTGAAAGTTAGAGATTTTTCATTTTTGTTATGAACTCTTCATAACTACATTTTCCCATTGTCAAATCCATCATAGCTAAATATTTCATTTCATTCTGAGTATATGGAATATTAATACATGACTCTAATAATTTTTCTTCGTTTTTCAAAGGTGTTATCACATTCTTTTTGTTTTTGTAGGCATAGTAATAACGAACCCCAAATTTTCTTTGAGAGACAGCATTTAAATGTATGCCATCTGGATTTGCTGACAACCCCTGGGCAGTTACAAAATATACATGATTATGATCATTGGCATATCGTAATAATTCTTTATTCACCAAGTCATACTCTGTACAATTAAAACCAAAGCCTATCTTTCCTAAATAGTCACCAAGTCCTCCAATAATAAACGGTACATCGTCTAAATTAAGTTCATTTTTTAAAGCCTCAAAAATTGTATGTAATTTTTCATAATACGTTTTGTAGTTACCATTATAGCTATCATTTTCTCCTTGATGCCACAGAATAGCAATCAAATTACTATTTTGCATTGCAAATTTTGCCTGAATAATTGCATTTTTAAATAATATTTTCTCTATAGACCAGTCATCAATGGAACTGCCACCTTCCGCACATGGAATCAAGCCGATTTGTTCTTCTTTGTTTTCCATGCACCACATTGCAGCAAATGAACCCGCAAGACTTACTCCTGATATAGGACGATCGTAGTTAATTGGTTCTGTCATCATTTGCCATTTTCCATTTCTTAACATCTGGATTCTCTCATTACAAATCATCGGTACTTCGTTTATGAATCCACGTCCAGCCATGTTGGACTGTCCAATCATTAATATACTTTTCATTCAACACCTCCACAACTTCCGATTTTTCCACGTAAAAAAGGATGTGCCTTTTTGTGTAATAGGGAATTCCAGGGAATTTCCTATTACACGAGAAATTGCTCTCTCATCACAGTTCACACATTATGTAAACTGCAATCTCATCCCGCACAATCTAATTATATCGCAACTTTATTATCTCCGTTTATCCATTTATAGTCAAATACTATCATCAAATCGCCAAAATGGACAGCGCTTGCCAATACACTGATTGTTCTGAGCACAATGCGTACACTGGACTTCTGTGCATTCCATTTCGATTCCAAAATGCGTTTTTACAAAATCAACCGCCGCCAGAATCGCCAGATAAGAATCTCTTTTACAACACCTCGGACCGCCGGTGCGCGAAATCGCTTCCAGTGCTTTTGATGTCATCTGATTCGAAAGTCCCCAGGATTCCTCCGTCAGTGGCGTCGCCCCAGACAAGATAGATACAAACATACCTGCGCTGATTCCCGCTCCGCAGGCACCCCAGAATCCGCAGGTTCCTCCTGGAACGGCTTTCCCACGGTTCAGCATTTCCATCACAGATTCCCGCAGATTAATAGCACCTCCCGCATTTTTATATGCAGTAAGCAGCGCCGCTCCCACCATGACATGATGCTCCGGTCCATGCATATGGCAAAACGGTGCATCCATCATTTTCCGGACAATCTCGATCGGATTTCTGGATGTTTCGTCTATACACAGGGAAAGAATGGTGTCCAGTCCCTTCGTATGACAATCATTACAAACATAATGCCCGTTCTGGCATCTGGTCTTGCTCAATTCTTTTTTATGACATAATTCACACTCCATCCATTCATCCTGTTTCAGATAAATAAGAGGTGCTTTACAGACAATACATTCTTCTTGCATGGGATTTCCATCTCCTTTACATTCATTTCCCGACCAGCGCGTTGAGTTTCTCCACTATATCCATACTTCCCGACCGGAAACCTTCCAGATCGAGTGTAATGTACAGAAATCCCATTTCTTTTAATGTCCTGCAGATCGTCTCCCGCTCGGCAATCGCTTTTTCAAATTTATCCGCATCCACCTCGATCCGGACAATATCGCCATGCAGGCGCAGGCGCACATTTCCGCCAAACACGCTTCGAAGATAATCTTCGCCTTTCTCAATCCGCTTCAAAACTTCCATGTCAAAGGAAGTTCCATATGGAAGGCGGGTCGCCATACATGGCATGGACGGACGGGATGCAACGGAAATTCCTAAGTCAGCCGCAAATGCCTTGACATCCTTTTTCTCCAGTCCGCACTGTGCAAGTGGACTGACGACACCCAGCTCACGGAGTGCCTGGATACCCGGGCGGTACACATGCAGGTCGCTCTCATTGGTTCCGTCCATCACGCACGGAATCCCCTCTTCTTTTGCAAAATCCAGAAGTGTCGCGAACAGGTGGTGTTTGCAGATATAACAGCGGTTGACCGGATTTGTCCGGATGGCTTCCAGCTCCATCTCATTGACCTGGATAATTTTATGGATCGCGCCCAGCTCCTTTGCCACCCGCTCCGCGATCTCCAGATCACAGGCTGGGTGCAGCATGGTGTGAAATGTCACGGCATAAACCGGCATTCCCGTCTTCTTCGCCGTATCACACGCCAGCTTGAGAATCAGGCTGCTGTCCACACCGCCCGAAAAGGCGACACAGACCGGTGCTTTCGCTTTTTCTGCCATGAAATGTTTTAAAGCTTCTCTTTTTTCTGTCTCTGATATCATTGGTTTATTTTCCATGGTTCTTGATTCTCCTCTTAATTATCTAACGAGAATGCACTGTGCCGTTTTTCAATCTAAAAAGTGCTTACTGTAAACTAATACTTCCGTCTTCCATTACTCCGTGGAATACTTCCATGAAGCGCTTCCCTGTCTCCCGGCAGATCGCGCGCACGCTCTCATACTCCGGATAGCACGTATCCACGCCGCCGCGCTTGCAGATTTTTACCTTTGCTGCCCCGTAACGGGTCTGGATCTCCTTTACTTCCCGTGGCAGTATCGTCCTCTCTACTGGATAGCGGCGCACACCGATCGTGGTCGTACAGGAGAAGACAAGCTGTTCTAATTCTTCCCGTTTTTCTGCCGTTGTCAGTACATGAAGCACATACGCCGGACGGTTTTTCTTCATATATGCCGGTGTGTACCACACATCTCTGGCGCCCGCTTCCAGAAGCACCTCCATCGCATATCCCAGCGCCTCGCCGGTGCAGTCGTCCAGGTTTGCCTCCATGACCCACATGGAGCTCTCGTCGTGACCGTCTTTTCCAGTTTCTACTTCCACCGTTTTATCCGTCAGAAGCATCGCCCGCAGGATATTCGCGTGCGCGAAATCCTTATTTCCGGCGCCGATACCGATCTTTTCGATCTGGTACTTCTTCGGAAGCGCCGCTTCTGTCCGGAATGCCGCCGCGATCGCCGCGCCGGTCGGCGTTACCATCTCTCCTTCGACATCCCGAAGCGTCAGTTCCAAGCCCTGTGCCGCTGCGATATTTGCCGTCGCCGGAACCGGAACCGGCATTAAACCGTGCTGGCAGCGTGCGAATCCATGACCTTCGGAAAGCGGCGATACCATCACGCGGTGGATTCCCAGATCCTCCAGGCAGAATGCCGCACTGATAACATCCACAATCGAGTCAATTGCACCGACTTCATGGAAATGAACCTCGCTGACCGGAATTCCGTGTGCTTTCGACTCTGCCCCCGCCACAATCTCAAACATCCGGCGCGCCAGGTTTTTAACGCGGTCAGATGCATCCAGACGATCGATGATCTCGAAAATGTCATGAATGTTGCGGTGGACGTGAGGATGCATATGATCGTGGGTGTGAGCGTGATCATGGCTGTGCTCATGGTCGTGGGTGTGAGCGTGATCATGGCTGTGCTCATGGTCGTGAGTGTGTTCATGATCGTGATGATGCTCATGGTCGTGCTCATCATGGCTATGTTCGTGGTCGTGATGATGCTCTTCTTCCTCTAAATGTACATCGAAATCATACGCATCGATTCCACATTTCTTCGTCCGCCCAAAATGCAGATGATACCCGGACACGCCCAGACTGTCCAATGCCCGTACCAGTTTTTCCCGGCTTGCTCCAAGATCCAACAGTGCGCCAACCGTCATATCTCCACTGATTCCAGACGCACAATCCAGATATAAGATTTTCTCATCCATTTTTACTTCTCCCTCTACTTTTCTCATTTTATTGATACATTTCCGTTTTTCGCTTTTATGCAATTATCACAAACCACTATCACTCTGCCGTCTTCTTCGGCTCCCGCACCGCCAGGCGGTTGATCTGCGCCGCCAGGTATGCTGCGCCGTAGCCGTTATCTATATTTACAACCGAAATGCCGTTCGCACAGGAATTAATCATCGTGATCAATGCCGACAGTCCATGAAAACTTGCACCATAACCGACCGAGGTCGGAACCGCAATGACCGGATTTTCCACCAGCCCGGCGACAACTGTGCCAAGCGCGCCTTCCATTCCCGCCACCGCAATCACGCAGTTTGCCCGCGCAATCGCCTCGCGTTTGGATAAAAGGCGATGGATGCCCGCCACCCCTATATCATAGTAGCGCTCCACGCGGCAGCCGAAAAATTCTGCCGTTTTGGCAGCTTCCTCCGCAACCGGGATATCCGCGGTTCCGCCTGTGCAGACTGCCACCAGCCCTTCCAGCTTCCACGGTGTCTCCGATGATTTTCTCGCCTGCAAAATTTTTGAAACCGGATCGTATTCTATCTCCGGGATGCGCGCCCGCACTAGATTCCACTGCTCCGGCGTCGCCCGCGTTCCGAGTACTTCCCCATTTTCCCGGTACAGCGTCTCGAAAATATCCGCCAGATAGGCATCCGGCTTTCCTTGGCAGAACACCGTCTCTGGGAATCCCGAACGCAATTTCCGGTGCAGATCCAGCTTCGCATACCCTAAATCTTCGTAAGGAAGATTCTTGAACGCATTCTCCGCTTCCTCAATACTCGTATCCCCCCGTTTTACCTCTTCCAACAGCTTCCGAACATCCATTTCTTCCTCATTTCTCCTTGTCAAATCCCAATTTTCTCTGTCAATATGTGCACTGGCTAAACTGCTGCCATCTTTTCCTGCAATGCCTTTAAATCAATCCGCCGCGTGCAAATCCGCTTCAAAAGGGATTCGGAATGGCTCACAATCACCATTCCCAGCTCCCGCTCCTTTGCCTCATGCAAAAGCGCCTGCCAGATCTGGCTCTGGGTCACTGCGTCAAACATCGCGGTGATCTCATCCGCCAGCAGATACCGCGGATTTGCCGCCAGCGCTCTGGCAATACAGAACCGCTGCAGTTCGCCGCCGGAAAGCTCCGATGGAAACCGATCCAGCCATTCTTCCCGGATGCCAAGCCGTCCCCGGCTCTCCTCATCCACCTGACCGCCCTCACTGAGAACCTGGCGCATCCGCCAGCGCGGGTTGAGCGCCTGCTCCGGGTGCTGCCAGATTAACTGCACCGGCATACAGCCCCGGATATTCTCAATCGGTATGCTGTCAATCTCTACCGTTCCCGCCTCCGGTCTCTCATATCCCGCCAGCAGGCGGCACAGCGTCGTTTTTCCATATCCGCTCGGCGCCACCAGACCCACGCGCTCTCCTGGCTCAATTTTCAGGGAAATACGCGTCAGCACGTGGCGCCCGCCATTTTCATACGAAAAAGATAGGTTTTCCGTCTTTAGTGACATCTCATTCTCCTCCAAAAAATTCATGTTCCGGCAGTGCCCGGTAGAGCGCCTGCGTGTATGGCTCTTTCAGATTCCGTCCCTCCCGGAAGTTCTCCGGCTTTACTTCCTCCAGAATCGTCCCGTCATAAAACACCAGAATCCGGTCCGCCATCTCAATCGCCAGTTCCAGATCATGAGTAATCAGAAGCACCGCTGCCCCGTCCTGTGCCATCTCTTTTAAATGACGGATTACATGGCGCGCGGTCATCGCCTCCAGCCCCGGTGTCGGTTCATCCGCCACAATCAGCCTCGGCTCCTGCATCAGTGCCGCTGCCATCAGGACGCGCCGCGCCATGCCGCCCGACAGCTCAAATGGATAACATTTTTCCACTGATTCATCCAGCCCGTACCGCTTCAAAAGCTGGCGGCATTTTGCCCGCGTCGCTTCATCTTTTCTGCCGCCGCAGATCTGATCCCCGACCCGCATCAACGGATCGAGGTAGGAAACCCCCTGCGGAATCAGGGAAATCCCATTGCCCCGCAGCCCGGCAAGCCGCGTCTCATCCAGAACCTCTCCCTGATAGGAAATTTTTCCTTCCATCCGGCAGTTGTACGGCAAGATCCCCAGAATCGCGTGCGCCAGCAGGCTTTTTCCCGAACCACTCGCCCCGACCACCGCCGTCAGCTCCCCACTAAAAAGTTTGCAGGAAAGGTCGCGGAGCGGATGGAGTTCGCGCCGTCTAAGCCCACGCGCGTACTGCGTAAAATATAAGTTTAGATTTTGAATTTTCAATATCGGCATTTCCATGGAATCACGATTTTCACGCAATCTCCGTTCCTTGAGAACGTCTGTCTGTTCCAAATCTGATAGCCGCATCGTTTTTGATTGTTTTTGTCTTAATCGCATCATTTTATCAAAATATATGTTTTTCTGCCTCATTCCCAGCATCCTCTACTCATGCGCGCTCCCCGGATCCATCAGCCGCCCCAGGCTCTGCCCGATCGCCTGAAATCCCAGCGTTACCAGCACCAGTGCCGCGCCCGGAAAGAGCGCCAGCCACCATTTTCCGGTAATCAGGTACGACATACTCTCGGATAAAATAACACCGATCGCTGGTTGCTCGGAGGAAAGACCGAAGCCCAGAAAGGTCACGCCCGCCTCATGCAGAATCGCATGGGGAAAGAGAAGAATTAACCCGGTCACAAATTGCCTTGATACCTGCGGGACGATGTGGTTCCAGGCAATCCACCAGGGCTTTTTCCCCAGTTTTTCGGAGATCTGCACATACGGACTTTCCCGGATCTGTAAGATTTCCGCCCGCAAAAGCCTCGCCAGCGACGCCCAGTGCGTCAGGGCAATCCCGGCTGCTACACCCCGGAATCCCTTTCCCAGACTGTAGGAAATCAGGATCAGGAGAAGCATGTGCGGGATTCCCATTACCAGATTAATCAGCCCGCATACCAATGAATCCATCAGTCCCCCGCCAAGCGACGCCAGCAATGCAAGCGCCAATGCCACCGCGGCGCTGATCGCCGCGGTCAGAAGCCCCAGCCGGATGCTTAAAGAAAGCCCTGCAACCGTCCGTTTCAGCATATTCCGCCCCATCCAGTCGGTTCCAAACAGCCCGCCGGTTCCCGGAGGCAGGTTTTTTCTCGCAAAATCGACCTGCTGTGCGGCATCCTCCCAGACGATTCCAAGCACTGTCACCAGAATCAGGAAAAGGAGGGAAATTCCCAGCAGCCAGAGTGTTTTCTTTCTCATGCCCTGCCTCCTTTCCTAAGTCTCGGATCGACCAGCCGGTACAGCCCATCCGCCGCTGCATTTCCTGCAAATACAAGCACGGCACTGATGAGTGTAATTCCCATCAGAAGCGGGATATCGCTTCCCAGCCCCGCCGTGACCGCCGCCTGTCCGAGTCCCGGATAGGAAAAGACCTGTTCCACCAGCACCGAACCGCCGAAAATCTCGCTGATCGAGCCAAATTGGAGCGTAATTACCGGGAGAAGCAGGTTGCGGAGTCCATGCCGAAAAATCAGCCGCCAGCCGCTCTCGCCCCGCGCCCGCGCATAGAGTACGTAATCACTTTCCAGAATCTCAATCACTTTTTCGCGCGTGTGCATCGCAATCGAAGAAATCCCTGTCAGTCCCAGCGTACACGCCGGCAGAAATGCGTGATACAGGCGATCCGCCAGGCTGACCTCGTCCGCCGCCATTCCCACCGGGACACTGAACCCGATTGGGAAGACGGGAAGCTGCACTGTAAAGAGAAGCAGCAGCACCAGCGCCAGCCAGAAGGACGGCGTTCCCGCGATCACGATGCAATAGCCCGTAATCAGGCGATCCGCCCACTTGCCCCGTTTTGCCGCCGCTGCAATTCCTAAAAATATCCCCACGATTCCCGAAAACAGCCACGCAGACAGAAGGAGCCACACTGACGCAGACGCCTTTTCCGCGATCACCTCCAGCACCGGTCTGCGATACAGAAGGGAAATGCCAAAATCACCATGACAGATGCCCGAAATCCAGTTAAAGAAGCGCTTCCAGACCGGCACACCAACGCCCCAGTACGCCTGCAGCTTCTCGATCTGCTCCGGCGCCATCGAGCCGAGCGCCGTCTGCCCGACATTCGTCTGCAGCGGATCGACCGGAGACATCGACACCAGCAGAAACGATACCAGACTGACTGCCAAAAGCAGCAGAATCAGGTGCAGCAGACTGCGCCCAAACCATTTCATCCTACTCATAGTACCACCGATCGACATTGTTGACGATGGACCAGCCGTGACCGTGCGGATGCACCTTCTGCTCTGCGACATGAAGCCCGTCTCTCACCCAGTACAGATGATCGACATTCACCAGCCAGATCCACGGAAGATCACCCTCGGCTGAAACGCCCGTCTCGCCGTCCCACTGCGCCTTTTTCCACAATTCATACGAACTTTCCAGATCCGGTGCTGCCAGGGCCTCATCCATATAAGCGTCCACGGTCTCATTCGCATACGGCGAATATTCTGCCAGCCCCGTATCTGCCTTTGTATGGTAAATATTATAAAATTCCATCGGCGTGTGCGCGCCCCAGCCCCAGAGAAGCGGCTGCGACTGTGCCTCGTCATACGCAGTATCCCAGCCGGTGCCGCGGATCGATGTGTCAATTCCAATCTCTTTTAACTGCTGCGCCGTATCGGCTGCCAGCGCCTGACGCACCGAATCCCCGGTCGGATAGAGAAATTCCAGAATGGCTTTCACTCCACCCTTTTCGCGGATGCCGTCGGCATTTTTCTTCCATCCCGCCGCATCCAGCATCTCTTCCGCCTTCTCCACATCATAGGAAATTTTCTCCATTTCATCGTTGTACCACGGCATCTTGTCACAGACACTATATGCCGGGCTGCCATAACCATTTAACACATGATCGATCATTTCCTGCCGGTCAATCGCCAGGTTGATCGCCCGGCGCACCTGCACATCCGCGGTAAAATCATTGCCGATTTTTACGCCATCCCCCCGTACCGTCTCCGGCACTGCCGGGAGGTTAAATCCACGGTTGTCCACCGTCTCACAATCCAAAAGACTGAATTCTGGAACCGACTGGTCTGCATAGGACGCCGCCGTGTACGCCACATCCACCTGCCCGGCGCGCACCGCCGCAAATGCCGCATCCTCTTCCATAAAGAGAATCGTGACCTGCCGCATCTTCGGCGCATCCCCATAATAATCCGGGTTGGCTTCCAGAATCACCTGCTGCCCCTTGTCCCACTGTTTCAGGATATATCGCCCGGAACCGATCGGATGTGTGCCGTAATCCGTTCCATATGCATGCTCCGGCACAATTCCCGTCACCGCCATCGTGTATGACCAGATAGCAAACGGGCGTTCCATCTCAAACACAACCGTCACATCATCGATCGCCTCCGCCTGTTTCAGCATTGAAAAATCGTTGACGGAACTCGTCTCTTTCAATGTGTTATAAGTAAATGCCACATCCTCCGCGGTCAGCGCCTCGCCATCCGTGAATTTCGCATCATCGCGGATCGTCACCGTCCATGTCATTCCATCCTCGGAGGTCTCCACATCCGTCGCCAGATCATACCCGATACTCAAATCTGCTTCTGTCACCGTCAGGGTGCTCTGGATCAGCGGTTCATGCATATGCTCGCCCGCGCCCCAGCCATATGTCGGATCAAAGCCCGCCTTCGGCTCTGAAGTCGGCGGCATCGCGATAATAACGCTTGTTTGGGTATTTTCCGCTGCATTTTCGCCGTTTTCAACATTTTCCGTCTGTTCTGCGCCGGAACCGCCTTTCTGCGCCTGATTTCCAGCGTTTCCGCATCCGGAAAGCATGACTGCCGCCGCTAAGGCAGTGACGCCAAGTGCCCTGGCTTCTCCGAACACCTTTCCAATGATTTTGCCTGTATTTTCTCGTTTTTTCATATTTTCTGTTGTACCCCTATATTTTTCTTTATGAAACAAAAGGATATCAGAAAAGTGCGGTCCCTGCTGAACCGCTGTACCTTCCTGGTATCCTTCTCCATTTTTCTTATTTATCTCAGTTAAAAAAGAATGTGCCTTGGCACATTCTCGCGCCGAGCGCGGTCGCTTGCGACATGT
>OGYH01003528.1_pt1 | contig 10272 bp, 7 predicted proteins | sample 1576511 | NCBI WGS metagenome assembly OGYH01 (sample SAMEA3541522, study PRJEB24748) | human gut metagenome | biome: human gut; feature: human-associated habitat; material: faeces | place: China | collected 2012 | reverse complement strand
TATTTGCCAAGGAAGGCGAAGTGGTATGGCAGTGCCGCAACTGTGGTTTCATCTACACCGGTAAGGAAGCTCCTCAGGTATGTCCGGCTTGCTTGCATCCGCAGGCTTATTTCGAAGTAAAGAAGTCAAACTATTGATGATAATTTCCTCATAGAGAGAACAAAGTCCCGCAGAGCGAAAGCAAGCTCTGCGGGGCTTTTTGTTTGCTGTGACAGTCATATAGCTTGTAATTGCTGCACATTTGCTGCAGCGTCACTGCAAACAAATTGCAGTGCGACTGCAAAACTGTTGCAGTGCTGCTGCAAATCAATTGCAGTACTGCTGCAAACCGGTATGCAGTGACGCTGCAAAAAGTATGCAGTCGTTTTGCAGTGGCTGTACAGTACGACAGCAAGCTGTGTATGGCGATGCTGCAGCGGGTAGAGAAGGATTAATAGCCGGTTGTTGGAGATGTAGGGGGATTAATGGTTGCTTGGAACACTATTGAAAGTGCTTCATAACTGTTGGCAGCATCGGTTATTTCAAGCAGTTTCTCCCAGTTGGCTACCGGTTCCGTCTTGTGGTTGATGCGTTTTTCGGCTTTTATTCTTAATGTTCCGTCTTCAGTGGTGGCTTGGACAATGAAAGCGCCGCAGTCGTTTTCTCCGCTGCGCCCCGGCCTTGTGCATGGCCTGCGCGGCGACACTGTTGGTGCCCACGGCCACCAGCCGGATGTCCGGGCACTGGGCGCTGAGGGCAGCCACCAGCTGGCGGCCCAGTCCCCCGCCCTGCCCGTCAATGACAAGCACGTTCATGCCGTACCTCAGAAGTCGATCTCTTCCAGCCGCAGCAGCGCCAGAATGTAGATCTTAACGGCCTCCAGCAGCTTGTCGATGGGAGCTGCCTCGTTGGCGCCGTGCATCGGGCCGCCGAACTCCGGCAGCTTCACATCCTCGTGCTCCGGGCCGAAGCTGACAGCATAGGGGAAGTGGCGGGCATAGGTGCCGCCGCCCATAGTGAAGGGGGTGGCATTCTCGCCGGTCACCTCGTTGTAGGTGTCGATGCAGGCGCGGATGGCAGGGCTGTCGGCCTCGATGTAGAAAGGCTCGGCAGCATCCACATCCTCCAGCTTTGCGCCCTCGCCCAGCGCAGCGGTGACCTGTGCGGTCAGCTTTTCGCCGTTGGTGCAGGTGGGGAAGCGGCTGTCGATGGTCTGCACCAGCTTGCCGTCCTCCATATAAATGCGGCCGCCGATGATGGTCAACGGGCCAAAGGGGCCGTCGGCGCAGTCGATGCCAAGGCCGGTGCCTGCGGTGGAGCTGTGCAGCTTGTGCAGTGCCTCCAGATAAGCGCGCTCGGCATCGTTGCACAGGCCATTATCCAGCAGATAATCCACCACCAGACCGATGGCGTTCACCGTGCCCTCCGGCATAGCGGCGTGGCCGGATTTGCCCCAGCCGCGCACCCGCACGCCGTCCCCTTCCGGTTCCAGCGTGATGTTGGGGGCGTTCTTCAGCTTGCGGATATCGGTCTTGACCAGTGCGCTGGCGCGGTCCGGCACCGCGTTGTTGGCAACACCGCCCTCAAACTCTGCAATAACGCCGTTGCACACCGGGCTGACGATCTTGCCGTCGAAGTGACCTTTTTCGCCGTTGCACACCGGGAACTCCGCATCCGGGGTAAAGCAGAACACCGGGGCGGGGTAGTTTTCCAGATAGTACTTCACATCGTTCATGTGGGTCTCCTCGTTGTCGCCCACAATGGCACGGATGGGGTAGCGCAGCTGGTAGCCCTGCTCCTTGAGGAACTTCAGCGCGTACAGGGTAACGATCATCGGGCCCTTATCGTCCGAGACGCCGCGGCCCAGCAGCCAGCCGTCCTGAATGCGCATCTTAAAGGGGTCTGCCGTCCAGCCGTTGCCAATGGGCACAACGTCCACATGGCAGATGGTAGCCAGATATTTTTCCGGGTCCGCACCGGCCAGCTCGGCATAGCCGATGTAGTTTTCGCAGTTGCGGGTGGCAAAGCCCATGCCTGCTGCCAGCTCCAGCGTCTTGTCCAGCGCGGCACGGGGGCCTGCCCCGAAGGGTGCGCCCTCCTCCGGGGTGCCCTCCACGCTGTCGATGGCGACCAGCGCTGCAATGTCCTGCAGCAGCTGCTCCTTATTTTCCGCAATATATGCGTCAATTTTCTGATTCAGTGCCTGATCCATGTTCTATAACGTCCTTTCTGACCGGGAGCAGATCCCTGTCTTTACACAACTGTTACCCAGTTTAACACACTCCGGGCTGAAAAGCTACCGGCATTTTTCACGACAAAAGCGTCCGCGTTTTGTCAGCCTGCCGCAAACAGCCCGCTGAGCGCGCCCAGCAGCCCGGCGCTTGCCAAGCCCATGATGATGCCCGCCAGCAGCACACCGCCCATGCAGGCGATCAACACGTCCTTGAACTTCATATCCAGAATGGAGGCTGCCAGCGTGCCCGTCCACGCACCGGTGCCCGGCAGCGGGATGCCCACGAACAGCAGCAGCGCCACGGTCAGACCCTTGCCTGCCTTGGCTTCCAGTGCGCGGCCGCCCTTTTCGCCCTTATTGATGCAAAAGCGGCAGATGGGGCCGATGAGGGGCTTGTAGTAGCCCCAGATGAGGAACTTGCGGGCAAACAGGTAGATGAAGGGCACCGGGATCATATTGCCCAGTACGCACAAAAGGTAGGTGGGCAGCACCGGCAGCCCCATGCCCAGCCCGATGGGGATGGCCCCGCGCAGCTCGATGATGGGCACCATGGAGATAAGGAAGATCAGAAGATAATTTTTCAGCATTGGCTTCTCCTTATATTACAGGTCGATCTGCAGCTCCACCGGGCAATGGTCGGAGCCAAAGATCTCGTTGTGGATCTCGGCGGCGCGGATGCGGTCTGCAATGCGCCGGGAAACGATAAAATAGTCGATGCGCCAGCCCGCGTTCTTTTCCCGCGCGTGGAAGCGGTAGCTCCACCAGCTGTACTTCACTTCGTCCGGGTGCACCACCCGGAAGCTGTCCGCAAAACCCGCCGCCAGCAGCTCGGTCATCTTGGCGCGCTCCTGATCGGTAAAGCCCGCGCTCATGCGGTTGGTCTTAGCGTTTTTGATGTCCATCTCGGTGTGTGCTACGTTCAGGTCGCCGCACAGGATCACCGGCTTTTTTGCGTCCAGCGCCAGCAGATACGCCCGGAAGGCATCCTCCCACTCCATGCGGTAGTCCAGCCGTTTCAGTCCATCCTGACTGTTGGGGGTGTAGCAGTTTACCAGATAAAAGCCGGGGTATTCCAGCGTCAGCACCCGCCCCTCGTGGTCGTGCTGTTCCAGCCCGATGCCGGTGGTCACTGCCAGCGGTGCTGTTTTGCACCAGCAGGCTGTGCCGGAGTATCCCTTTTTCTCGGCAGAGTAGGTGTATTCGGTATAGCCCTCCGGCGCAAAATCTGCCTGTCCCGGCTGCATCTTGGTCTCCTGCACCGAGAAGATGTCCGCGTCCAGCGCGGCAAAGCTCTCGGCAAAGCCGTGGGTCAGGCAGGCGCGCAGGCCGTTCACGTTCCAGCTGATCAGTTTCATGCTTTTCTCCTTATTGTTATGCCTGATATTTTGTTTTCCATGCGCCGCTGCGGAAGCGCAGCACAAAGCAGGTCACGCGGCAGGTCCAGTCGATGACCATAGCCACCCACACGCCCACAGCGCCCCAGCCCATGCGGACGCACAGCAGATAGCTGAAGCCCAGCCGCCAGCATGCCATGCTGAGGATGGACACCACCATGGTAAATTTCACGTCGTTTGCCGCGCGCAGGGCGTTGGGCAGCACAAAGGACAGCGGCCAGAAGATAATGGCGCAGCCCGCATGGATGGTGACCAGCGTGATAGCCAGCTCCATCGTCTCGCCGGAAAGGGCGTAGATGCCCACCAGCTGCCGGAGGAACAGCAGGATCGCTCCGTTGGAAAGCCCCATCGTAATGTAAGCCCACAGCAGCAGTTTGCGGGTGTAGTAAACGGTCTGCTCGTGGTCACCGGCACCGATGCAGCGCCCCACCACCGTGATCATGGCCAGACTGATGGCCTTGCCCGGGATGACGCCCATGCCGTCCAGATTGTTGGCCACTGCGTTGGCTGCGATCTGCACCGTGCCGAAGGTGGAGATCATGCTCACCACCAGAATGCGTCCGGCCTCGAACAGGCTGTTCTCAAAGGCCGAGGGGATACCGATACCCAGAATGCGCTTTGCCATGCCGCCGTCCAGCCGCAGAGTCTTGGGCACGGTAAGCACCGCATCCTCCCGGTAGCACTTGCGCAGGATCAGCGCCGCAGCCACCACGCGGGATACCACACTGGGCCATGCTACGCCGTCCACGCCCATTTTAAAGCCGAAGATGCACACCGCGTTGCCCACGATGTTGATGATGTTCATCAGAAAGCTGATCTGCATGGAGATCTTGGAATTGCCGATGCTGCGGAACAGTGCCGCACCGCCGTTGTACAGTGCCAGAAACGGATAGCTGAGGGCGATGATCTGCAAATACTTCACGCCCGCGTCCAGCACGTCAGCGTCAATAGAGCCGTAAAACAGCCGGATCATGGGGCGGGCCAGCACAAAGCATACCACGCCGATCACCACACCGGACAAGCCGCTGAGCAGCAGCAGCTGACCGGCGCTTTTGTTGGCATCCGGGCGGTCCTTTGCGCCCAGATACTGGCTTACTACCACCGCGCCGCCGGTAGCCAGCGCTGCAAACAGCACGATGATGAGGTTATTGATCATATCTACCAGACTGACGCCGGAGATGGCCGCCTCGCCGCAGCGGGACACCATCATGGTGTCGGCCATGCCCACCGTCACTTCCAGCAGCTGCTCCACCAGCAGCGGAATGGCCAGTACCAGCAGTTCCTTCTGGCTGAACAGCGGCTCCCGCCCGCCGTTCAGGCTGCTTTTTTCATTGCCATGCAGTAGCTTTGTCATCCGTTTCTCCCCTCCCGGCGCCGGGCGCTTTTCCCGGTACGCCGCCGCTGCCCGGCGCATGCATTTTTTCGGTTGCAGCAGATGTGTCCATCTTAACACACCACCGGCTGCTTGTAAAGCGGTGCAGGCTACAAATCCGCTTTCCATGCCTATCTCCCATTGCCCGCCGGTTTTATAAAGGTATCCTGCACGGTTTTCCGGCAGGCTTTCTGTTTTTATGCTTGTTCGTCAGTTTGCTGGGAACTTTCCATAAAATTTGTGCGTTTCTACAAAAATGCGATTTCCCGCGTATTTTTGGGGAGAAATTTTAAAAAAGCTCTTGCAATTTCTGTTCTAAAGTGGTATGTTGTATCCAACAAAAGCGAAACTTGGATACATCTTCTCTTTGGAGCAGCAAATTTGGCTCCGCATACGCTTTTGTTTTTAACCTTGCTATTTTCTTCATTTACCTTCTTATCATTTACCCTGCCTGTCCCGCAAGGGACGAGAAAAGCGATGACCCACCTGCACGGGTCGTCGCTTTTTCTTTTGTCCACGACTGTCCTTTGGGCTGGGACGAGCCTGAGCGCCCTCTGCGCATTTTCAGCAAAAAAAAACATCTTAACGCAAAACAGGGCGCTCCCTCGTCGGGAACGCCCTGTTTGATGCACCCGTTATGCAAGGTGGAATAGGTCGATCAGCACGACCATGGCAAGGCCATAGTAGACCACGACCGCCACCAGATCGTTGATCGTGGTGATCAGCGGGCCGGAAGCAACGGCCGGATCGATATGGATCTTGTGGAACAGCATCGGGATCAACGTGCCCACCAAACTGGAAATGACCATGGACACGATCAGCGACAGCCCGACGCAGCCGGACAGCAAAAAGGCCGAGGTCCAGACGTAGCCCTTGAAAAAGTGGATGTAGCAGCCCAGAAAGCCCAAGGCCATCACGGCCAGAATGGCACCGTTCAAAAGCCCCACGCGGGTCTCTTTCCAGAGCAGCTGCAATTTTTTGGAAAGGGTCAGGTTTTCATCCACCAGCACACGGATGGTCACAGCCAGCGACTGGGTACCAACATTACCGGCCATATCCAGCACCATGGATTGGAAACAGATGACCACCGGCAGCACCGCTACCACCGATTCAAACGCACCGACGACCGAGGAGACCAGCATCCCGAGAAACAGCAATGCGATCAGCCACGGGAGACGCTTTTTCACACTTTCAAAAACGCTTTCGTTCAGATCCTCCTCGCCGGTCAGGCCGCCCAGCTTTGCGTAGTCATCGCCCATCTCGTCATCGACCAGCTCGACCACATCGGACGAGGTGATGATGCCCACCAGCTTACCGGCATCGTTCAGCACGGGCAGACTGCGCTCCGCGTAGTCCACGATGCGGTCGATACAATCGCTGATCTGCTCCCGGTCCGTGACATAGGGATAGGAGCGGACGATCAGGCTTTCCAAGCTTTCCTCTGCCCGGGCAATGATGAGGTCTTTCAGGTCGATGGCACCATAGAAGTGCTCGTTTTCGTCCACTACATACAGGGTGGAGATGTTGTCGTTTTCTCCGGCCTGCTTTACCAGCTCGCTCATCGCCTGTCGGATGGTCATATCGTTTTTGATGGAGATGTAGTTGGTGGTCATTCTGCTGCCGATCTCATCCTCGTCATAAGAGAGCAGCATCTTCACATCTTCCACCGAGTCTTTGTCCAGCTTGTTGACGATCTCGTTTTTATCGGTATCGTCAAGGTCTTCCAGTGCGTCCACCGCATCGTCCGAGTCCATGTTGGAAATGACCTTTGCGGCCTCGTGGCTGGGCAGCTCCTTCAGATACGGCTCGGCATCGTCCAGATAGGTAAAGATCTCGGCAACAGTATCCACGCCAAGAATGGAATAGAGCGATTGTCGTTCGGCGGGGGTCAGTGCCTCCAACGCATCTGCCAGATCCTTTTCATGGTAATCCGACAGTTTTTCGGCCAGCTCTGCCTTGGGCAGACCGCTGTGAATGATGCTCAGAATTTCCTGTACATAATTCTTCTGCATGGGTAGTTCCTCCTGATTCCGCGAGCTCGACAAATCAAAATCCATCGTTCCGCTTCAAATTTTGCACCTCATCATAGCACATCCGGTATGCGGCGGCAACCCTGCCCGCGTGAATTTTTTGTAAAAAATCGGGCGCAAAAATCCCCGCAAAAGCAAAAAAGACCAAAGCAGCAGTCCTTACGGTACCCACCGCTTTGGTCAAAAAGCTATTTATCCTTGCTTCTGGATGGTAAATGCAAAGGTCATGCCCTTTTCCACCGCAAAGCAGACATCCGCATGGGGTTTTGCGCCCCAACTGTTGTCGCCGCCCACGCCGCGCTGGAAGGCAGCGCAACGCACGACAGTCTTGTTGTCGTCCCGGGGCAGTTCATAGAGATGGCGGGCATTTTCCAGCTCATGGGGCGTGTAGGGCAGCGCCGAGAAGGTCATGCCGTCCCCTGCAAAGCAGATGCCCGGGATGTTGCCGGTGACCGCTGCGCGGTACACGTCGGTGCGGCTGCCGCACTCCTGCGGGTAGACCGGAGTGTTCTGGGCAAAGTCCTGCCGGATATTGTAGCTCCACTCGCCCATCTTGCCGCCTGCGGTGCGGTCGGCAGCGGTCTCCCGGGGGCCAAGACCCAGATAGGAGACCTCTGTCAGCTCCCGGCGCAGCGGGAAGAGCAGACCGAACTCCGGCAGCTCAGTGCGCGCGCCCTGCCATGTCATGGTGATGTCACAGCGGCCTGCGCCGTCGATGGCAAAATCAATGGGCAGCGTCTGCCCGTTTGGCAGGGTGTAGTTTGCGCGGACGGTGACGAACTCATCCTTTGCTTCGGCAGTCAGGTTATCGCACCGGGCGTACAGACCGGCGGTTTTCCAGAAGGCAAATGTAAAAGGTTCTGCGCAGCCCTCGTCGTTGTTGGTGGGCGCACGCCAGAAGTTGGGGCGCACGGCATCGTCCAGCAGCTGCACGCCGTTATAACGGATGGACACAAGCCCCTTGCCGCGGCCGAAAATATACTCGAAACCCTCGCCCTTTACGCCGACGTTGCAGTCCATCTCCACCAATTCCGGGGCGGGCAGGGTCAGCCGGGCGGCGGCGTGGTTGTGCCATACCTGCCCAAAGACGGCTTCATAGCCCGCCGGAATGCCGGGCTTTGCAGCCCGCTGCACCGCGGTAACGGTCATGCAGGCAAGCCCAGCCTCCGGCAGAGCGAACGGGAACGGGATGTGCACGGTTTTAGCGGGTGCGCATTCTGCCCGCAGCACCGCGCGGCGCTCCGGCTTGCCGTTGACCGAGGATGCAAACACAAGGTCGTAGGCGCTCAGGTCGGTAAAGAGATTCCGGTTTTCAATCACGGCTTCGGTGTCAGTCAGGGTGATTTTCAGCGGTGCGTAGGCCGCCTTGACGGCATCCATCTTGGGAGTATTGCGGCGGTCGGGCAGTACAAGGCCGTCCACGCAGAATTCCCGGTCGGTGGGGCGGTCGCCAAAGTCGCCGCCATAGGCAAAACCGGGCTTGCCGTCCGGGTCAGTGACCGCGATGCCGTGGTCCATGTACTCCCAGATGAACCCGCCCTGATACAGCGGCTCTTCGTAGGCGTACTCGGTGTAGTCGGTGATGCCGCCGTTGGAGTTGCCCATGGCGTGGCTGTACTCGCACATGATAAAGGGCTTTTCCGGGTGCTCTGCCAGAAACTTTTTAATGTCTGCCACCGGGGTATACATCTGGCTTTCCATATCGGAGGTGGCAGGGTATTCCCGGTTCCAGAAAATGCCCTCGTAGTGCACAAGGCGGCTGGGGTCGGTGCGGCGGAAATACTCGCTCATCTCCCACAGGGTCTTGCCGCCGTGGCTCTCGTTGCCGCAAGACCAGATGAGGATAGCGGGGTGGTTTTTGTCCCGTTCCAGCATCGCTTCGGCGCGGGCCAGCACATTTTCCCGCCACTCCGGGCGGGCACCGGGCAGCGTCCATTCGTCCGAACCGTCTGCACCCAGCTTCTGCCATGTGCCGTGGGTCTCCAGATTCGTCTCCCCGATGACGTACAGGCCATATTCATCGCAGAGCTGCAGAAAATACGGGTCATCCGGGTAGTGGCTGGTGCGCACGGCGTTGACGTTATGGGCTTTCAGGTTCTTTACATCCCACAGCATCTCTTCCCGGCTGACGGTGCGGCCGGTGCGGCAGCTCCACTCATGGCGGTTGACGCCCTTGAACACGATACGCTTGCCGTTCAAAAGCATCTGGCGGTCTTTCCGTTCAAATTTGCGCAGACCGACTTTCATGCCAGTGCGCTCCACGAGAGCACCCTCGTTCAGCAGGGCAATTTCTGCCTCGTACAGGTTCGGCTGCTCGGCGCTCCACAGAGCGGGGTCAGTCACCGCAAAGGTGAAAGAAACATCCTGCACGTCCTCTTCCACGTCCGGGTCGGCCTCGCCCTTGCCGAACACCACACCGCTGTCGTATTCGGCGGGCTCGCCCACCTCGGCGGACTGCTCCTGCCCATTGAACACCACCGACACCGTTCCCGCGCCGCTGACCTTGCACTCAAAGGTGACGGCAGCGCTGGAAAAATCGTCCGCAAAGCTCTGTTTCACAAAGACGTCCTCAAGGTGAAGCTCCGGTTTTGTGAACAGTTCCACGGAGCGGAATAAGCCGCTCATGCGCCAGAAATCCTGATCTTCCAACCAGCTGCCGGAGGAGAAACGGTACACCTGTACCGTCAGGGTATTTTCGCCGGGGTGGACGGCAGCAGTCATGTCAAATTCCGCCGGGGTAAAGGTATCCTCGGTGTAGCCGATGTAAACGTCATTGCACCAGACGGCGGCGGCGCTGTCGGCACCGTTCAGGCGCAAATAGCAGCTGGCCCAGTTTTCCGGCAGGGTAAAGCTGCTCTGATACTCCCCGATGGGGTTATAATCCTGCGGAATCTGACCGGGGCGCAGCTTTTCGTGGCCGTCCCACGGGTACTGAGTGTTGACGTAATGGGGCGCGCCGTAGGGCTGACCGGGCTTTTGCAGGCTCTGCATCTGGATGAAGCCCGGCACGGTCAGAGTGTCCCAGTCCGTAAAGGGTGCAGTCAGGTTTTCCGCATAGCGGAAGTTCCACTCGCCGTCTAAGCTGATGGTCAGCGGCAGTTCGGGGCTTGTCTGGTCCGCAAAGTGGGCGTGGAAGGGCAGGCGGTTCTGCTGGAAAATTTCCGGGTCGGCCAGAAGCGCCGGGGTAATGGGATGATTCAAAGGCATAAATGTCACCTCGCAGCATTTTCTGCTTTTATTATAGCACAGGATATAAGAAAAACA
>OGYH01003525.1_pt1 | contig 10280 bp, 10 predicted proteins | sample 1576511 | NCBI WGS metagenome assembly OGYH01 (sample SAMEA3541522, study PRJEB24748) | human gut metagenome | biome: human gut; feature: human-associated habitat; material: faeces | place: China | collected 2012 | reverse complement strand
TTGAACTGAGGCCGGAGAATCCGGCTTTCAACAGCATCATCCTCAGCCGGGAGGATATGAACACCGTTGTCATTGAAGGCAAGGCCGTGGGGCTCTGCCGAGATATCTAAAATGGGAGGAAGTTAAGATGTCACTGTTTGGCAAGAAAGAAAAAGAAGAAATTGCACGACTGAATGCTGAAATGCAGAGCCTTCGGGAAGCTATGCCGTCAGAAAGCCGCACACTGGACGACATCAATCGAGAAATCAAAGCTTCACGTGAAGAACTCGCTCGTGTCCAAGAAAACCTTGAAAGCCGCAACAGCGAGTTGAAAGATGCCTTGGAAGAACTTCAACAGGCAAAAGACCAGCTCATTGAGACGAATGAAGAAGTCCTGATGCAGAGCTTTGGCCTTTATACTCCTCGGTACTCTTTTATGAATGCGGACGAGTATAAAGCGCACCTGTTGGAAATTCGCGCCAAACAGAAAGATATGATTAAGGCGAAAACGGCTGTCAGCGGTAATATGAACTGGACAGTCAATGGAAATGCGTCCAAAGGCAAGAAGATGGTCGCTGATATGCAGAAGCTTCTCCTTCGTGCGTTCAATTCCGAATGCGATGACGTAATTGAACACGTCAAGTACAATAATATTGAAGCCAGCGAAAAGCGCATTACTACCTCTCGGGAAGCGATTTCCAAGCTTGGAACCATTATGGAAGTCAGCATCCAGCCTAAGTATTACCGCTTAAAAATCGAGGAACTTCATCTTGCTTTTGAATATGCTCAGAAAAAGCAGCAGGAGAAGGAAGAGCAGAAGGAAGCTCGAGCAAGAATGCGTGAAGAGGCAAAGCTTGCCAAGGAAATCGAAGAAGAACGCAAAAAATTGGAAAAAGAGCAGCAGCATTATCAGAACGCGCTGGAGCGTATCAATGCGCAATTGGCTTCTGCTTCTGAGGCCGACCGCGCAGCAATCGAAGAAAAGAAAGCAGAGCTGGTGGCCCAGCTGGATAAGATTGACAAGGAGTTCAAGGATGTTGATTATCGTGAGGCTAATCAGCGTGCCGGTTATGTTTATGTGATCTCGAATATTGGAGCATTTGGCGAGAACGTTTACAAAATCGGTATGACACGCCGTCTTGATCCTCAGGATCGTGTGGATGAGCTGGGCGATGCCTCGGTTCCGTTTGACTTTGATGTACATGCTATGATTTTTTCGGATGATGCTCCTCGGTTGGAAGCTGCACTGCACAATGCCTTTGCGGACCGCAAGCTCAACTTTGTAAACCAGCGGCGAGAGTTCTTCCGTGTTTCCCTGGACGAAATCAAAAAGGTTGTCAAGGAAAACTATGACCGTTCTGTGGAGTTTGTGGAACTTGCTCCGGCAGAACAGTACCGTGAATCCATTAAGTTGAGAGAAGAGGCGCAGAAGGCAAAGCAGAGCGCTCAAGGATAATTCGCTCAGCCCCAGCTGGAAGACGTACAGATCGAGGGCCGCGCCGTGGGCTGGACACACTGGGTGGGGTAAAAAGACAGATTGAAAGTGGAGGTTGTACCATGAAAAAGAGATTTCTTTCGATGATTCTTGCAGTTGTCCTGTGTGGCTTGCTTCTGGCCGGTTGTGACGGCGGCGGTTCTACCGGAACGGTTCCACCCGCACCAGAAGCACCTGCCGTATCTGCCGGAGTGGTATCTATTAAGCTCCTGGGTGCTTCTTGGGAGAAGAAGATGGACGGCTACACCTATGTCTATTACAGTGCTGAGCTTTCCAATGGAAACTCAAAGACTGCCGGAGCGTGTCAGATCACCGTCACTTCAAGAGATGCTGAAGGCCATGTTCTGGATGTTTCCAACGGCTATACCGGAAGAATTGCCGGAAATGATACGATCCGGTTCAGTGGAGGGGTAATGTACGTCGGCGATGTTCCTTCTGCGGTAGAACTTGCCGTCGGGAACCCCATGGGTGGATACAATGATCATTTCGATGCAACTGCAAAGGCATCCGATTTCCAGTTCAAGAATGTGGCACGTCTGGACGAATCAAAAATTTCCGGCGATGTTGTCAACAACAGCTCTGTTGATTGTACCAATGTCCGTGTCTCTGTGATTCTGAAGAAAAACGGTCAGGTTATTGGCGGCACATATACATACGCCAATAATGTAAAGGGGAACGGCGGTTCCGCACCATTTGTGATTTATTCTTTTGTAGATTATGACAGCTTTGAGGTTGTCGCCGCAGAGTGGTAAAAAAGGCCGGGAAGAGATGAACGATGTGCATATTGAAGGCAAGGCCGTCGAGCTTTGCCGGGATATCTGAAGTAGGAGGAAGAAGGAATGTCCAAAAGAATGACAACAGATGAGCTGAAGCGCCACATAGCAGACGCTCTGGGAGAGTTGGATGAACTGCTTAACAGTTGGCTCTATTCATCCAATGAAATAGACCAGAAAAGAGCCCAGATCATGTCCTACTGGATCAAAACATATACTGGAATGATCCGGCGGGAAAATGAGTTTAACCCTGCATCTCTTCCTCGTTTGGCCCGGCGGCAAATCGTGAACGTGGACTTTGGATTCCGGGTCGGCTCTGAACTTGGCGGGTTGCACTATGCTGTTGTGCTGGATAAGGCGAACAGCGTAAATGGGGATACAGTCACAGTTATTCCGCTTGGTTCCCTGAAGGAACGCCACAAGGCGAGCCGGAATAAAATCATATTAGAAGATGGAATCTTTGCGGCACTGGATGAAAAGGCGCAGAATCAGGTAGATGAAGCAAGGAAACTCATGGATTCTGTTGCAACTGATCCTGCGCTGAAATCCATGTCCGAGATGGATCGGATGACAGAATCCATGAAACGCTACGCCATGGCGAAGAACAAACTGGAAAACTCCGAGGCCAGCATCAGAAGGATGGAAAAGCTCAAACACGGCAGTGTTGCCAATATCAGTCAGATCGCAACCGTCAGTAAGCTGCGCATCAAGGAGCCTGTAACGCCGCATTCTGTACTTTGCGGTGTGAAAGTTTCGGAACGCGACATGGAGCAGATTGAAAAAGCTCTCTTGGAACTTTACATTTCCAAAGGTGTTGTAAAAAAAATATTCGGAAATTCTGAAAATATCGGTTGACATCCTGCACAGAATATGCTATTATATTATAGCTTAACTTTGCCGCTTCGGCGGCAGCGCGTGAGCGCAATTAGTATTTGCAAAGGCCAACCGCAGAAATGTGGTTGGCCTTTGCCTTTGTATAAAGAAAAAACTCCCCCGGTGCTACCAACACCGGAGGAGTTAAGATAAGCGGCCCACCCAGAAGAGGGCATCGCACACTCGACACTGCGATTATACCTCTTTTGGGCGGGCTTGTCAAAGTGTACCCCAAAGGAGGTATTTTTTATGGGAATGAGAACCAACACCGCCCAGTGGCTGCCGAACCAGAACCGTTGGCAGATCAAGGTGCAGAAGGACGGGGTGCGCAAGACGTTCACCAGCGCAAAGCCGGGCCGTACCGGCCAGCGGGAGGCAAATGCTAAAGCAGATGCCTGGCTGGATGAGGGCATCTGCAACACCACCAAGCGCTGCTTGGAGGTCTGGAACGAGTATCTGATCTCGGTGCGGGCCACCGCCGGCACAAGCTATGCCCAGCAGGTGGAGAAGTTCGGACAGAACTACATCCTGCCAGTGGTGGGCGACCGCCGGATCGGTGACCTGAATACGGGAATGCTGCAGGATGTGCTGAATCGGGCATACAAGGAAGGTAGCATGAATCCGCAGGCCATCCGAAAGAGCAGGGGAAACCTCTCTAAGAAAACATTGCAGGGAATCCGGGCGGTTGAGGTCAGCTTTGTGAAATGGGCAAGGCAGCACAAATACACCGCCCTGCGGCCAGAGGACGAGGGGCTCACAGTACCCAGGGGAGCGCGTCCAAAGGGCCGAAAGATCCTTCAGCCGGACGCATTGCGGGTCCTGCTTTCCACGGATACGCGCATCGTTCGTGGAAAGGTTGAACAGGATGCCAATATCCACGCCTACCGCTTTGCGGTCCTGACCGGCCTACGCCCCGGGGAGCTGCTGGGGCTGCGCGTGGGCGACATGGAGGGCAACCGGCTGCATCTTGCCCGGGCCATCAATACCTTTGATGAGGAAACACACGGCAAGAACGAAAACGCTATCCGCACGGTGGTCCTGCATCCGCTGGCGGCTGCGGAACTCCACGCGCAGCTGCAGCAGCGGGCCTTTGAAGAGGAGCGGCCTCTTCGGGGAGATGATCCAATCTTCCTGTTGGAGAATGAGCACAGCCTCTATAACTACTGGCAGTTCTACCAGCGCAGCAACGGCATTGACCCGCCGGTCAGCCTGTATGAGCTGCGGCACACCTTTGTGAGCATCATCGAGGATGCTGTGTCCCCGGCAGAACTGCGCCGCATGGTAGGGCACAGCAAAAGTATGGATACTTACGGCTGGTACAGTCACGCCGTTGACGGCAGGGCTGACACGGCAGCAATGGCCGTTTCAGATGCTCTGGCAGAGTATTCTCCGCGTGCAAAATAACCCACTTTGTAACCCGTTTTTGTTCCTAAATGGTTGTGATAGCCGATAATTGATTTTTGGTGAAATTCAAAAAATGCGCATGAATCCATCACAATTTCAAAGCGCATCCAGCGAATTGTGATAGTTGAGCTTGTTCGAATCCACCCGCGCCCACCAAGAACTCCAGTATCCGAACCGGGTACTGGAGTTTCTGTTTTGTAATAACCTTCCCGGAGGCTAGGCGGGTGGATTCGAACAGCATCGACCCGCCGAACAGTCCGGCGGGGAAAAAAGCCCCTGAGCAGCAGCGACGACCGCTGCCAGCGGCAGAAACAGGGAGGAGCTGTTGGGGCTGCGGCCAGCAGGATGCGCGTGCCGCCCAAGGCACGATGCAGCCGCTGGGAGCCGCGACCCGGGCTCCTTTTCTGCGCGGCTCGCGACATCCGCCCGCACACATATTGCATCTGTCCCTGACCTGTGATACCATACAGGTAACTGAAACAACACAGACGGAGGACTTTTTCCATGATCTACGATACCCTGAACAACCTGCCCAACTATCTGGGCGTAAGCGACAATCTGGACACCGTGATCGAGTACATCATGGCGCGGGATATCACCACCCTGCCTGCCGGGCGCACCCGCATTGATGGGGACAAGGCGGTGGTCACCGTGAGCACCGTCACACCCCAGACGTCCGACAAGGCGCTGTTCCAGCGGCACGACAACCATATCACGCTGGAGACTGACTTGGACGGCAGTGAGCTGTTTGAGGTAAGCCTTGCGGAGCTGACGCCCACCAAGCCCACCGATGAAGCCGCCGACACCACCGTAGGCACCGCCGGTACCAGCATTGCCGGGATGCTGTGCGAGGGACGCTTTGCCCTGTATCTGGCCGGGGAACCGTATAAATCCGGCCTGAAGGCGCAGGGCTGCGGCAAGCTGAAAAAAGCCGTGTTCAGCATTGAGCTGGACCCGGACGAGGAAGAAACGGAAGAATAACTGAAAGGAGACTTTCTGTATGGGATTTTTTGCTGTACTGGCTGCAAGCCTGTTTGCCGTATTTGTTTTTACTGTATTCGGCGGCTATTCGCTGCTGCTCTGGTGTCAGCAGTCCCTGTGGATGGTCGTTCCTCCCGCACTGGTGCTGGCTGTTCTGATCTGGATATTTTTGAAAATGGACGACAAGATCACCGCCCTGCAAAAGCGGGTGGAGGAGCTGGAAGCCGCACAAAAAAGCACGGAGAAGCTTGAAAAATAATACAGCGCCGCCCTTCGCAGAAAAAACTCTCTGCAAAGGACGGCGCTGCTTTTTTGAACGCTTTCACGTTGGCCTGCCGGTGGCTACAGATTCAGCAGGACATTCACCCGGAAGAGGTGTTCCTCTGTCTCCAAATGCAGACTGCCGTTGTATTTGTGCACCACCGTCTCGGCGGATACCAGCCCGATGCCGGTGCCCTCGTGTTTGGTGGAGTGCAGGATGCCTTGCTGCTTTTTCAGTACGCCGTCGTAACGGTTCTCTACCACAAGCCCCAGCATGGCGGGGCTGAGCATCTGCGCCATCACCTGCACCCGGCGCTGCTCCGGCGGCAGCTTCTGACTGGCGTGCAGGGCGTTTTCCAGCAGATTGCCCAGAATGGTGCACAGGTCGGCCTCCGGCATGGGCAGCTGCCGGGGCAGTGCCAGCTTCCACTCCACAGGGACACCTTGCTGCCCGGCCGCGTGGTCGTAATATCCGGCCAGCGCATCCACGGCGGCGTTGGCGCACAGGCTGGGGCGGTGTTCACTGAGTTCGCTTTCGTACTGGCGCAGATAGCTTTTCAGCTCCTCCAGCTGCCCGGTCTCGGTCAGTCCGGCGATCACATGCAGATGCTGTCGGAAGTCGTGCCGCAGACGGCGGGTGTTGTCCAGATAGGTCTGCAACTCCATATATCGGCGGGATTCCATGGCCAGCAGCTGGTTTTCCCGGTCCAGCCGGGCGTTGCGGGCGAACTCCCGGGCAACGCGGTACATCTCGTACAGCAGCAAAAAGATGCCGAACAGCGAGATAGACACCGCCAGCACCGAGATAATCTTCAGTCGCCCGACCAGCACCACGGCGGGGTCCAGCGGCATACAGTATACCAGAAAAACGGCATAGAGGGCGGGCAGCGGCCACGCGGACTGCCAGAAGGCTTCACCGCTGTACTCCCGCAGCAGCCATCGGCTCCACTGCACGGCAGTGAACCAGAACAGCACGGTGAGTACCGCTGCCAAGCCCAGCCGCAGCAGCGCCGTGGAGGCAAGGCAGACAGTCTGTGGGTTGGAGACCTCGGCCCGGGCGTTGAGCACCGTCGACAGCAGGGAACACACCGCCATCATCACGGCAGAGATGGAAAACAAAAAGGCGGTCTGGCTTACGGTCACTTCCGGCGTTACCCGCCAGCGCAGCAGCCAGAAGGAGACCAGCACGATAACGGGCAGAAAAGCATTGCTGTTCTGCCCGAACACGGTGCAGAGCGCGGCGCAGCCAATGCACAGCAGGGTGATGCACCCGGCGGCAATGCAGGCGGTGCGTCTGGGGGTGCGCAGCTTTTCCCACAGGGATGCCAGACACAGAAAAGCGCTGGGGTACAGCAGTGCAAAATCCAGAAAATAACGGCCGAACAGGGCAAGATCCATGGCGGCTGCTCCTTTCCTCAATGCAGCTCCTGCCGCATGTGGCGGAACTGGTACTGTGTAAAGCGGGCAAGCAGGGTGCATTTATCCTTTTGGCGTACCGGCAGGCAGGTACCGTCCAAGATCTCGATGCAGTCCTCCCCGAACCGCAGCACCTTGTCCATGTTGATGATAACGCCCCGGTTGCAGCTCATAAAGTTTTCCCGTGCGGTAAGCTTTTCTTCGATCTGCGCAAAGCTGCACATGGCACGGTACTCGCCATCCTCGGTGGTGATAAGGACGTAGTGGTTCCGGGCAATGGCGTACAGCACCTTGCGCAGTGGCAACTGAATGCTTTGGCGGGCAATGCGGATCTCCAGTTCCGGCTCCTTACAACGCAGCGCCCGCCGCAGCTCGGCGGCAAGGTGCACGAATTTTTCCTCCTGATAGGGTTTGAGCAGGTAATCGAAGGGGTGTACCGGAAAGGCATCCCATACATATTCCGGCGAGGAGGTCACGAATACGATCAGCACCTCCGGGTCGGCCTGCCGCAGTCGGCGGGCGGTCTCGATGCCATTGGTGCCCGTCATGCAGATATCCAGAAACACCACGGCGTATAAGCCGGGCTCTGCTGCGGCACGGAGAAAATCATCCCCGCAGGCAAACCATGTGCACTCGGCTTCGGGCAGCTGCTGTTGCAGCAACTCCTCCAGCCGCTGGGCGTCCGGGATCTGATCCTCTACGATGGCGATTGGCAATGCCATCCATACACCCTCTTTCTCCATTCATTGCTCCTTTATTATAGCATACTGCGCCGGGAAGGGCATCTGCTTTTTTGCACAAAACGCCCCATTTTGCGCGCCGAGCGCCGCCCTGCGCACCCGCAGCGGGCGACTGCCAAAAAGTTTTGGTTGACAGACGGGGCGAATCATGTTATTCTTTTGTTGATTTTGAGAGACGCCGCCTTGCAGAGTCTTTTCAAAGCAATTTACTCGGGACCGCCCAAACGGGGCTAAGGCCATACGGACAGCCGGGTCCACTGCCGACCGGCGGCGCAAGCTGCCATTATTGATTGAGTTTGAAGCTCAAATTTTATAAGTTGGTTCCTTTACAACCATGAAATTGCGCAGCCTATGCGCAGACTTGTGAAACGGTCAATAAGAGTAGTAAAAGTGTAGTTGCTATATAGACTCTCATCACCCCGTCTTTTTGGATCGCAAATAACGCGCAGCACCGGCACTTACGGCTGGGTGCTTTATCAGCGCGGAAAAAGCTTTTCCAAGCGCAGGTCTGCATATTTGTGCAGTGTCTGCGCTTTTTTGTTGTGCAAAAGAGAAACAGGGACGAGAAACAGGGACGGAGGAAAAGATGAACGAGAACAAAGCGCGTTCCCGGCTGGACCAGCGCCGTGCGCCTATCTATGAGGCGCTGGAGCGGTTCCGGCAGATGCGGGTAGTGCCCTTTGACGTGCCCGGCCACAAGCGGGGCCGCGGCAACCCGGAGCTGACCGCTTTTCTGGGTCAGCAGTGCGTGGGCGTGGACGTGAACAGTATGAAGCCGCTGGATAACCTTTGCCACCCGGTGTCGGTCATCCGGGAAGCTGAGGAGCTTGCCGCCGATGCCTTTGGCGCAGCACACGCCTTTTTAATGGTGGGCGGCACCACCAGCAGCGTGCAGAGCATGGTGCTTACCGCCTGCAAGAGGGGCGATGAGATCATTCTGCCCCGCAATGTGCACCGCAGCGTGCTGAACGCGCTGGTGCTGTGCGGCGCGGTGCCGGTGTATGTGAACCCGGAGGTGGATAAGCGCCTGGGCATCTCGCTGGGCATGAAGCGGGAGCAGGTGGCCAAGGCCATCAAGGAGCACCCCAACGCTGTGGCTGTGCTGGTGAATAACCCCACCTACTACGGCATCTGCTCTGACCTGCGTGCCATCGTAAAAATGGCGCACGACGCCGGGATGCTCTGCCTTGCTGACGAGGCCCACGGCACCCATTTCTACTTTGGCGGCGGCTTGCCGGTATCTGCCATGGCGGCAGGCGCGGATATGGCCTCGGTCTCCATGCACAAAAGCGGCGGCAGCCTGACCCAGTCCAGCCTGCTGCTCATCGGCCCCAACGTGCACCCGGGCTATGTGCGTCAGATCATCAACCTGACCCAGACCACCTCCGGCAGCTACCTGCTGATGTCCAGTCTGGATATCTCCCGCCGCAATCTGGCGCTGCGGGGACGGCAGGTGTTCCATCAGGTGGCAGACATTGCCGAGTACGCCCGCGAGTGTCTGATAAATCCTCAACAATTTTATTAATAAGATCTGTTATATCAGGAACATCATTATTATAAATCGCATCTTCTGCGTCTTCTACTTCAAGGCTTGGCTTGAATTTTTTAATCTCTTCATCAAAATCTATCATATTGTTCCTCCATTATTTAATAATACTCATTATCTCACCGACAAGATATAATGAACCTGTGCAAAAAAGCACGCCATCAATATCACGCCGCAGTGCAGCTGCACTCTCATATGCATCTTTTATATTTATTTTGTCAATCACAGGCTTGTCCGTATATTTCTTAAATGTATCACTTATACAGCTGTCATCCAGGCACCTTTTTCCCTGTATCCCTGCGATAACAAAATAATCAAACATATTACTGTCACATATGCTCTTTATCATTCTGTCATAATCTTTATCATTGACAACAGAAAAGAGCAGTATCGTCTTTCTGCCGCAGGTAATCGGGCTTACTGAACAAATAAGTGCTTCTATGCCTTCAGGATTGTGTGCTCCATCAACATATATGTTATCTGCTATCTGTTCCATACGGCCATGCCATTGTACTTTTTTGACAGCCTTATGGACTGCATTGCTCTCAAGTTTTACAACTCCTGTTTTTTTAAGCACTTCAGCTGCCGTAAGTGCCAGTGAACAATTCTGGACCTGATATACGGCACCGGTTGTAATTGTAAAGCAATCATTCTTATAATACATATTGTTTAGCGAAAAATCAATACAATAGCCGTAGTTTTTAATTATTTGAAAATCTTTTTGTGTCACACCATATGCTTCACAATTATTATCCTCTGCATTTTTTTCTATTATATCTGTCACGCTTTTTTTATCTTTTATAAATACAACA
>OGYH01003523.1_pt1 | contig 10282 bp, 6 predicted proteins | sample 1576511 | NCBI WGS metagenome assembly OGYH01 (sample SAMEA3541522, study PRJEB24748) | human gut metagenome | biome: human gut; feature: human-associated habitat; material: faeces | place: China | collected 2012 | reverse complement strand
CTCCCCCAAGAGTCCACATCGACGGGGAGGTTTGGCACCTCGATGTCGGCTCATCACATCCTGGGGCTGTAGTAGGTCCCAAGGGTTGGGCTGTTCGCCCATTAAAGTGGTACGCGAGCTGGGTTCAGAACGTCGTGAGACAGTTCGGTCCCTATCTGTCATGGGCGTAGGATATTTGAGGAGAGCTGTTCCTAGTACGAGAGGACCGGGATGGACGCACCGCTGGCGCACCAGTTGTCATGCCAATGGCACAGCTGGGCAACTATGTGCGGACCGGATAAACGCTGAAAGCATCTAAGCGTGAAGCCGACTCCAAGATAAGATATCCCATAGTGTTAAACTAGTAAGACCCCTTGTAGACTACGAGGTAGATAGGCTGCGTGTGTAAGCACGGTAACGTGTTCAGCTTGGCAGTACTAATAGGTCGAGGGCTTGACCATAATTTCTTTGGTTTGGCTCTGTAATTTCCTTTCTGTTTTTCTTTATTCAGTTTTCAGTGTACAAAGTTTTTTATCCTTTTACACTAAGGTACTGAGAAATGGCAATGTTTGCCGCAGTTTGCACCATTAGCTCAGTTGGTAGAGCACCTGACTCTTAATCAGGGTGTCCCGGGTTCGAACCCCTGATGGTGCACCAAGATGAGCAGCCGGGTGGAAGAACTTGAGCTGCCAAATGTATGGCTCGTTGGTCAAGCGGTTAAGACATCGGCCTCTCACGCCGAAAACAGGGGTTCGATTCCCCTACGAGTCACCAGAGGTATGAACACACGAGAGTGTGAGATCATATATATGAAGTAGTTGGTGTTGATTACGATGAGGGTCCACCTGTTCCCATACCGAACACAGAAGTTAAGCTCATTAGTGCCGAAGATACTTGGCTGGAGACGGCCCGGGACAATAGGAAGATGCCAACATATAAAGCAGATACCCAGTAGGGTATCTGTTTTTTTGTTTTTATGTGAAGAAATTAAACAAAATGTAATTTTTCTTTTTTTAGACTACTATTATCGTGAGGATAACAATGTCAAAAAGGAGAGAAATGACATGAAGAATGTTGTAAAAAGATTTGAACAATATTTAATGGAGGAAGAAAAAAGCAAAGGTACAATCGAAAATTATATCAGGTCTGTACATATGTTTATAAAATGGATAGGGGTAAAAGAACATATTTCACGCCAGGCAGTCATTGAATGGAAAAACTATCTGCAAACGAAAGGATATTGCACGGTTACTGTCAACGCGAAGATAGCCGCATTGAATCAATTTTTATCTTTTATGGGTCGAAATGATTGCAGAGTAAAATTACTAAAAGTACAGCATCGTGTATTTCGGGATCATTCTAAGGAATTAAACAAGAATGAGTACAAAAAATTAATTGATACAGCCGAAAGTAAAGCAAAGCATCGTCTTTCACTATTAATTCAGACAATTTGTGCTACGGGAATCCATGTTTCGGAAGTAAAATATATCACAGTTGCAGCTGCTCAGGCAGGTAAGACAGAAATTATATTAAAGGGAAAGGTACGTACCATCTTATTACCGGGGAAATTATGCCGTAAATTAATTCAATATGCCAAAAAACAAAAAATCGCTTCCGGTGAAATCTTTATCACCAGAAGCGGTATTGGATTGTCACGTAAACAAATATGGTCGGAGATGAAAACCCTTTGTGTTCAGGCCGGTATAGAGGCTACGAAAGTTTTTCCACACAATCTAAGACATTTATTTGCTCGTTGTTACTATCAAGTATGTCATGATATTGTAAAATTGGCAGATATACTCGGGCATTCCCATATAGAGACTACCAGAATCTATTTACTTTCTACAGGTACAGAACACCAATATCACCTTGAACGTTTGCGGCTTGTAAGCTAAACGGTTTTTATTTTCCGAAAAAGGACAAAAACTGTATTTTGTCCTTAAATTGTGTAAAACATAACCACAAAGGTCATATATCTTCCTATACTATACACAATAACAGTCGTAATTTCAAGTTTTTAAATTAATTTTTTATATTTTTTAAAAAAGGCTGAATGCAATTTTATATTGTTTCAGTCTTCTCTTTATGCTTTTTTAAGATAACAGGGAAAAGAGACTTTATATTATATGATTCTAAGGACAAAATACAGTTTTTGTCTAAAAGGAATGGAGGTATCTGAATCAGAATTCAATCGGTTGCTGCATTCACAGTTCTGCAAAAGTAATCTGATAAATAAAGCGGTATCTTTCGAGTGGAAAACATAAAATGTATACGTTTATAGTATTTGTGCATCAAAAATTTTCAATAGATATAGGGAGGTAAGAAGAAAAATGAAGAAATATTTGAAAGGCAAAAATGTACTAGCGGCAATACTATGTGCAACTTTGATGTTAGGTATTGTCCCATTTACTGTATTTGCTGCGAACACAGATGAGAATCTTTATACAAAAAATCAAATATCAACATCGGTTCAATACCTAAATCAGGAACGTACACAGGCCGAAATTACATATAGTGTACCAATAGAGCCACAGGACCCTGTGAATGTAATTTTTTTGGTGGATGCATCTAAAACCGGTGAGAATTCTAAAAATGAAGTTGTTGAACTGATTATGGGTCATGGTGACGGCGTTGATTTAATGTATAAATACGGTACAAAAAATAATGTCAATATCATTTCCTATGCAAGTGATGTTCAAGAAACCGGTTTCATCAACTCAAAGGAAGAATTACAAAAGTATTCCAGCATTGAAACAATGTCAGGAGAAGCAAACGAAGCGGTTGCACTTGAAAAGGCTGCTTCAGCAGTGCAGCAGGCACATGAAATGAATGGAAATCCTACAGTAGTTGTATGGGCATTGGGAAGCAGTTTTAACAAAGAAGCTGAAGTGGACGAACAATTAAAGGCATTGAACCAAGTATTGAGTGAAAATGATGCGTTTATCACTTATCAAATGACGGATACTCCAAGTGCTACTCTCCAAAATTATGCAACAAAGTTTATTCCTGCAGGAGAAACAGATGAAATTTCGGCAGCATATGCTTATACAACGGGAAGCGATTATGAGTGGGGTATGCTGAATGACCTTGAAGCCATTGTTCATGACCATTATCAAAATGCTGACTTTACATTAAATTTGGCGGATGGCCAAACAATGATTACAAGTATTGATGAAGTAAATGCGAAAACATTAATTTTAGGGCAGCGTTGGACAGGTTATGTTGCGGCTGAGATAACTGAGAATGGAAAAGGCGTTCAAGTACATATGGACAAATTATGTAGCGGAGATACGTTATTAATTACTGCAAAAGTAACGTTAGACCCAAATACAGCAGGTCCTGAAACAGTATTCGAGGGACAAGATATTTTGCTTAAAAACAGTATGCATACTGGCTTATTTGACGAAACGACAAATGATATTACACTTCACTTTCCGGCGGTAGAATTAAATAAAGGAGAGCGAATGATTACTTATCGCTTGGGAGATGATGGAACAGTATCTGGAAGTACGCCGGGAATACAAACAGCGGCTTCGGGCGAACCCGTTACCATTGCTTCCGCAGATGGAATCAGTAAAACAGGCTATACCTTTGGTGGCTGGATTGTTGCAGAGGGAGAGCATGTAGGAGAGCGTTATGCAGCCAACGAAGCAATTGCCATGCCGGATTATGATTTAGTACTGGAACCTGCGTGGGGATATGTTGGTGTTGAAGTGGAAGTAGGCCAGGCAGTTGCCCCTGTCACTCAAAATCAAATTATGGAGATACCGGGTCAAATGCAGGCGTTGGATTTTAGCCAAATATTTGTAAATGACACTAAAATCGGTAATACAGTACATACCATTACCTTTTTAGATGAATTGTTGGAGTATGTGGAAGACCCAACACCAACGGATTCAAATAAGGTGATTGTAAAGGGCAGATCTGAAATTGTATACGCACGTAATATAGGTGCTCCAGGAAACAGTGTAATTGCATATATTGTAGCGGATCATCAGAATGGTTATGATATGTATATCAGTGCGGAGGGCGGTGTAAAGGCTTCTTCCAGATGCTTAAGTTTATTTGCAGCATTTGACCCTGTTTCCCAAAAATATGTGCTGGATGGCTGGAACCAAAATTTACATACTGTAGATTTTAACAATCAATTTGATACATCTACGGCTACAGAATTGGGAATGCTATTTTACAATTGTACCAGTTTAAAAGAAGTGAAAGGCATTGAAAACCTAGATGTTTCCAATGTCACCGTACTACAAAGCCTATTTTATGGATGTTCCTCTTTAGTAAGTATGGATTTAAGCGCATGGGATACTTCCAGCGTAACCAATTCCAGCTATCTGTTTGCAAATTGTACCAGTTTGCAGGATGTACAGTTGCATTGGGATCAAACAGATACTCAAAATTTTATCACCATACAAAATATGTTCCAAAAATGTAAAAGTCTGGTTTCGATGGAAGATTCCGGCGTGGAAGATTGGGTACTGCCAAATGTTACTGAGGCACGTTCTTTCTTCTGGCAATGTACAAATTTGCAAACGGTTGATTTATCTAAATGGAATCCCCAAAACATTGTAAATCTGCAATTTTTCTTTTATGAGTGTCATAACCTCCAAAGTTTTCGTATGGAAGGTTGGAATGTTCCAACTTTAAAATCACTGCAGCAAACTTTTGCAAATTGCTATCAGCTAGAGGTTATCGATTTAAGCAGTTGGAGCAATATTAATTCTCTTGATGATTTATATGCCGCTTTCTCTAGTTGTTCTAATTTAAAAACTTTAAAAATTCCCAACATAAAATCAGGCTATAAAGATATGTTTTTCTGGTGTACTTTTGACTATTTGGACAGTTTGCAGTACATGGATATTTCAGGATGGGTATTAGATGGTTCAAATTCAGTTAGCACCAGCGAGATATGGGGAAACAGCTGGCCATCGGGTCAAGTAACCATTATTGCAGACAATTGGGAAGTAACTGCAGATGATATTTTGACAGATGCAGAAAATCTGAATTTAATTTGGAATATAGGAACGAAGAGTTTCTCCGCTAATTATTGGAATTTAAATAATACAAGACAAGACCTATCTGCAGCAAGTGATTGGTTAATTTCGAATATTACCGAACTAAAAGGCTGGAGCGGATTAAGCGGAGTAACAAGCATGGAAGGGATGCTGAAAGGACAAAGCAGGCTGGAGAGAGTATCCATCACAGAAGCAAATATGCCAAACCTAACAAGCACAGCCAATATGTTCAGCGGATGCACCAACTTAACAGAAGTGGATTTGAGCGGATGGACAGGAATGGAAAGCCCAGCAATCACAGGAATGTTTACCAACGCTCCGGCAAATATTAATTTGACAGCAGATAACGATGCAATCGGAACAGCAATCAAAGAAGAGTATGAGAAGAATACATCTTCCGTGAGAAAAACAATGGAGAATGCAGGCGTAAAATCCATTGGTAAACATAATATACAAAGAAATACCAATCCTACAGAGCCCAAATATACAGCAGAAGAAGATACTTCGATGTATGGTACAATAGAGCAACCATTGGTAAAAGAAGTCAATAAAGAAAACAATGAAATACGTTGGCATGAAGAGGAAACACCTGCAGGAACAGAGCTATATCTGAAAACAACAATTCAGTATGTGGGGGATATAGGAGCAAAATCAGAAGATATCAATTTAGAGGTAGTATTGCCCCAGGGAATGGTACCTGCACAAGAACCTGAAGTGGTAATAGGAGGCTTTCAATATATAGGAGAGAACACCGGATATAGAAGCGGTACGGTAGAGGCAGCCCCCACATTAAGTACCAATGAAGCAGGAAGAACAGTAATGACAGCAAAAGTGGGAAGCATGTACACGGGAACAGAAATAGAAATGAGCTTTAAAGTAAAATTGGAGGATGTAGAAGAAACAGGGCAATATAAGTTATGGGATGTAACAGCCACAACCAAAGATAAAAATTCAACAGCAGAAGACACACTGCGCTTCTGGGAAGCTGTGACTACAGAAGGAACAGAATATCCAATTACGATAGAAAGCACAGGAACAGGACAAGCGTGGACAGATGTGATCAGAGCAGCACCGGGAACGCCAATTACGGTATATACACAAGGTGGAACAGTAGAAAGCATTACAGCCACAGACAGCAATGGAAACAAAATTGATATTTCAGAGTCACAGAAAGTGCGCATAGCGGAAACAAATCAATATACATTCCAAATGCCGTCAGCGGCAGTGACGGTAAAAGTGGTATTTGCCCAAAGCCAACAACCACAAGCACCGGGAGAAACTCCTGAGACAGGTGGAATGAACGGTGCTCAGACAGAGGATATGGAAGGAACAGGAGGAATGGATAGTCCCCGGACAGGAGATACAAACAGTATGGTTGCAGTTATTACAGCAGTAAGTATATGTGCGGCATGTGCAGCAGGAGTGCTTTTATATACGCTTTCCAAAGGTAAAAAGCAGAGATAACAGCACGTATGGTTTTCTTTGACAGATAAATACAACTGCTCTGCTGTTTACAGTTTCAGTATGCAAGGGAGAAGGAGCCTTTTTGAGGGTTCCTTTCTCCCTTGCTTTTTTGTGGATTTAACTGTCTTTTCATCTTGTTCGCTTTTTTCTTTAATAATACTTGCAATTTATCGCTTTAAAGTGTAAAATAGTCTTAGGCTACTTTTAGAAAGGAAGGTTTTAGGTTATGGTTATTTTAATGAAGCAAAATTGTACAAAAGAAAATGTACAAGAAGTAGTGGAAACATTAAAAAAATGTGGATTGGGTGCCGATGTATCTGAAGGTACCCAAGCAACTATTATTGGTATTTTGGGTGATAAAAGCAAACTGGGCGGTTTGGATATCACCTTATTGGACGGCGTTGAAAACTGTGTGCCGATTATGCACTCTTATAAACTTGCAAGCCGTGATATGTGTCCAGACGGACGCCTTGTGCACGTAGGTGACCAAGTCATTGGTGGCAAAAAATTGGTCATGATGGGTGGACCTTGTGCAGTAGAAAATGAAGAGTGTATTATGAAAGCAGCCATTGGCGTAAAAGCAGCTGGTGCAACATTTTTGCGCGGCGGTGCCTATAAACCTAGAACCTCTCCATATTCATTTCAAGGCTTAGAAGAAGAAGGATTAAAGCTATTAAGAAAAGCAGCGGATGCAACCGGGCTGAAAGTAGTAAGTGAAGTAATGGCTTCCGAACAAATTGATACTGCAATTAAGTATTGCGATATGTTCCAAATTGGGGCAAGAAATATGCAAAATTTCCGTTTGCTCAAAGATATTGGTAAATCAAAAGTGCCAGTTGTGCTAAAACGAGGCATTGCCAATACCATTGAAGAGTGGCTGGATGCAGCAGAATACATTATGAGTGAAGGCAACTACAATGTTGTGTTGTGTGAGAGGGGTATTCGTACTTTTGAAACGGCTACCAGAAATACGCTGGATGTTTCTGCGGTGCCGGTTGTGAAAGAACGCAGCAGTTTACCAATTATTATCGATCCATCTCATGCAGCGGGCAAAGAACGTTATGTAGCTCCATTGGCATTGGCAGGTATTGCAGCCGGAGCTGACGGTTTAATTGTAGAGGTGCATCCAAATGCAAAAGAGGCAATCAGTGATGCTGCACAGCAGTTAAGCATTGAAGCTTTTGCAGATTTAGTGCAAAAAGTAGGACAAATGGCAAATATTTTTAATAGAGAAATGTAAGACTTACTGTGAGTGCGGTAACCTATCATCTTATTTTAGAATAAAAAATGCGTGAGAATGTAAGCGGTCATTCTCACGCATTTTCACTTTTATATATGATGTACCTGGTTTATAAAGATACCACTGTTGAATTGTTTTTTCAGAAGATACTTTCATACTAACAGTTCTCCTTTGCAAATGGTAATGTCCCTGTACTATTTGTAGTAATAAGGTTATGAGCACGCACAGTCTGCCTGTACATATAAGTTTTTTCATTGGTATAACGATGCACTGGCTCGCACCTTTAAAACCTTCGGTATTGGGCAGCATAATTCAATACACCAATGACGCCAAAAAAGTGGTAGTATCACAAATTCCCCAGAATTTTTTGATTGGAGAAGACATTACTCTATAAGTGGCCCATTTGTAAAGCGATATTATATTCCAAGACATACCTCCCATTAAAATGAGTGCTTTGTAATCTGTGGATATGGTGAAATTTTATAATCAGGAATTATTTCAAATCCGCCGACTTATATTTTGAAACGGATACTGTTTTGATTGAAATTTGATTTTGTCCCAATATTCGTATGTCTGATGATACATAAGAGGCCTTCCGGTCTGCCTTATTGATTCAAAACGGAAAAGAGAGCAGTTTCATAAATAGATTCCTTTTTTCTAAAGCTGGATATTGTTTCCTATAAAACAAGAGCAAATTTTTTATAAAGCTCCTTGTATCAGAGAAATTTTTAAAATTTCTCCATGTTTTTCTACTAAAATTATGATGTCAGCACAAGATAAAAGTTATTTGTGTTTTCCCCAGCCATCGATATCGGCGCGCTGTAACGCTCCCATGACTTTTCTTCGTAAATCAGGAAATTGTTTTTCTAAATCTTTAATTAGCTCTTGGGTACTTTGGCGGCAGGTATGTCCGTCTACAGGACATTCACTTTTTACAACAGGCAAATGGTAACGCTGTGCTGCAGATTCTACTTTGCTTTCTTCACAAAACACCATTGGACGTATTAAATATAAATCTTTTCTGGATAAATATGACATAGGAGAAAAACAGCCAATTTTACCGCCATAAAACAGATTCATAAAAAAAGTTTGCACAGCATCATCAAAATGATGTCCTAGCGCAAGTTTGTTACAGTTATGTTTTTTACTCATATCATGCAAAATACCACGGCGCATACGGGCACATAAACTGCAGGGATTGCTTTCTTTTCTTTGTTCAAAGATAATGTTACCAAGTTGAGAACGGCGTATTTCATATTTTATTTGTAGCCGGCGGCATAGTTCTTCCACCTGACGAAAGTCAGTTTGTATATTATCAAAACAAGGGTCTACAGTGATTGCAACCAAATCATATTTCATTGGTAAAAATTTGCGCATATTCGCTAAAGCACAGAGTAGAACAAGGGAATCCTTACCTCCGGAAATACCCACTGCAATACGGTCGCCCGATTGGATTAATTGATAACTGTCAACGGCAGCTCGTATTTGGCTCATAATTTGCTGCATAAAAGACCTCCATATGAAAAAATAGCGCATAACTGCGGTGTAACGCGATTTTTAAATTACGCATATCATATCATATTTTTTATAAAAGTAAAATAATTTTTTAAAAATGACAATCGAGAATATAAGAGATATAAAGAGAAAACAGGAGATAATAGAAGCAATTTATTTGGTAAATTAAAAAAATGAAAATTAGGGGTTGACACTGTAAATCGTGTATGGTAATATCATAAATGCATGTTAACACTTATGAGTGTTTTGAACGATTTCCCAACCTAAAAAATGGGAGCTATCAATGATAAAGAATATTAATGTTTGGAGGAAATGCAATGTCTACTTTTATGCAAAAACCAAGCCAAGTAGAGCGTAAATGGTACATTATTGATGCAGCAGGCAAACCAATGGGCCGTGTAGCTGCTCAAGCAGCTATTTTGCTACGTGGTAAACACAAACCAACTTATACACCACATGTTGACGGTGGCGATCATGTTATCATCATTAACTGTGCTGATGCTGTTTTAACAGGTAATAAGTTGCAAAACAAAAAATACTACCGTCACACAGGTTACGTTGGTCACCTAAAAGAGGTAGGTTATGACAGATTAATGGCTGAAAAACCAGAGTTTGCTATGCAATTGGCTGTAAAAGGTATGATTCCTAGCACACACAATGGCCGTGAACAGCTAACAAGACTACGTGTATACGCAGGTGCTGAGCATGTTCATGCAGCACAACAACCAACAGTTTGGGATAAATAAGAGAGGAGGATTGGAATATGTATAACAAAGAGTCTTATTTTTATGGTACAGGTAGAAGAAAAAGCTCCGTTGCTCGTGTAAGACTATACCAAGGTACAGGTAAAGTTACAATCAACGATAGAGATATTGATGATTATTTTGGTTTGGAAACATTAAAATTAATTGTTCGTCAACCATTAAATCTAACAAAAACAGAAGGTAAATTCGACATTGTTTGTCGTGTTGCAGGCGGTGGCGTTACAGGCCAAGCTGGCGCAATCCGTCATGCCGTAAAGAACGAGGTGGAAGGACTGGGTAATCTCGCTGGCGATCCTAAC
>OGYH01003519.1_pt1 | contig 10303 bp, 10 predicted proteins | sample 1576511 | NCBI WGS metagenome assembly OGYH01 (sample SAMEA3541522, study PRJEB24748) | human gut metagenome | biome: human gut; feature: human-associated habitat; material: faeces | place: China | collected 2012 | reverse complement strand
TGACAGGATACGGATGTATAAGATATATTTAATGTGCAGTTTTGAAGGAGCAATCAATTCCTTTAGATAGGGGTGTGGTGAAGTGGTATCATAGGGGTCTCCAAAACCTTTGGTGGGAGTTCGATTCTCTCCACCCCTGTTATAATTTTATATAAGTTAGAAGATAGTTTTTGCATTAGGAGATAATGTAAAAGCTTTTTTTTATTTTAATTAAGTATCTTATGAAATAAAGTTTATCAGCTTATTGTCAAAGCAACTTATGCGATATGACTAAAAGATAAAGCTATTTATTAAACTTATGTAAATCATAATTATAAATATTGCGTCAGAAATAATATAATGTTATCATTAAGAAGATATGTATATAATCAATTATTATAGCATAATTAATAATATATTCAGGAGCGTATATGGTAGACAGCAGCTATTTTAAGAATAATAAGAACAATGGTAATAGAGCGGGCGGTAAGAATAACGGCAAATTAATGGACAGGTTAAAGCAGCATAAGTGGATACCACTTGTTGTAATTATAGTATTAGCACTTGCAATGATTGCAATTCAGTATTTTATGTTAGATGTACTTCAATATACAAGACAGATGGCAGAACAGCAGAAAGAGGGATTTATTAATATATATCCTATAATCAATAATTTGCTTTAAAGAACATTTAGAATTTTAAAATAGAAAAATTTAAAATGCTAAAGTTTTAAAATATTCAAAGCTTAGAAGGTCATAATAAAGAAGGTCTTAAAAGTCAAAATACGCAAATTCCCACCTAGAATGGAAGAGAATTATGCAGTTTTTGATTTTTAAGACCTTATTTATTTGATTTTAAATGTTCCCCAATATTAAATTGTATGTGTTTAAGTTTACGTGTTATTAGAAATAGAAATTAAGACTTATAAGATAAGATAGATTTATAGGACAAAATAGACTTATAGGAAAATGTGACTTATAGGACAAAATGTGTTGATAGAAACCGTCCTCAGACCTTTAATTTCAATGGCTGAGGGCGGTTTAATCTTTTTTGAAATAACTTTGATGGTGGTTAAAATATATTGATAAAAACTTATATTCAATTTCAGATAAAGGAGATAATTAACAAATGTAAGAAAATAGATAATACATATTGACTTTATAAATAATATGCTTTACTATTTAGATAGATTTCTAATTAGATAATTTTCTAAATAGAATGAAATTATAATACAGCGCTGAATGGAACAATAATTAGGCAAAGTTAGGAAGTGATATGTTTGGCATTTGCAGATACTTTTAAGGCATTATCTGACCCGGCAAGGAGGGATATTTTAGAGATGTTAAAGAATAAGCCTCTTTCGGCGGGAGAGATTGCTAAACAGTTCGATATGACACAAGCCACAGTATCATATCATTTGAAAGTATTAAAAAAGGCAGATTTAATAAGAGAAAATAGAAAAAAGAATTTTATTTACTATGAATTAAATCTCACAGTACTAGAGGAACTGATGATGTGGTTATCTGATTTAAAGAATAAAGAAAATTAGGAGGAAAAGTATCTATGAAAGATAATAATACAGATTATCAAAATGATAATAGTTGTAATAATTCTAATATAAGCCTTTCAATGGCAGTAATATCGGTTATCGCTACATTGCTACCAATTATTATAGGATTGGCGTTATGGAATAAGCTTCCCGATGAATTGCCTGTTCATTGGGGAATTAAAGGCAATGTAGACAGATTGGCGACTAAGGCTGAGGGAATATTTATAATGCCTTGTCTGTGTGCAATTATCCAGATTGGTGTACTTATTAAATTATATATTGACCCAAGAAAAGAGCAGATTCATCATAAACCCATACTTGTATCAATATGGATTGTTCCATTGATTACCATTTTAATTAATGTACTTATATATATAATAGCACTTGGTGGTAAAGTAAGTATGACAATGGCAGTATTTTTTATCATTGGTGTTATGTTTATAGGGCTTGGTAATTATATGCCAAAGTTGAAACAGAATTATACAATAGGAATTAAAGTTCCGTGGACATTAAATAGCGAAGAGAATTGGAATATGACACATAGAATGGCAGGTAAGGTATATGTTGTGGCAGGTGTTATTTCAATAATAATTGCATTGCTTAATAATGTATTGAGTGATGAAGTGACAATTATTATATTTATGGCTGTATTTCTTGTGACAGGCATAGGAAGTGTTGCTTATTCATTCTGGCTTTATAAGGTCAAGGGCCTTTAATAAATTGTATTATATCAAGATGTCCCCAGCCCTGCTGATTGGTGGCAAGATTGACTTTGTGACAGCATTTTTTAAGCCGTTGGCGGATTTCGTCAGGAGTATAATCGTGATTATTAAGAACACGGGCGATTGCACCGCTTACAATTGGTGCAGACATGGATGTTCCGCTTTTGGTGGAATATCCATTTTTTTTATTACTGCACGCTGTGATATTAGAGCCAGTGACAACAAGTTCGGGCTTAAGAATGCCATCAAGAGTAGGACCGCGGCCGGAATTAAATGTCTTATCATCAATAGAGCCAACGGTAATGACAAGGCGGCTTGTGCCGGGTGCGGTTATGCTGTGGGGCTTTGGACCGCTATTACCGGCAGCGGCGACAACAATAATGCCTTTATTCCACATATTTTCCACATTTTTTATTAGTTCAGAAGTATTGGAGGGATTGTGGGTAGTGCCAAAGGAAATATTTACTATTTTTATATTGTAAATATCTTTATTATTGATTATCCATTTAGTGCCTTTAATTACATTTTCTATATTGCCATTGCCGTTGGAGTCAAGCACCTTAACAGATATAATCTGGCTCATAGGGGCTATTCCTTTGAATCGGCCGTGACTTGCATAGCCATCGCCTGCGATTATGCCTGAAACGTGCGTGCCGTGACCGCTGTCATCATATGGAAATGCTCTATTATTAATAAAATCTTTAAATGCGATTATCCGGTTTCCAAAATCTATATGCTTATATATGCCTGTATCAAGTACAGCAACACCTATATTATTATTCATATCTATCCTCAGTTATGCTCTATATAAATATTTTATTCATAATAATTGTGATTGGTGCGTTGATTATTGATGTCTTATATTTGCTTTTTGTATTAAAATCTTATATAATATTCAAATACATAATACATTTAAGTAATTGGAATTGCTTTTATCTGAGATTTTCGAGTAGAAAGTTTTTATGTAAGATTAAAGGTACTGATAATATGTATAATATTCGTGAAAAGTGAGAGGTTGCGTTATGGACAAGAAAAGAATTGTTGTTGCATTAGGAAGAAATGCTTTCGGAGAAACATTCCCAGAACAGCAGGCAAATGTTAAGAAAGCAGCTAAGGCTATTGCAGATTTAGTAGAAGCTAAGTATCAGATAGTAATTACACACAGTAATGGTCCTCAGGTTGGTATGATTCAGACAGCTATGACAGAATTTGCAAGACTTGAGCCAGAAGACAGGACTGTTGCTCCTATGTCAGTATGTGGTGCTATGAGTGAAGGCTATATAGGTTATGATTTACAGAATGCAATCAGGGAGGAGCTTCTTAACAGAGGTATCTATAAGACAGTTTCAACAATTATAACTCAGGTAAGAGTTGATCCTTTTGATATAGCATTTTCTGAGCCTTCTAAGATAATCGGAAGATATATGACTAAGGAAGAAGCTGAAGCAGAGGAAGAAAAGGGTAACTATGTAGTTGAAGAAGAACCAGGCAGGTTCAGAAGAATAATTGCAGCTCCAATGCCTATTGATATATATGAGATTGATGCTGTTAAGGCACTTCTTTCGGCAGATCAGATTGTTATTGCTGCCGGTGGTGGTGGAATTCCAGTATTACAGCAAGGTTCACACCTTAAGGGTGCATCAGCTATTATAGAGAAGGATTACACAGCAGCTAAGCTTGCAGAACTTGTCGGAGCAGATACATTATTATTCCTTACAGCTTATGATAAGCTAACAATTGGAAAGGGAACAGCTGACGAGAAGGTATTTGACAATGTATCAGCAGCAGATCTTCACCAGTATATTAAAGCTGGACATTTCCCAGCTAAGACAACATTCCCTAAGGTAGATGCATCAATTAGATTTGTTGCAGCTGATTCAGACAGAAAGGCAGTTATTGCTAATCTTGAGCAGGCTAAAGAAGGCTTAGACGGAAAGGCAGGAACTACAATAACAGCTTAACTGTGTGACATATAATGGAACCTGCACAACAATAAGTGGTTCAATTACAACATATATTTGATGAATTACAACATCTCTCGATAATATATATAATTATGTGGTAGAATATGGTTATAATAATTATCAGGAGGTGTTGTTTTGCTTTTAATGGGGATGCAAAAGAAGAATTCAGATATGGATAGTCTGATGGAACATTTAGAATTTAAGGGTATTAATGTATTGAATGTATTTGAGGAAGGGAGGGTTAATAATCTGCTGTGGCAGATGAATACAAGAAAGAATAATGAACTGTTTATTAAGCACAGGTATATCGTATTATTTATATCATATGAAATGCTTAATGACATTAAAGGGGTATATTATCTGGAGCTTGTTAAGAAATTATCAGAACAGGGGAAGATTAAATTATATGTAGTCAACAACCATATTAAGATTAAGAATTTGCCCAAAAGAGGTGGCTGGCTTGAAAATATTATATGTGATTGTGAGGAGTGCGAGGACAATTATGAGATGAATTGTAAGATGTATCAGCTTGCTGATGATATTGTGTGTAATGTTGTCAATGATATATTCAATCAGAATACTTGCAATTAATCCCAATTCCATCTATAATTGTAATGTTTAACATTACTGGAGGTTATGATTAATGATTAGTGCAAACAATGTAACACTTCGTATAGGTAAAAAGGCCCTTTTTGAAGATGTAAATATTAAGTTTACAGAAGGTAACTGCTATGGTCTTATCGGTGCTAATGGTGCAGGTAAGTCAACATTTTTAAAAATACTTACTGGTCAGATTGAACCAAGTAAGGGAGATGTATCTATTACACCAGGTCAGAGATTATCATTCCTTGAACAGGACCACTTCAAGTATGATGAGTACACTGTATTAGATACTGTTATTATGGGTAACACACGCCTTTATGAAATAATGAAAGAAAAAGAAGCAATATATGCTAAAGAAGATTTCACAGAGGAAGATGGTAATAAGGCAAGTGAGCTTGAAGCAGAGTTCGCTGATATGAATGGCTGGGAAGCAGAATCAGATGCTGCACAGCTTCTTAACGGGCTTGGAATTACTACAGATCTTCATTATAAGCTTATGTCAGAACTTAATGGTAGTGAGAAGGTTAAGGTTCTTCTTGCTAAGGCTTTATTTGGTAATCCTGATATTCTTTTATTAGATGAGCCTACTAACCACCTTGATCTTGATGCTATTGCGTGGCTTGAAGAATTCCTTATTAATTTTGATAATACTGTTATCGTTGTATCACACGACAGATATTTCCTTAATAAGGTATGTACACAGATTGCAGATATTGATTATGCCAAAATTCAGCTTTACGCTGGTAACTATGATTTCTGGTATGAATCAAGCCAGCTTATTATTAAGCAGATGAAGGAAGCTAATAAGAAGAAGGAAGAAAAGATTAAGGAACTTCAGGATTTTATTCAGAGATTCTCAGCTAATGCGTCTAAGTCTAAGCAGGCTACTTCAAGAAAGAGAGCATTAGAGAAGATTGAACTTGATGAAATCAGACCATCAAGCAGAAAGTATCCTTATATAGATTTCAGACCAGCAAGAGAGATTGGTAATGAAGTACTTCAGGTTGAAGGTATTTCTAAGACAATTGGTGGTGTTAAGGTGCTTGATAATATATCATTTATTGTTAATAAAGATGACAAGATTGCATTTGTTGGTTCTAATGAATTAGCAACTACAACTTTATTTAATATTCTTACAGGTAATATGGAGCCAGATGAGGGTTCATACAAATGGGGTGTAACAACTTCACAGGCATATTTCCCTAAGGATAGTGCGGCAGAGTTCAACAGAGAGGATACAATTGTTGAATGGCTTACACAGTATTCACCAGATCCAGATCCTACATATGTAAGAGGTTTCCTTGGACGTATGTTATTTGCTGGAGATGATGGTGTTAAGAAGGTTAAGGTACTTTCCGGTGGAGAGAAGGTTAGATGTCTTATATCCAAGATGATGATTATGGGTTCTAATGTACTTATATTTGATGATCCTACTAACCACCTTGATATGGAGTCTATTACAGCACTTAATAATGGACTGATTAAGTTCCCAGGTGTGGCACTTTTTACATCACACGATCATCAGTTCATTCAGACTACAGCTAACAGAATTATGGAAATCGTTCCATCAGGACAGCTTATTGATAAGATTACAACTTATGATGAGTATCTTGAGAGCGATGAGATGGCTAGAAAACGTCAGGGATTTGCAGAAGCTGCAAGTGATGATGAAGATTAATTATTAATGCTTAGGATGGGGTTGTCACGAATGTGGCATCCCCATATATTAGTATTAGTCAGGTGTTGATAGCATATGTATACAATGTAAGTGTGTATACACAAGCTGTCACTACCTAATTTTAATAGTAGTATATGGAGGAGTTAGATATATGGCTTCAGGCAGAAGTAAGAGTACAGGCAAGAAGACCAGTAGTACCAAAAGAAAGACGACGTCTAACAGCAAATCAGGTAAAACTTCATATTCAGGAAATAGCAATACAACTAAGAAAAGCTCTAATTCCAAAGGAAATGGCACGAAAAGCTCTAATACAAGAGGTTCTGGTTCGAGAAGTTCATCTTCAAGAAATACAGGAAGCAATTCATCGCAGGTGAATAACCAGCTAAGGGATGAGATAGTTCTTTTAATAGCTTTAGCGTGTACAATTATCCTCCTGCTCAGTAATTTTAATATGGCAGGAATTGTTGGGCGTTCAATTAAATGGTTTATGTTTGGACTATTTGGAATTGCTGCTTATATAGTTCCGGTAATTATAGCTGTAAGTATTATGTTTATGCTTGCCAATAAAGATATTATCGGAGTTATGAAGATTAAAGCAGCTATGGCATATGTATTGTCGGTTATTGCGGCAGCTTTGTGGCAGAGAGTTACTAATGTGCCGGATATAAAAGAGCCGGTTGGTACATATTTTACATATTGTTCAGAGTATAAGACTGGAGGCGGCCTGTTTGGAGGAATATTATGTAAGATGTTAAATCCACTGGGTATGGCAGGTTCTTTAGTTATACTTATAATTCTTGCTATTATCTGTATAATTGTTATTACAGAGAAATCATTTATCAAAGGTATCCGTAATAGCGGAGAGAGGATAGTAAGTGAGGCAAGAAAAGATTATTCAGAATATAAGGAACATTCCAATCGTGTAAGAATGGCACAGAAAGAAGCAAGAGAAGAAGCCTCTGCTAATTCACGTATGAATAATGTTGTGAGGGGTGTTACTAATGACCTTACAATATATGATGATAACAGGAATGAAGGTTCAGATATAGATATAACAGAGATAGAGGCTGTGGATAATGAAGATGATATGTATAGTGATGATATATATGATCCGTTGATTACACCTATGCCTCGTATAAGCAGAGAACCAGTATGGGAGCTGCATACAGATAGTGCGTCAGAAGAAAATGAAAGCGAACATCGGGACGAGATGGTTGATTTGGACGAGTCATATGACATACCTGATAAAGATGATAATATGTCAGAAGATGTATCAGATATGACTGATATATCAGGTATGTCTAATGTATCAGGTATGGCTAATGTATCAGATATGACTAATGTATCAGGTATGGCTAATGTATCAGATACGGATAATACGTCAGATGTGTCTAATCCATCTGAGACAGAGGATATGCAGGTTAAAGAAAATACAGCGAATCCTGCGGCTGAAAGCTCTAAGCAGTATAAGTTCCCACCAGTCAGCCTGCTTAACCGCAATACTAATTCGAAAGCTTCTAATCTTGAGCGTGAGAACAGGGATACAGCAATCACATTAAAGCAGACATTGCAGAACTTTGGTGTTAAGGTCGATATTACAGATATAAGCTGCGGACCATCAGTAACAAGATACGAATTAAAGCCTGAGCTTGGTGTTAAGGTAAGCAGGATAGTATCTTTAGCAGATGATATTAAGTTAAGCCTTGCGGCAGCAGATATAAGAATAGAAGCACCTATTCCAGGCAAATCAGCCATAGGAATAGAAGTTCCTAATAAAGAGGCAGGCAGTGTATTCTTAAGAGAGCTAATAGAAACTGATACATTTAAGAATACTTCGTCAAAGATTGCATTTGCAGCAGGTAAGGATATAGCAGGAAAGACCATTGTTGCAGATATAGCAAGAATGCCTCACCTTCTTATTGCAGGAGCTACTGGTTCAGGTAAATCAGTATTGACTAAGACTTTCACAGGGATGCTTGAAGAAAATGGTCGTGTAGCTAGCGGTTCTATTGATTATCGTGGCCAAGATTTGACCAAACTTAAGAGTCACCAAGATTGGGCACCTATTCGTGGGGCTAAGATTGCGACTATCTTCCAAGATCCTATGACCAGTCTTGACCCAATTAAGACTATCGGTAGCCAAATTGTTGAAGTCATTGTCAAACACCAAGGAAAATCAGCCAAAGAAGCTAAAAAAATGGCCATTGACTACATGGACAAGGTTGGTATTCCTGATGCTGAAAAACGTTTCAACGAATATCCTTTCCAATACTCTGGTGGGATGCGTCAACGTATCGTCATTGCCATTGCCTTGGCTTGTCGTCCTGATGTACTGATCTGTGACGAGCCAACAACTGCCCTTGATGTGACCATTCAAGCTCAAATCATTGACCTCTTGAAATCGCTCAAAGAGGAGTACGGTTTCTCAGTGATTTTCATTACCCATGACCTTGGTGTGGTAGCAAGTATCGCTGACAAGGTTGCTGTTATGTATGCTGGTGAAATCATTGAGTACGCAACGGTTGAGGAAATTTTCTATGAGCCTTGTCACCCATACACGTGGAGCTTGCTTTCAAGCTTGCCACAGTTGGCTGACGATAAGGGTGAGCTTTTCTCAATTCCAGGGACACCACCATCACTTTATACACCAATTGTTGGAGATGCCTTTGCCTTGCGTTCAGACTATGCTATGCAAATTGACTTCGAGGAAAAAGCACCACAATTCCAAGTCTCAGATACTCACTGGGCTAAGACCTGGCTCTTACATGAGGATGCACCAAAAGTTGAAAAACCTGCGGTTATCCAAAATCTACATGAAAAAATCCGTGCTAATATGGGATTTGCACATTTAGGAGATGAGGAGGAAGGCAATGCCTGAGAAGTTAGTTGAAGTAAAAGATGTGGAGATTTCCTTCGGTGAAGGAAACAAGAAATTCGTTGCTGTCCACAATGCTAATTTTTTCATCAACAAGGGTGAAACCTTTTCCCTCGTTGGTGAGTCTGGTAGTGGTAAAACTACTATCGGTCGTGCCATTATTGGTCTGAATGATACAAGTAATGGTGAGATTATTTTTGACGGTAAGAAAATCAATGGACACTTATCTCACTCTGAGAAAAACGACCTTATTCGTCGTATTCAGATGATTTTCCAAGACCCTGCAGCTAGTTTGAATGAACGTGCAACAGTTGATTATATCTTGTCTGAGGGCTTGCATAACTTCCATCTCTATAAGGATGAGGAAGATCGTAAAGCCAAAATCAAGGAAATCATCAAAGAAGTGGGACTTCTTGAGGAGCACTTGACACGTTACCCTCACGAATTTTCTGGGGGACAACGTCAACGTATTGGAATTGCGCGTTCCTTGGTTATGCAACCTGACTTGGTTATCGCTGATGAACCAATCTCAGCCCTTGACGTGTCAGTTCGTGCCCAAGTTTTGAACTTGCTTAAGAAATTCCAAAAAGAGTTGGGATTGACCTACCTCTTTATCGCTCACGACTTGTCAGTGGTCCGTTTCATTTCTGACCGTATCGCTGTTATTTACAAGGGGACAATCGTGGAAGTTGCTGAGACAGAAGAACTCTACAACAATCCTATCCACCCTTACACCAAGTCACTCTTGTCTGCTGTTCCTATTCCAGATCCGATCTTGGAACGTAAGAAAGTCTTGAAGGTTTATGATCCAAACCAACACGACTATTCTGTTGATAAACCAGAGATGGTTGAAGTACGTCCAGGACACTTCGTTTGGGGTAACAAAGCTGAATCCGCCTTCGCTGCGTCACGCCAGGGCTTTGTGCGGTGATG